>Ga0307512_10005621_pt1 | contig 12983 bp, 16 predicted proteins | sample 14_EM_MG_FD_200267 | JGI IMG/M metagenome (GOLD analysis project Ga0307512, IMG submission 200267) | Populus trichocarpa ectomycorrhiza microbial communities from riparian zone in the Pacific Northwest, United States - 14_EM | ecosystem: Host-associated > Plants > Roots > Unclassified | place... | reverse complement strand
CTTTCACCTGTGAGATAGAATTTCTTCCCTTTGAGTTCCGAGAAAATTTTCAAGAACTCTTTCAAGAATCCTACGAGGTGAGCTGCCACATCTTCCTCGTTCTGTCGTGGTCCCGGACGTGAGCGCCATGTTACAGAGCCACACGGCCATGCAAGGGGCATACCTTATCATTCGGCTCTCCTTGAGTAAAGCCGGTGCCAACAGGTTGTTCGACATACAGGACGCTGGAAAGATTAGTCCAACTCCACTCGTTCTGCGTAGGAAAAGCCTGGCCATTTTGCCAGGTAAAGGGCTGCGATCGTGTGTCAGGTGTGGCACCTTGATTGGGAAATAGTTGCGGGGCAGCTTACGCCATTCTCCTTCAAGAGGCCATTCAGAGACGAACAGCCAGGTCCTCCGTTCGTCCTTGAAAACACCCGGTTTGAGCACGAACCATGTACATCCTTCAATTAGGGTGTGCGACATACCAGAAGATGAGGTCATCTAGACTTCCTTCTGGTCCGGGAGGGAAGAGCCAGAAGAACAACTGAGAAGTGAGTAAGACCAAGCTAAATTCACCCGCGGAGTTTCTCTATGACTGAACCTTTCTTGTCTCGTTTGCCGCAGGGCTGACGGGTATCAGGCCCGCCCACGACGGGCCAACATCAAGGTCGACGAAAGGAATGGATTTGCCATCGACGTAGTACTCTGGAAACGCGTGAGAGGGGGGACGAGGGACACGTATATCCTTGCGTACGCACTGGAAGCTTTTGGATTCGTGAATGTGATGTTTTTCACTCTTGCAGGAGCTGGGCCGTCGGTAGCACGACGCGCGTTGGTTGCGAGGTTTCGATTTGACTCCCAGCGTTTTACCGCTTCGTGGCGCTTGTCGTGTAAAGACCTTGGCGAAGTGTCGCGTGCCGCTACAGGCCCCGAAAGGAGAATGCCGCAAAGCAGACCGACAAGAGCGAGTACATGGGCGAGACGGGTCATGGTTGACAAAGAATACCGTACTCCCTTTCCCCATTTTATTTTATAGGTCCAAAACCATGCGATGGGGTAATTGGGTGATGCGCGGCGAAAGAAGCATGCTACAGAAACCAGAATGACGCCGGTGATGACCATAGTAGTATCCCTGCTCGGCCATCCAATCATAATCCAGTAACATCGTGACGGTTTGTTAGGTTGGTCATAGAAACCTACGATGCACGACGGGTCGCGACAATCGGGATTGAACAATTGTGCCGTGAACGTGTTCGGAATCACAGCACACGTGATAAGCTTGGAAACGAGGGACCGTTGACTACGCTTTCCGCGGACTATCTCCGACGCAAATAAAAGTTCAGTAACGCTTCTTGGTTTCGATTCATTCTATTACCCATACTGTATCGGCCAACACGGTGCGGACATCCAGAACGACATTGGGCGCGTCTGATGCACCCACGTGGACTCGGTGATGCGTGGTCCTGTGGTCCCCACAGAGAACGTGAGCTCCACGTTACCGTGATGCACACACAGTAATAGCACATTGGCACACTGCACGCACCCACTATCCCATTGGTATGAAGAAAAGCCTTCAAGAAGAATTTGACATCGCAAATCTGCTATCGCTCAAAGCCTGAGGCTGCGTAATGAGCTTGAGTGTGACCACAGATTGTCGACGGTGAGTGAGCGCTCCGGTTGAGTGTGTTCCGGCTTGCTCGCCGGGCGTGCGGCGCGCATCGAATAACGAGCTGCCCCAGGACGCGGCTGGACGCCACCATGTGCATGCCAAGCCACGATTCTCCGCTGACGTTCGTTTCGGACTTTGAACTTTGACACGTGACTTCCCCGGTTTCGGATACATACCGCGGCGCGGAACATGCCTACGCGTGACGCGTGTGTGCAATAACTGCAATTCAATTCATGCTGCAATTAATGGCGCGACTCGTCGGGAGTCGGGAGCCTACCTAGCAACGTTGGCACAACCGAACGAAGGTATTCTGAGTCTCCCTACTTTCAATGCTATTGCTTGATATCCGCTCGGCATGCCCTTATATAACCCGCATATGATGACGGTACGATGAGCTCGTCAGAAAAGAGCCTGAGTCGACTTATTGTAGTCGTGATCCTGAATCACCATCAGGTGCAGCAGACGGCACCACGTTACGCCCTGCGAACGAGGAGATATCCAAAAATGAAAAGGGAGCCGGCATCCAGTTTCAATTGCTTCTACTTGTTCGAAAGTCTCCTACTATGGTTACGATACCTAGCGATATTCTGCCGGTGGCGGTTGGGGTGTTATGGCGACTGTGGGGGTATTGTGATCTTGTGGTAAAATCAAGAAGCCAGCGAGGGGACCACACGTTCTTGCACAAAATATTCGTGAAATCGGCTATCGCCCGTGAGTTCGGGGTGGAACGTTGTCAACAGATGCCGGCCTTGAAGCTTGAAGCTTGATGGAGCGCGACCACCGATCGCGCGGGCCTGTCGTCAGGTGTGCAATCCGGGGGCAATGATTCAGGAATGCGAGAAACGACCTCGATCAGGGGTTCGTATGCCGCTGGGAGGAGTTCCGAAATTACCTTCGCGAAGAAGTGATTGAGCAGTGGGACGACGAGGTGGAGCTTATATATGCCCTACCGGTGCACGGATGAAAATTCCAAGGAATTGTCTACGAGCGTCTCGAAGTCCGCTGACTTCGAGTGGGGTCTCAAAAGATTCAACCTATGAATACAGAATATCCCATTAGTTTATCATCTCCGTTTGTGCGACGCCGCACTTGTGATCCCCAGCCATTCCTCGTAATCTTGCGCCACCGAGCAGTTCCTGTCCTCCTTTCTTCGGATTGGACACGACCTGCGCGAGGAGGATCGCACCCGCGCAGGTCCCCCACACCGGCTTTGTCTTGACGAACTCGCTGAGCGGTTCCATCAACCCGCTCAGACGCGCGAGCAGCGCGATGGTGGTCGACTCTGGAAGCGGGTAAGTCAGCACTCACGGACTTGCGCGCCGCGCCGTGTTTTCATCCGCCGTGGAAAAAAGGGAAGAGAAATGGGCAGACCTCCTCCGGGTATGATCAACGCGTCACACCGCTTCAGCTCTTCCGGCGTGCGACCTTCGATCGTCTCTAGACATCGGTTTTTCCCCGAAATCTTCTGGAGCATCGCGCGGTGTTCTGCGAACGCACCTTGCAACGCTGCGAATCGCTTTCCCACGTAAGCATTTTTTTATTTCCCGTCGAGCGGACAGAAAGGAGGAATTGATTGATTTAGATCGCACCTCCAGATCGAGCACGACCCGCGCCTTCATCAGGAAACCTCTCATAATCTTAACGTATCTTAGTAACCTTACCATTTCCGTAAGAGCATTAAGATAAACTAAGGAATATATTAATCCCTTAAAGTATCTTATTGGATTCTCGATTAATACGTGCTTGATTTTCAAGTATATTAAGTGTTCCTGAGTTCTAAAGCAATAAATACAGCTTCGCGCTGCTAAGGATGGGATCGAATATTAAGGACTTATGAGAGACACAAGGCGAAGGTTAAAATAAAATCTCGAATGCATGGTGATCGATGAATCTATTCACATAAAATGCAGAAAAAGCGTCAAGTGAATGAGAAAAATGTAGCCCAGAGGGAATGAAATCTCGGCCGAAAATAGGAATGAGATGTGCACCACGCAGGATACACTCAGTATGGATGACTGATACTACGGGGGACCCATCTGCCGACTGCTCGGCTTGCACCATCCACATACCTGTAAGCTCATCTGGCTCTTCATGAACATGGGTGAACCATTGAACAAGTGCGGAAGGGTAGCGAACCCCATCGGCAATGAACGACATAAACGCAAGAACACGAACGACATCAAGGCCTCGCATTCCCAGGGCTTTCGCATCACGTTCGACAAAAACGCAGTCATGGCATGGTTCCTTGTTGCGCCAGGATGGTGTAGACCGGATGACTTCACGACACATGCCTCTAATCCCGCTCGGGTCACTTGGCACATGGAATGTCGAAGTTGCTGAGTGGAAAACTGAGATGTCCGAATCAAATTCTGGGCACAAGGGAAGCGGGATATCAGTTCTATCATCTTCTGGATTGAGTTGCCAGTAGAGGAACCGTCGGATGAGTTCGTGTAGGCGTGGTTGACCAAGATGGGCAGCAAGTTCTTGAGCTGAGGTCGGATACTCCTTTTCTGGTTTATTCAAAGTAAGACAAGTAGAGAATATAACGTGTAAACAGGACGTACAAGGGGTCTTCGCCAGCACAACTCCTCCAATGGCAAGTGGGTCGTTCACAGGCCATGTCTCTGATAGTTCGTCTATGTGCGATGCTGTTGATGATGACGGTGCAGCAGGTTCACCATCAGGGTGATCATCTTGCGCATGGGTATCATCGTCGTGGTGGACATTGCCTGCAGAGAACGCTTCAGCAAGATTCTTCAAACTAAATGTGAGACATACTGTAAGATTGCAAGGTAGACGAGATGATGGTCCCATCAAGCATTCCACGTGAAGTAAAATCGACCCGAGCAGCTGCAAGTTTATCTAGGCGTTGGTTGGTGAGTAACATCTGTCCCAATGGCTCATAACGGCTTGATCGCCGCCATGGCTCCTTCACGGCCTTGATATGTTTGGCCTCGGTTATCGATGAGCATAATCCGTTTGGAGCGCCAAACATTCGAATTAGTTTTGGATAGTGCATGATGGAATGTTGCCGTGGTAGTGAGAACCCATCAGGGCGAACCCCTGTGGACTTGAAGATAACTCAATACTGGTGAAAACGCATTAAAGCATCTTGTACTTGAGTAACGCTATCTTCTGTATGGATATCGCGACGAACAAGGTAACAAAATTCTAAAAATGCTCGGAATGTGCGGACGATATCATCTGGCACATGCCCCTCAATAGCAGGTAGATAAACCTTGAATAGAATTTAGCTGTTTGCTAGGCATCGAAAAGAGAGTATAAACGCACCTTCATCAATGCCTTCGAATCATCGCCTGTCCACTGCTTAAAGCCATGCCCCTGAGGAAATCGCCTTAGCCCTGGGAATGATGGAACAACGCGGATCCTATGAGTCGCGATAAGGTTAAACTGAATTGTTAGTGTGTGTCATAAGAACACGCACCGTCCGTCAATGTCATCCAATATGGTATTCGCGCGGGTCTGGCCATGTGTGAGAACGAGGTATTCCTCCACCCACGTCACAAGGTGGTCCTTGAAGGTGCCTTTGATGATTTGATGTAGAAGATCTGGCACAATCAGTTCATATATGTCGGCACGTGGAAACGCATCGGTGAATGGCTGAATGGTACAGTCAGTTATGAAAGTTCTGGGATCGAAAACATTACGCACCGTAATACCCTTGATGATGCCATACATCTCCCAGAGTACTTTCGGGGTCTCCAAGGCAACTAAAGCATTTGTGTGCCCCTTGGAGCGAGGCAAGCTACCCGCCTCGATGGACTGAGGATGTGCTGTACACCTTTCCGTATTTAAAATCAGAAGTCAGATCACACTCGCAATCAAGGAGGATATAGACTCACCGTGGGCACCAGCCTTGAATGATGCAGCTCAAAAGTACTTGTTCTGGGTAGTCTGCGATATATGGTCCAAACCCATATATGACTTGTCGATAGTGTCGATCTGGACACCGAATAATCTCAGGTGTCTTCATGAATGGTTCTAAGCTTTGAAAAATGCGCGCGATGGACATGTGAAATAATTGACGTTTGAAGTTTCGGAACTTAACATTATCCGAATACTTCTTTTCAGCTAGAATGGTAGAGATTAGCTTGTATGGTGGCTACAAAGACAAATGAGATGTACTTTTTGGATTTGCCAAAAATGCGACGATGGTGAGCGCATTTCGATGTGCTCGCCGTACGCTGTTATGGACATTCCCAATACTCATATAAAGGGGGTAGTATTCGTTCTGTCCGGTCGCTACCGACACTGTTGTCTTGTCACTTCCAAGGATAAGCGGGATGAACATCGTGCCATGAGTCGCTGGGTCCTCAGCAATTTTATCCTGTGGAATTGTATTCAATTATGTTGGACACGAAGTGAAGAAATTGTGTGACATACCGCTTGCGTCCATGCCCATGAACCAGACATAAAGTCCTGCCAGATCTGGTTCCCGTTGGTGTCGAATTTTCGAAACGGAATAAAGTTGAATTCGGATGCAAAGTCCGGGTTTGCAAGTATGTTTGTCACAATAAGATGTGGGTCTCAGAACCACACATTAAATTTATCCATCATCCAAGCAGGGACGTTGTTCTCTGGCAGCTGACCATCATAGCTCAGGGAAAATGATTGCCAGGGAACATCCCCAAGCGGAGTGGAATCGATGGTATTGTAGAGCTCATTGTGGTTAAGAAAGGGGGCTCCGCCATCTTCTATACCATGTTGAATGAACGACGCGTGCCATAGGTCCATCAGCACATCTATCCCTGCAGCAGATAGTTGTTCCTTCGCATATAGGCGCTCTGCTGTCTCAAACGCAACGCGATCCTTATATGGACTCCAGTCAGTCTTCGAACGAGGTGATGGTAGTTGCACGGGGCATCCATTTGGGAGAAATTGTCCTGTGTCGTCGCATGGCATCGCTAGAAATTCTCTCTTGGTCAGTGATATCAGAGATTATGAACATACCGCTCACCTGTCAGGGCACTATGAAACTCAATTAATTGGTTTGGCTCATGTAGCTCTGGGCCATCTATACAAGTACTATGTCAACGTAATTGGCAATGATAGAAATGGATCATACCATTATCAATGTGTTCTGTTGTATCAATATCAATGGATGCTGGCTCAGAGCGATCAGTCTGGGGTGATTCGTGGTCCGGAGAGTGTGGTCGTGCTTGCTGAAACGAAGTTGAGGCATTTCGTTGGAATGCCTGGCGAAGGTCTGCTTCACCTCATGGGTGATATACGCCGATATGTTTTGTCCGCCCAGATGCATTCCTAAACGACCACCCACAATACTTACATTTTACTGAAGTCAAAGGGAGAGTGTGTTGATGTCATCGCCTGCAAGACTTGCCAGAAGACAAAGGCATGAAAGCAGAGTTAGAGAACAGTGTTGGGAAGCAGTGAAAGTGGCTAGAGGGCACCAGGAATGATGCGCTGGAACACTTGGTTGTTAACCGAAGCCAGAGGGCGCTGGAAGAGCACAGCAAGTTGCTGCTGAGGGTTTCCAGCTGGCACAGCAAACACAGAATTGGCAAATCAGAGGAACTCACCAAATAGTGTTAGTGAGGCCGTGCCTTGAGAGAATGGGTTTACTGCCGACATCACATAACTCACATTTCAATGGCTCGGCTGATGGTGGATGCTCACTTTATCCACCGGTTTCTACTTGCATGAGGGTTAAAGCCAGAGCCATTCTGTCGCTGCTGCTGACCGGTGAACCTGTGCAGGGTGCACGTTGAACTGGCAAGCAAGTGAAGGACCCTGTGACTGAATGACATGCTGGAACAACTGGTTGTTAACAGAAGGGTTTCCAGCCGGCACGGCGCACACAGAATTGGTAAATTGGAGGAACTTAGCAACTAGCATTAGTGGGGCCATACCTTGGGAGAAATAAGCGATGGTTTTTCCGCCAACATCACATAACTTACATTTCGGCTATGGTCACTAGGAGAAACAACGTGTCCTCATATTTTGGGTATTACAAGTGAATGTTGAACTGGAAAGCAAGTGAAGGATCCTGTGACTGAATGACATGCTGGAACACTTGGTTGTTAACCGAAGCCAGAGGGCGCTGGAAGAGCGCAGCAAGTAGCTGCTGAGGGTTTCCAGCCGGCACAGCACATACAGAATTGGTAACCGGATGAAAGAAAAGCCAAGAGATGGCAGGCCGGCCATTGGAAGAACCCAAAATAGTAAGCGAGTTTGCCTGAAAGTTGATGCGATACTGACTGTTCAAAAAATCGTAATTCAACGACCATCATCAATAAATAAATACCTTGAGAAAAAAAAAGACGAAACGCACCTGTTTGCCCCTGTTGCAACTGCATCCTACCACCCACATTCCAAGTCCTAGCCACTAGCTATACAACCATGCCTCTGTCTACTAGAGCCAAGAATGCCACTCAGCATCCTGGCGCGATCCTACTGGCCAACATGAGGAAAAGACGTACCAAGGAAGAAGTTGCAGCCGATATCAAGAAGAAGAAGCTTGATGATCAGACCACAAAGGCGGCTTTACAGTGGCTTTCCCAGTTCATTGCCAACGAAGAAGATCAGCTTGCAGAGGATGAAGTCAATGCACATGGGAAGAAACCCCCACTGTCCCTTCGCTCACAGCAATTGGACCACCAGAACGCACCCACTGTATGGGACAGTGATAATGAATGTGAGGTTGATGCCAACATCAAGCAAGGTAAGAGAACAGCTGTGGTGATCCCATTCATACAAGGTTGATACTGAAAGAAACCCAGATAGGAAGAAGAACACCATCGACGATGAGAGCCTCGAAACATTCAGTACCAATGATAACAAGGGAGATGGAGACGGAGAGGCCGCTGAAGGAGATGGAGAGAAGGCCTTGAAGAAACGGAAGACAGATGCTTATGAAGCCATCCAAGCACTGCATAAAAGGCCAAACGTTGATTCCCAGACTATCTACAAATCAGCTGCTGGTATACCAAGCTGTAAGTTGATACCTATCACCAAGAAACATGGGGCTGAACTTACCCCCAGTAGATGATGGGAAAGCCAGTGAAAGGAGCACGATGGGTGACGACAAAATAACGTAAGTGCCTAGACAAACATCTTACCACATTTGGTCACCTCTTGCCTTCTGCTCCACACATGGCACTCATGCTGACTGAGAGCACACTTTTTTTTCACGATGTCGTTAACAGTGCCGATAAGCCCTCTGGACTCCTTGCTGTGAAGGCATGGACCACAGGTGTTGCCAAACCACGTGGACCCACTGGCAGAGAATGGAGCCTCACATCTGGCCACGGCACAAGGGACTGGTCCTCCGTCACTAGCCCCTGTTTCCGTGCCACCAGTGCATCGTCTACCACTGCATGCACACCTTCTTCAGCCACAACCTCTCATGAACTACAATCTGAAAGTGGGACGCTTGGTAGCCTTGGTGATGAAAAGGTCAATCACAAGGATCTACAGTCGGTTCTAGGGAAGCAGAGCAATTCAGTATGTGTGTCAATACTTGCAGCCGCTACATGTTTACAGTTTTCTATGCTACTTCCAGACGGCAGTCAAAGTTGAAGACTCCAACATCTCACATCCCAAGAAGTGAAGTGGACGTACAACTCAGGCCCAGGTTGAGGGCGGTAAATGCATGTCAAAGTATACTAATAACGACCTCCCTCAAGGCACATTGGAGAATAATGACTGGCAAAAGAAGTTTATTACAATGTATGTGAAGTGGCTTGGTGCGCATGCTGGTCCATGGGTCAACAGCAAGGACGAAAATATCGCCGCAATGCAGGCCATTTGGAACACCGTTTATCCACACATCGACCATACTATCGATGTTGATAGCCCTGTTTATTACATTGTGAGTCGCTTTGTTTGTTGTTATCCCACTATTTTTATTGCCTAGATCATTCTAACATATAATAGGCCCAGCAACGTGCTTCAGAGTGGCGAAGCGGTTTTGGATCAAATGCTGTCGCATTGTTCAAGTTTGCCTTTGAGAGCAAGGGCTTTTCCCCTGAAGATAAATTGACCACTGCGGTTGAGCTACTCGACAAGAGTGTGTTCTTGTATGCAAAACCCAAAGGTGAAATGCAGCAGGTGAGTGTCGTAGCAATGTAGGGTTTTAAAAGCTAATGCCATACTTGTTTAGGAGTTCCGTGGTATATTTTGCTTGCCATGGATCTTGCAGCTTTTTGCAAGCCACTATGATAGTATCTCGGGTGCAGTCAGGGTTCCGTCTCTTGAGCCCTCCTTCTCTGATGATCAACTGGCACTTATCGACATGCTTGAGGGCAAGCTTAAATGCATAGATCCTGATTGTGATGAGGCGCTAGCAGTTACGGTCAAACTCGACACGATACGGATGTATCCAATGGGTGCGCTGGCTATTTGCACCATGGCGGTATTTTCTCCTTCCCTTTCAACCAATGTACTTTCTAACTTATCTTCTTAATGCCAGGTGGAACACGCAGTGACCCTGATTGCGGCACCAGCAGATAGTGCCAGTGTGACCAATGCCGACACATTCAGCCGCAAGTGGAACAAACGCATTCAGAAATATCGTGAAATCATCAAGACCAAGCTCCGTGATGGTACGATGGAGAACATCATAGGAGAGGCACTTTCGTTCATGAAGCCTGGTACCAATATCTCTGCATCTGTCACGGTGTCTGATGACGTAGACGATGACATGATGGATCTTAATTTGTATGTGGATCTGTAGAAGCGTCGATGTCGATGCATTCCGTACTATGTCTTACTCTCTTAACTCCGCGCCAGCCCTTAGATTGCTACAATTTCTTAATTTCCTGGGTGCGCTTTTTTAGAATTATTCATATCTTGGACAAAAATACAGTGCTTTTAAGATGAAGTAAGGATGGCTAAGCATCGCTAAGGACTGCTTAACTCGGTATTATAAACAGGACCTCCCTTATTTAAGGAGCACTGTCTTAGGTGACCTTGTCTTAACTTATCTTAACCAAGAAATAAGTAGGGTTAAGGAGCCGACAGGTTTCCTGATGTTGGGAGCACCGATCGTAGGGCCGAGCGCCAACGCTAGTCACACCGCCTCAGTACTCCGATGTGGGTTTGGGACTGTTTGGAGCAAGAGTAGTCGAGAGCACCGAGAAAAGGCATGTGAAGATGCGAGGAGAGCTCATCGAACGCTGCAATCATGTCCGAACGCTGCCTGGCCACACGCGATGCGGACGTTCCACCGGGAACGTGCCCCAGCTGCGCAACGGGGCTGAAATAATGAAGAGAAAAGGCCAGATATTCAGCAGGCCATGCGAAAAAAAAAAAAGTAACCCTAAAAATGAGGGCGCGACGCACAAGGGGACCTGAATCTTGAGGAAAAGGACATGCTCAAGGAATGCGATTGCGAGGCTTGCGGCCATGTTCTCTTGGATCGAAGGTACCTCAAGCTTTACAGAGGGCATCCCGAGCGCACGTTCTAGCTTTGGTGGTGGGTCCAATCGCTGTGTGGACTGCGTCCTGCTCGGTTGAAGTTGGTATTGTAGGTGCTTGCGAAGCAGGCGCACCGAGGCACGTTGCTTTCGAAGGGGCACAGAAGGGAGGGGTTAAAATATGCCTGGGGGATGAGGGAGGTAGGGGACTGGTAGGGGTTAAAATGTGTAGCTCCTTACGTGTGAGTGTGAGATGAAAACGTGCCATGAATTGCTGATTGCTGGGACTCGTGTCGCGTTTGTCGCGTTCGTCGCGTCGCGCTCTCACCGGCAATATTGGGCACTTATTGGGCGCTTGAGCACGGCGCTGAGCTTTTGACAAGAGACCACGTACTATATATATGGAGCAGCATAAAATTCATGTTCATGTTCAAGACCAGGCGATAGAGCAAGTTAGACGAATCACAACGTTAGCTATTCCTATCACAGACGCCACTAACTGGAACAATTAAGCTCCCTTGCGGGTGACAGGATACAGCGAGACGCTCAAAAGTGGCTTTCTCCTCCGGATCCGTGCGAAGACTGCTCCACCATTTCAATCTGCTATCATTAACAAGCCCATATCCTCACGGCGTTGCGGTATTTGCGTTTCGAGTGCTCGATCCCTATTGTGACGTGAGCAAAGGCAATATTCGTTATTTTGAGGACAATATCACCTCTTCAACTGGTGCTACGTTGGGTGGAGCGGACGAGATGGTCCGGGTAAAAGGAGTGCCCATCTGCTTCGAGTATCTTGTCGGCGAGAGGAAAATGCTCCATAATTGGGTATGTACTAAGTACCACTGAACCAAGTACTCCCCGGACAACCTCAGCGCTGCTCATCGATTTCAAACAGGTGGAAGGCCCCAAGAGCAAGGAGGGTGCCGAGCACAAGAGAACTACCTGAAGAATTCGTTGCATCTCGCTTTACTTATGAGCTGCTCCCATTTGCATTTTTATCGCCCGCGCTGTTGAATTGGGAAGTGCTCTGTCTGCTACACCCTACACCCACGCCACTCTTACACTATCCCTGTGGTGCCCAAGAACCCCGAATCACCCAGATCGATTCGACAAGGAGATTTTCCGTTCATGTGGAGATTACAAAACAGCCCCTGAAGGTCAGTATCAATCGCGAATGGAGGCACAATTCCGTATCGTTGTTGAGTTCGTTCGTGCGTCACGAACTAGATCACGATACGGAATCCGGCCTTTGGCTCCTCATTTACTGGGATGTAGGCGCAGAATCCGAAGAGTTTCAAAGGAGGACATCAACCCTGGGATCCTGTCAGGTTTAATACGGGCAGTCACGTCCCATATTCGGTTTTTCAAGTGTCGATTGGATCATGCCACCCGTTCAGTCTACCGACCGCTCTGGCATCAAATACACGCTCTCGCACTTCGGGAATGCTAGTGTGAAGAGCACCGGGAGCACGCTGTGCTATCCGCGTGCTCCAGTCTGCTCATCATCGTTGGCGGTTACAATTCAGTTGTCCATTTCAGCGGAGGAGTATTTAAGGTCGAAACGCCTTGCTGAAGCAAAGGGCGCCATCTTGTTTCCACGTGTCTACCCTGATTATCATCACGTGAGTCTGTCTAGCGACCCAAAAACCTCCAACATGATACCCAGCAAATCAGGTCGTGGAGGGTTATTTATTGTGTTCGTTGGAAGGCTACATTGTACCATACGCTCAAGTCGTATCTCATCGCTACCCTGCTGTAGCACCGAGAGAAATATGCCATTTGAAGTTTCTGCTGCCACCCTTCATAAGCAAGCCACAACCGAACTGAAGAGCATTGGTTCCTTTATGGACTATTCCGGAAGCCCATTAGATATTCCATTATTTGGAGGGAGGCCTGTACGGATGAATATGGTCACTTCCTCCGAGTCATCATCC
>Ga0307512_10005620_pt1 | contig 12985 bp, 17 predicted proteins | sample 14_EM_MG_FD_200267 | JGI IMG/M metagenome (GOLD analysis project Ga0307512, IMG submission 200267) | Populus trichocarpa ectomycorrhiza microbial communities from riparian zone in the Pacific Northwest, United States - 14_EM | ecosystem: Host-associated > Plants > Roots > Unclassified | place... | reverse complement strand
TAATCCCATATCACTTCCTTCGGCCCCGCGGCCCCTCCTTACATCCACAAACCCACCAACAACACCCTCAAGATGCGCATCCCCAGCACCATCTTGGCGATCGTCACGACCCTCGCCCTCTCCACTGTAGCGTTGCCCGCCGTCGAGACCCCTGTCGTCGGGATGGACAGCGGCGAGTCTATCGATTTCGAGCACGCCAAGTTCGACGTCGTGGCCAGTACGACCGATGAGGTCTCCTTTGACTACTTTACCCGGAACGAAAGCGGCGACGACGTCTGGCTGGGCAACCTCAAGTGCGAGACCTCCTGGGCGTCTCCCACCTTCCTCGAGATCGACGGCGCGGTCCACAACATCAGAAATTTTGGCGGGTTCAAGGGGTGCATCCAGAAGAACGGCGGCGCCTCCAAGTGCACCCGGCTCACCTACCACAAGGGCGGCGACATCTCCCTCTGCGGCGAATACGACCATCACATCGACTGTGAGGGTGTCATCTTCGCGGCTCGGACGATCCGCAACAAGTGCGGGAGACCCGACATGCATCGCGCTGGCGGCCTCTTCCGCTTCAAGGACTATATGGGCGGTTTGAGGCTTGCGGTCCACTAGACGCTTTCGGGAGCGGGTCTGCGTATACCATTGAGCCAAAAAAAAGGGGTTCAAAAATTGAATAACTGTGGATAGAGGAGGGGTTTCAAAATGGCGCTGGATGGGCGGGTAGGAAAAAAGATCGGTTCTTCAAAAAAACTGGTGTCGGTAGTGAAGCAAATACCATGCGCTTTTTCTGTCACCTACTTGTACTTCGAGATGCGCTCCTTTATCCGCGAAATCGGTGAATCATCGCAGAAAATCCCGTGTGGTCGTTATCTACATCATGATTCCCGTCTCTGCGGTCTCGTACATTTGGCTGTAGTCACCGATTCCCACCCTGCGGATGTGCCTCTCCATCTATCCGTTCGTTTTCGCGCTTTCTCCATGTTCGCCACAACCCTTCACAACACAACCGATGAGACAATGCCAGCTTCCTGCTGCCCTCGCTTTCCGTTGTGGCTAGCACGCCCACTCCGCAAGAAAGCCCCAGTAATTCCAAGGGGCATCGCGGATTAGGCCGATTTTGTTCATATTCTCTCCGCCTTCAGTCCATTCCTGCCTCGCTGTAGCGACCCACTTCCCCGCTCCCGGTCCGACAACTGGAAGATCGAGAGCGCACCGAAGGGAGGGAGAAAGAAGGCGTCGACGGCCAACTGGAAACACGACTCTTTCCCACACCACTCCCCCCCATCCACACCCGCCGGCTACGATGATCGGCTACTGGCCGCCGTGAGACGCTCCAGGTAGCTGAACGTAACGGAGAGCTTATAGTGCGGGTGGGTAGACCCGGTTGCATTATTTCCTGCCACCTACTTGTCGCCATACATGGCTGTGACGGGTGCATAGATAATCACTCCACAACCAACTACACGTTTTAGGGTTATGGCGTGAAGATGCAATCAATGGCTCATCAGAGTCACGTAATACGTCAAAGTGTGGTGTCGAAGTGGGAGCGGGAGGGAGAAGACCCGAGAGGAGCCAAGAGGCGAAGAACCGGGAGTCGTGCTTTCAATAGGAGAGAAATGAGGTTAGGAGAGAGCGGACGCGGGAGGTTTGCGCGTACATCTTTTGGGTCAGGCTGGGCGGAAGGCAGAGAAGAGCCGCAACGAGTCGCCCACTGACTGATCGAGGTCGGGGTTGGATAGTGGACAGGAACCGGTTTGTATGCATCGCCATAATCTAGATAGCTAGCATTCATGATTCGATTAATGATTAAAAAAAAAACAAGGGTCAAGTGATATATCTGGCTGGCTGGTGGACGCCGAGGAGAAGGCAAAGACTAAGCGCAGGTGGGGCATGGTCAGCCGAGTCGCAGACGCGGGACGCAGGGTAAAGATTATGGAGTTCTTGTGGCAGTATGGCGCGATGGGAGGGAGAAGAGACACAGACCGAAGGTACGCAGTGGTGTATTCGGTGAGGTTAAGGATATCTAAGAGAACCGGTCTAGCTAAGCTACAGAGAACCAGAAAGTATTCGGTGCCGCCGGCACACCAGTGTGTGGGCAAAGCACACCCGGGCCCTAAATTCTCCCAACCCTAACTCCTCTCGCCATGATCTAGATAGGTCGCATGCGAGTAATGGTTAAACAAAAACAAAATCCAACCCTAACTCCAACTGTTCTTACTCCGGACAGTGGAATGGATTAATTCTTCGAAAAGACGTGGGTGAAGATGAACTAAGTGACGCCTCGATGTCGAACCGGGCCCAGCAAGAGTGAGCAAGATTGGTTTTTGCTGCGGATAGACTCGGAGGAAGGGAGAGTGAATGCGACCCCTCTGATTGGCCCTTGGTAGCCATGCCAGTGGCGCCGCCTGGAACTGATGGCAATGGGTTCTTCTGGGTCTCATTGAAATGTATGCGAAATGACTAGCCGTACACCGAAAGACTCGAAGCCCCGGCCGCGGACACCCGTTGTATGTATGTATTGCGTGAATCATCATAGCAGTCTCGTTGGAGGCCAGAAGAAGGAGACTAACGCGATCGACGAGCCGAACAAACCCGGAGTACAAACGACTTACCTTGTAGCTTGTTGAGGCTAGTGGATTGTCCATGTCTCGGCAACGTTCTCGCAGAACAACGATAGCCAGTGTCACGATGCAGCACCCAGACGAAATATTTCTAGAAGAGCAGCGGAAAAAGCGAGAGACTACGCCAGTTACAGCCGGATGGAAACAGAAGTTTTATCGAGAAATCAGAAACAGCAAACGTCTCCAACCACCCCCAGCAGTTTCCCCCATTTTTCATACGCCCCCATCTCCAGCCAGAGAACCTCCGCAGGCGCTCCGGCGTGGACGGGATTCCGCATCAATCCTAGGAGGACTCGTGGTCGTCGGCAGCGCAGCCGGCGAGCTGATCCACGTCAAAGTAGTCGGTATCGCTACCTGGGAGTAGCATGTAGGCCAAGTCCTCGTATCCGCCGTCAGAACCACTGTGGGCATCAGCGTACACCATCTCGTCGGCAGTCTCCAAGCCGCTGTTGTCGATAAAGCCCTCCGAGCCGGCCGTGTTGCGGGCCTCCGCCGTGCCAGTCACCAGGCCTTCGACATGCTCCTCCATGTAGGTGTTCTCGTGGGTCTGGTTATTTGGACCGTTGGGCTGATTACCGAGGGTATTGCGCGCCGCGGACTCTTCAAGGGCACCCGGAAGGCGAGAAACGAAGTTCGTAAAGAAAAAGAAGAAGATTCCGGTAATCACGATAACGGCGATGCCGAAGGCAGAGAAGAACATAGCACGAAGGACAGCCTCGATAGAGGCTACAATGCCGTCAGCGTCGTCCCCCGGATGTCGGAACGCATGGAAATACTCACTGAGCGTCTCCTCGTTGAGGGCGGGCATCTTGATAGTCCAGGTCATCTCGTGGAATCGTAAGTGGAGCTGGCGAAGTCGTTCGTCAATTGGACGCTTTGTGGCGGGTTTGGTTATCGTTCGGTTGAGCGTGCCGAGTTTTCGTTGACTGGTACGGGTCTCTGGAGGTTGAATGGTTGGGCTTAGGGTTGTGTGTTGCTTAGGAGGAAAAGCAGTGTTCGTTCTGGACATGGGCGTGGGCATCGTGGGCATCGTGGGCGTGACGGGCGTTTAGAAGTCGCATTGGAGTCATTAGGGTACGGTGGTGCCTCTCGGCATTCTCGGCGTGAAGGCCCCTTTTACCTTCTCCGGAGGGAAGCAGGACACGAGTACGGCGCAGCTTTTTACTCGCCATCCAACCGCACTCAACACCCCCACTGTAGGGCCCAACTGATATCGGTCCTTCTAGAAATCGCCCTACACTAAATCACTGTATCACGGAGATCCACGCGGTTTAAGTGAAGCAGACAAACGAAAAAAGAGCAGCGGGTGGAAAATAGGACCAATGACCGGACGTATTCAGCGACCTGACTCTAACCGTTTCCCCTCGCAAGACCCGGCACTGTCCGCGCCAGTAGTTCGGGGGCACAGTTCGAAATCCAGCTGTCTAAGCACGGGGGTGGATAACCATCACGAAACCTTAGTCATTTTCTCCTCGCATTATGAGGCGGTAGAGCTGACCTACGAAGAGCCAGGCCATGACGATGATCGCGAGAAACGTCCCGACGGCGCTGAAGAATAAGCGCACGATAGCTTTTGGCGGGTCAGAGGGACGTTCGACTGGAGGGGCAAGTCGGGGGCGGTTACCAATCTCATCAATGGTCAGGTCCAAGCTGAGATTCGTTATCTGCCGTTCGGCGGTCTGCGATTGATGTTGGATGGCACTGTGTATACGGGGAAGCGGTGGGACGGTGAGAAGACTGCGAGGCGTACGGAGGTCGCTGAACGGTATAGATCCCACAGCGGTAGGAGCGGAGGGAGGATGATCAAAGAGGCTGGCCAGAAAATGGACGAGTGGCAGATGGAGGGGCTATCGTTCCGCAGCCGCACTTCCGCTCCGGCGACACCCTCAGTCTCGCCGAATATCCGCAGCGATTCGGAGGAGCTTGGTGGAGGGCATGTGTGGGGAAATCTGATCTGTGAGTGGCCTGAGCAGTGATAGCCGCTTACTAGAAGTAGAAGAACTATTTACTGTCTCAAGCTAATTGGTGCAGTTGGGGAAAGAGATCGAATAGCGTCGACGTAGATGAACCGCTCACGCCGCCGACATTTATTTCGCCCTCCCTTATCATATCAAAGATCTCTTTGCGCTATTTACAGTCCCGTGCGGCTGCAGCGGACTCATATATATTTTCTCTCGCCCATTCGTTCTCGCATTCAGCCTATCCAGCTAGCTATGGCGGCACAGGTGACGGCACTTGCAAGCTCCCCTTTGCCCTCCGCCCAGGCGTGTCCCAAGAACCAATGAAATCACAAAGGAGAAGATCTGTCCAATCAAAAGAAAGGGCAAAAGAACGCATGACCCGCGGGAGAAACCGGGAAGGGGAAGAGGATAGAATGTGGAGGCCGAGGGGCTGGGCACCGGAGAGGAACCACCCGCAACCGCGGTGTCGTAGTCTCCGCCTGCTCGGCATTTTGTATGTACTTCTTCCTGGAGATTCGGCATCTGTTGGAAACGCTTCTCGCCGCGCAGGCACCGGCGGAGGATTAGGCGAGGCAAGAATTGGGCGATTCCGGAACTGCTAAATATATGCATGCGGGTTTTGATGCCCGCCCATGATTGGCCGTACGCTTCTGCCATGCTACCGCAAATCCGGCGGCTCCGTTGTCCAGTCTCGACTCGTCCGTAAACACAGTCAGTCCGGGCCAGGTCTTCTCTGCCTCCACCTGGCTTTGGCGTCTTCTTCCAGAAAAATACATATGCACAAAGTACATACTTAGATCATGGCGATGTGCCAAGACTTGGTTTTCGGAGCCCTCCTGAATCTACCGAGTGATACCAAGTTTACCACCTTACACAAACGTTTAATGTTGGAGTGATTGCATTGTGTGCTAGTCTAAACCTCATAAATACAACTCAGGAAGGCTGCAGGTCTCACCTATAAAAGCCTTCCTTCCTTTCTTCTTCCTCTTCCCATGTCCGAACACAACATCCGAACACAATCCCCGAACACAACATCCGAGCGCAACATCTGAACACAACTACAACTAAATACATCCGAGATCACCATCATGCTTTCTATCCGCAACCTCATCCTCACTACCGCAGTGCTTCTCGTCGCCAACTTCGGCAACACTGTTTTCGCCGACGAGATTGGCCGTGACGCTACCTACAAAGCGAGATTCTTGCACCCGCCACCCCTCGCCCTGCGACCGTCCATCTCGAGGACACCGACGACTTCGGCAATAGCGTGGCTAGAATTACATGGATCTGCGAGACCTCTTCCGGCAGCCCCTTGGTCCGGGACATCCAGGCTGCCGCCAACAAGCTCTCCCCGAACGCCAAGTGCGCGCAGGAAAACCCGCACCCTCCACAGTGCCAGGACATGGCCGACCACATGACCGGCCAGATCGTCCTCTGCGGCACCTACCACGGCTCGGTTCCCTGCAAAAACGTCAAGTTTGCCACTCAGAGCCTGATCAAGTACTGCTCCAGGTCCATCGGTGGGAGGGAACTCGTCGGCGGTAAGTTTGTCTGGCAGATCGGACTGCGTGTAATGCTGGTTCAGAACTAGGCTATCATCTGCGAGTGGAGGATCTGATTTCTGTTCTTTCCTTTCTGTGGCTGTTTGTAATGGCTTAGGAATGATTAACTGGAGTTTCTGCTACTGTTTTCCTCCTCATTTTCATCGTGACATTTCTTTACCGTGCAGATAGTTCCTTTTGGAACTTTTGGAACATGAGAGACCGGCGGATCCCTTGTTCCAACTCCCTGCGGATAGGATGACCTAGTCTCCTACTCGTGCATATTATTTTCTTTGAGTTATCCATTAATCGCGTGCGTCTTGTCTAGATTATGGCGATACACCCCTTTCTGTTTTCCGTCTACTGTCCTTTCGGCTCGAGTAACCCTCCCTACTCTCCACCCTGGCCTGTCTCCTACCTATGGCGGTGATGATTACCATTAATCGTATGCACTGTCCGGCTATCTGCGGCACCCCGTATTCCCGCCGTGGCCCACCCAAGACAGCAGAAGTCACCAAGAAAAAAAGAAGGTGCAGCACGATAAAGGCAAGAAGGCAAGCCCCCCGCCATTATCCCTTCTCCGCTGTGGCCATGAGGCAGGGTGTAGGGAAGAACAGTTGGCGCTCACCAACCTCATGCCCAATCACTCCGCGTCCAGCCCCTTGTTGGAATATTTCTCGCTGCTGCGCTCAGGAATGAGTGACGAGGTTGGATAGATGACGGTGTGTTGTCGTGTGTCACACTTTATGCTTATTCAGATCACATGCCGTATATCAAGAGCATCGGCGCCAGTCCTAGAATAGATAACTATCTCTTCTACACATCACTCTACCGACACGGAGTTGGAATGGGTGACGAAGTGAGAATTGATGACGAAGTTGGAATGTCATTATGACGAAGTCGGAATGACAGCAAGACGAGGCCATTTTAGGCGATGCCGACATCGGCATCTATGCCAGGAAGTCGGTGTATATAGTGCCTCTATTCTCCTTTCCTTACATTCTCTTCAATAACTTTAACAGCCCTCTATATACTCAATGCTTATTACCGACCTTTTCTGCCCTACCCCCGCGCTCACCAACTCCTCTCCTGTGCTCTCTCCCCACCATCGTGACCGATAAATCTCAGGATGAGCTTACTCTCCCTTTTTCTACTTTCCCCCTCTAAGGCACCCGACAGCAATCTGTAATACCCCTCTCTTGCTCTCGCTCTTCATGCCCCCCGAACCCAATTCCGATACCTTGATGTGGGTATCGTTATGCGGTTTCTAGAGCCACATTGCGCCCCACATCAGTTAAGCGCGGGAAATCCAGAATGCCTGCCGACACCGCTCGTTTGCGAAGAGGTCACGGAATTTGATTGGTCTCTCGCACTCCCGGTTTCTCTAGACAAGGCACTTCCGCCCACAGGATCTTCCGTTGCCGCTTCTAGTGCGGGCAATCTTTGAACGGGTGTTCCCGCATCTCCACCACCACCACCACCACCACCACCACCACCACCACCACCACCACTTGGCGGTAGCCCAGTTCTTTGTTCACGGGAGGTATTGCCCAGTGAGGCAGTGTCCCATCCTCAAATGGAGAACCGAGCCGTCAGCCTTTCCGCACTTCCTGCCACCCTTACATCTTGGCGCTGCTCTTTCGGCATCTCATACTTTCTGCCGGTGATCCGGCCCTCAGCCCAGTGGCATTCTTCGGCCTGATTCTTTTCGAAACCACGCCCTTGGTTTCTTTTTTCTGTTTAATCGTACTCGCATTCAGCCTACATAGACTACGGTAGCGCACATTTTGTCCAGTTCCCGTCTACTATCCGCACGATTACAGCAGGTCTCACCCGAGAAAACGAAAAGTGCACCGAAAAGAGGGACAAAGGGAACGACAAAGGAAAGTGTGACCGTTTCCTACACCTCTTCCGCGGGCGCCATGAAGGTAGGCATGGGCAGGAACAGCGGTAGCTCCCCTCGAGCGCCGAACTCCTCTGCTTTCGCTCTCATCTCCACTTCGCGCTCCCGGAGCTCCCATTCTGGTCCCTCCCTTCCCGCGTCTTCCTCAGCCGGGACCAGCCGTCCCACGCCCGGAGTACGAGGAAGACCAGCCGTCCCACACCCGGAGTGCGAGGAAGTCTAGTACCGCCTGGCTACACTTCCAGTTGGCAAGGAGGGGGGTTGGAGGGTGGACGGGAGCCGTTGTATATACATCGCCATGATCTGTACAGGTCTCACTCTTGAGTGAAGAAAAAAAAACCTCTGGCTAACCAGCCTCCCAGCAGGATAACAAGCTCGGAAGGCTCTTATATACCGCCATGACCAGATAGGTCGCACCCGGTTAATAAGTAAACAAATAAGAAACCCAACGAATTGGACAGGTACAGCCGGTAGGCAACGCCCCTGCCAGCACCGCTCGCCCACCTCAAGTTGTGCATATCCGGAAAGAAGTGGCCCAAAGGCAACTCCTGCTCAAGATATTGGCTCAGCTCTGCTGTCTACATGCTTTGCAGTGAGCAGCTTGTTGACCAAATTCCCTCCAAGACGGACAAGTGCACTGCCAGCTGCCAGACGATTCCACCAGCTGAAATCCGGGCATGTGGTCATCGGCGCGCACCTCTAACGAACCGGCAATCGCCCTAGCAGCCATTGATTCTGTACACGGCAAACCCGAGTGCACCTGTTCAAGAACTGCAGCCCGTGGGCACCGCCGCCCGGGTACGTCAGCAAGGAAAAGTTTTTTACGAACGTGTCATGGGCCTGCTCGTTTCTCGCTAGAATCCTCACGGACGATCATGCGCACTTGTTGTCTGTTCGATTTCAGGATGATATTGGCAGTTGGTAATAAGATCGTTAAACTTGTCACTTGTGCCAATTACGAAAGTGCCAGCAAGCCGTTTGCGCGGGACTACGATGTAGTAATACAACCGACTTGGACAAAGCGTACCCACAGGAAGTGTCTTTGCACGTCCAATCGCCGTCAGAAATACTACCGCCCCTAGCACCTGTTGTTGAATGAGACCAAGAGCCGTATTTGCATGTATGTGGTTAAAGAGAAGTAGGACGTCATGAGAACGAGTTGCTACTACTGTCATGCGGAAGTCCACATCGACTGTCGGCAGGGAGGTGTCAACATCCAACACCGCTCTTCAATGACTTCTGCCACAACCTGGACGGCAACTCGCTATCACAGCCATGGTACGGAGGATGTACGCCCACCTTTTGCCTCCAAAGCACGCCTCCCTTCTCGCAGAAAGGACGCAATCGCGAGCGAATCACGGAATATCACTACCCCTCCATGCCTATACACTCCGCGATTCCGACCTCGCCGGAGATGATTGTCATCATCTCCGAGGAACACATGTATCCTCGCCCGTGTGCGTATCATCGGCTACGGCGGTTTCGGGGAGGGGCTGAAATACGCAACGGCGAGAAGGACGGCCGAAGCCCAGTAGTGTGTACGATACGATTTGTCTGTTGCGGGGCGCATCCCCGTACGCACTTACGGCGTTCGTATCTCAGGGGCTAGCCGTCAGCCGTTGTGAAGCTGGGACATGTGTAGGCGATATCCACTATGAAGCATAGGATCCCCAGGTCGGGCGGTGTGCCAGCGTTTCGTGATACTAACTGGTCGGGTACGAGGAGTGCAAGTGCGAGGTTGTTACAGCACCCGCGGCCAACACGAAGGGTTTTTGTTGGACGATTGTACGGATGAATAGGGCGCCCATAGGGGGCTGGCGGTTTTTTTCGGGAATACAACAGCAAGGCGGGCGACGCGGAGAAGAGTGCGGTGAAGATTTGGTGGCGGTGATGGACGGCGAATGCTTCTCGAGATTAAAAAAAACCTACAGACCACTGACGGCGTCGACGAGCGGAACATCTACGGACCTGCGGGCACGCGATATCACCAACGGCCGTCCTTCACGCGTGAATGAGCGCGATCCAACACTTATCTACCTCTTGCCAGCATGCCCCACCAACCAGAGATCATCGTCCGCTGGTGGTGTTCACAATATTACAACGAGAGCGAGCTGCCAGTGGAGGCAGCTAAAGGGGTAAGTCATGCAGGCCCAACTGTGGACTCCGGTTATCTTTTCGTTTCGGGTGTGTAGTCGACCAATCGCTGCGTGTCGGACAGCTGTTTCGCCGTGTGGGCGCCGATTGGACGCAACGGTACGTTAGGAGGCGATGGAGCGGCGATGCTCGCGTGTCGCTCGCACGCTCCGCGATTCCGTTTCGCTATAGTGATTGAGAGGTGCAATCGACACGTCCAGAACGCCGCTGCTTCAAGGTCCCCGATACCACCAACAGAATTTCACATCGTCTCAGTGATGAGTCGGCGATGGCAAGTTCCGCTCGTAGACGAGATGCTGGAACACTTCTCGCCGCATCCGCAGGCACCGCCCGCGACGCCGGGCGCTGCTGCACACCGAGAGCTGTGTGTCTATAGATATACGTACTCTATCTACCTGCGTGCGTGCTCCACGTCTCGCGCGCGATTCGTGTTGGTTCGTTGGTTGGCTCGCTTGACGCCTTGGCGCAGTCGCACAGTCAGCCCTACGACCAATGGTCAGCGTGCAGAAGGGGCCCGCCTCGATGAGGGTGGGTGATGATGTATCGGCCAACCAGGGCGCCGGAACCGGGGTTGGCGTGAGGTCGCTAGTGGATGCGTGGGGGACGCAATTAGCGCCGCCGACCAGTAACCTCGCGCAACCGCATCGCGTCGTCGACGATCATCGGCAGGCGGGTAGGTGGGTGGGTGTCCGCTTCGATCCAATGGTGACCCGGCGCGCGCGCGTTCCACCCCTTATCCGGCGGATGAAGGCAGATATTTTACTGCTGGGATATCTCGACCGTGTCGGCGTCGCCCCCTCGTCTTCCTCCGCATACATACTCCGACATTCCTTTGCTCGCACGCATTCGCCATCGCTCCTTCCGTCATGTCGCAGTGTGAGTCTATTCCTGCGAAGTTCCGCTCGTTTGCCGCCGTGCTCGTCCTGTGTTTGGTGGGCACGGACGCGCGAGAGTCGAAGTCGTCGGGACGGCCGACGAAGGTGACTCCGTCCAATGTACCGGATGTCCGACAGGATGCTGACAGCGAGTAGAGGCCGCCTCGCACAACAAAGACACGCACGGCTGTACGCTCCAACAGCCGACGTCCGGGCCGGTTCACGCGGCAAGCGCTCACATCACTCGCGCCCTCCCAGCGGCCGTCCGCAACAACGCCGACGGCGCCGCCGCACCCGGCAGTGACGTCCCCGGCAGCGACGTCACCGGCACGGCCACTGGGCTCGCACGAGACGTCGTTTCCGGTGCTCTCGGTGATCGCGCTCGTGCTGGGCCTGTCGACACTCGCCGTCGTGCTGCTGTACGCCTCCATGTGCTGGATGCACAAGCGCCGGCGCGACCGCGTCGAGATCGTGGAGGTCGTGCACGTGCCCCCGCCAGAGCGCGTCGGAACCGCGAAGAGTGAGGCGGCTCTCGCCGTTGGAGGAGGTGTACGCTGGCCCGATAAAGGGGGGAGGGCGTGATGGCTGCGTGGCTGCGTCTTGGGAAGAGGGGGTAGAATGCTATGGGCTTCTTTTCGGGGATGTTGAGTCTTTTTTTTGCCAGCGTTTTGGTCCAGCGCGTTAGGGGTTACTGGGGGTGTCTTTCGTTTTATGTTCACCCTTCTTTGGGGGAGGAGGCTCTAGGGGTTATGTTACGATCACACCTATTAAATTGACAGCGCGAGGTGTGCCGTTTCTCGACGGACAGATCAGACCCGTGCGTCCGGCAATCTGGTGGCTTTCTGCGTCACTGAGGGTGTCTACAGTGGGAAATATGGGCCCGACAACCGTTTAGTTCATGTAGTTCAATGCTAGCGCTCAGGTAGAAAGCTTCAAATACACCGATATCATCAGACACTGCTTCATCACGGGATCTCACCCGCATTCCGCTCTTGATTCTTGTCGTATGTCATAATTTACGCTTCGTTGGGGAGTTTCCGTGGGTCGCCAGCGGATTGTGAGAGGTCGTGACGGACGGTGAACGGGATAGAGGTGTACATATGTAATATCGCCATGATCCGATAAGGTCGCATGCAGTCGAAGAATCATCGTCAACATGTATGCTTAGTCGGGGGGCGGTAAAATCTCATCAGGGAAGGGTAAGGCCAATAGGGGTCTCAACGCTCCGGCCGGGCCCGTGGGCCCATGGGCTTTTTTGGAGCCGGCCTTGTCTGGGATGGGTCTGGCGGCGGGCCGGGCAACGAGGGAGATCTCATGACCACTAGCGTCGTACCATATCTTGGGCGGGGAGTGGGTTTCCAGGCGATATCTGGGAGCTTCCGGCCGCCACCACAACAACAGACAAGAAATTGCACACACTCAGACAAGCGCTGGGAAGATGCGGCGAACAAGATTATTCAAAACTTCTGTTGATTGGAGAAGAGAAGGTGGAGCTGGAAGCGAAATTCGGTCGGCATTTCTTGGGCTCCTGGGCTTTGGTGAGCTTTCGGCCACCACCACAACAACAGATTGAAAATCGTATACGCCCGGGAAAGCACCGAGAAGGTAAAGGCCTCAGCCGCCTTTGCCCTCCGCGCAGGCCGAGGCCCTTTGTATATAGACAGAACGAACCGCCCACCACTATGTACCCCCAATCGGATCAACCATCTTCATCTCTACGGATTCCTGTATTCCATCACCGACCTCATTCCGGTGTCCGCCTTAGTGCTCTGCGGGCGGTTGGCTTGTGGTTCCCCGCGGCGACGCTTGACGATTTTTTTTCTTAAGCGCTAGTACTAGCGTTGGCCCGTGGGCGCCCGCCCGCTGGCCTGGGTCAAGGAAGTCCGCTCACTGGGACCATCCAGCCGGACTGGGCAATCAGAAAGACCGGCCTGGACTG
>Ga0307512_10005619_pt1 | contig 12989 bp, 7 predicted proteins | sample 14_EM_MG_FD_200267 | JGI IMG/M metagenome (GOLD analysis project Ga0307512, IMG submission 200267) | Populus trichocarpa ectomycorrhiza microbial communities from riparian zone in the Pacific Northwest, United States - 14_EM | ecosystem: Host-associated > Plants > Roots > Unclassified | place... | reverse complement strand
CAACGTCAAGCAGGTGCCGGGTTCGCTCGACGCCGTGCTCGAGTCGCTCGAGACCGACCACGAGTTCCTGACCGCCGGTGGCGTCTTCACCGACGACCTGATCTCGACGTGGATCGACTACAAGCGCACCAACGAGATCGACCCGGTGCGCCTGCGCCCGACCCCGCACGAGTTCGAGATGTACTACAACGTCTGACAGGTAACTGACGAGAACGGCCCGGCGCGGATGTGCCGGGCCGTTCTCGTGTGACGACGAACGTAAGGCGTTTGCCGGGGAAGGCAGAATCAGACCCGTGGACATCGCGGTGCTCGGGCCGATCGAGCTGCGCTCCGACGCCGGTGAGCCGGTGCCGGTCGCGGGCGCTCGGCTGCGTACGCTGCTGCTCCTGCTCGCCCTGGAGGCCGGCCGCGCGGTCTCCGCGGACCGACTCGTCGACGGCATCTGGGCCGGCGACCCACCGGCCGCCGCGAGCAACGCGCTGCAGGCGCTGGTGTCCCGGCTGCGCCGCGCGGGCCTGACCATCGAGGCCGCCCCGGCCGGCTACCGCCTGCTGATCGATCCCGACCGGGTCGACGCCCACCGGTTCACCCTCCTGGCCACCGGCGCGGCCGGCGACGCGGCGGCGCTGCGGGATGCGCTCGTGCTGTGGCGCGGCCCGCTCGACTTCCCCGACGTCGCGCGCGCCGCCGCGGCGCGGCTCGAGCAGTTGCATCTGGCGACCGTGCAGGAGCGGATCGCCGCCGAGCTGCGGCTGGGCCGGGCCGCCGACCTGGTGCCCGAGCTCGAGGAACTGGCCGCCGCGCACCCGCTGCACGAGCCGCTCACCGCGCTGTTGATCCGGGCGCTGACCGCGGCCGGGCGGCCCGGCCGGGCGCTCGAGGTCTACGAGCGCACCCGCCGGGAGCTCGCCGACACGCTCGGCGCCGACCCCTCCCCCGCCCTCGCCGAGCTGCACCTCGATCTGCTCGGGACCCGGTCACGTGGCAACCTGCCCGCCGAGGTCAGCAGCTTCGTCGGCCGGGACGCCGAGGTCCGCACGGTGCGCGAGCTGGTCGCCCGGCACCGGCTGGTCACCCTGACCGGGCCCGGCGGCAGCGGCAAGACCCGGCTCTCCGTCGAGGTGGGACCCGCGCCGGCCGGCGCCCATCCGGACGGCGTCTGGCGGGTGGAGCTGGCCCCGGTCACCGACCCTGCCGAGGTCCCGCAGGCGATCCTCACCGCGCTCGGGTTGCGCAGCCAGGTGCTGATCGCCCGGCCCGGCCGCGAGTCGCTGCCCCCGTTGCAGCGGCTGTGCGACGCCCTGGCCGGCAAGACCATGCTGGTCATCCTCGACAACTGCGAGCATCTGATCGGCGCGGTCGCCGGCGTCGCCGACACCCTGCTGCGCGCCGCGCCCGGGTTGCGCCTGCTCGCCACCAGCCGGGAGCCGCTCGGCATCCCCGGCGAGCGGCTGTGGCCGGTCGAGCCGCTCGCGCTGCCGCCCGGCGACGCCGATCCGGCCACCGCCGCCACCTTTCCGGCCGTCCGGCTGCTGCTCGACCGGGCCGCCGGCTTCACCCTGACCGCCGCGACGAGCGAGCCGGTCGTGCGGATCTGCCGCGCCCTGGACGGGATGCCGCTGGCGATCGAGCTCGCCGCCGCCCGGCTGCGCACCCTCCCGGTGGACGTGCTCGCCGACCGCCTCGCCGACCGGTTCCGGCTGCTCACCGGGGGCAGCCGCACCGCGCTGCCCCGGCACCGGACGCTGCGTGCCGTCGTGGACTGGAGCTGGGACCTGCTCGCCGAGCCGGAACGCGAGCTGTGGCGCCGGTTCGCGGTCTTCCACGGCGGCGCGGACGTGACCGCCGTGGAACGGGTCTGCGGCGCCGACATCGACTTGCTCGGCGCCCTGGTCGACAAGTCGCTGCTGGTCCTCGGCGCCGACGGGCGCTACCGGATGCTGGAGACGATCCGCGAGTACGGCCTGGAGCGGCTCGCGGCGGCCGGCGAGACCGAGCGGCTGCGGCTGGCCCACGCCGGCTACCTGCTGGCCCTGGCGGGCGAGGCCGAGCCGCAACTGCGCGGCCCCGACCAGTTGCGCTGGCTGAGCCGGCTGGCCGCCGACCACGACAATCTGCACGCCGCCCTGCACGCCGCGATCGGGGCCGGCGATGCCGCGACGGCCGTGGCCATGACCGCGCGGCTGGGCTGGTACTGGTGGCTGCGCGGGCACCGGGCCGAGGGCTCGAAGCTGGCCGGCGCGGCGGTCGCCCTGCCCGGCCCGGCGTCCGACGAGGATCGTGCGGTGACCTACACGATGGCCGCCGTGAACGGCCTCGAGGGCGCGGCCACCTTCGGCGAGATCCGGTCCTGGTTCGAGGCGGCCGAGCGGCTCTCCACCGGCCTGGAGATGCGGCATCCGGTGCTGCGGCTGCTGCGCCCGCTGACGGAGATCTTCAAGGCCGAGGGCGAGGTGATCGGCTTCGAGACGGTCGAGCCGCTGTACGACGATCCGGACGCCTGGCTGCGGGCGATCGCCAAGATGATCGTCGCCCAGCTGCGGCTCAACTTCGGCCAGAGCGCCGAGACGGCCGAGGCCGAGATGCGCGAGGCGCTGGCCGGGTTCCGGTCGGTCGGCGAACGCTGGGGCATGGGCTTCGCGTTGAGCCTGCTCGCCGACCTGGCCGCGGCGCGCGGCGACTTCGGCACCGCGGTGACCTGGCAGCGGGAGGCGATCGAGCTGGTCCGGGAGGTGGGCATCCGGGAGGACGTGCCGCAGTTCGAGGTGAAGCTGGCGCACCGGCTGTGGCTGGCCGGCGACCGCGCCGAGGCCCGCCGGATGCTCAAGCAGGCCCGCCAGTCCGCCGAGGACGTCGGGTTGCCCGAGGTGATGGCCTCGGTGGAGTACGGCAGCGCCACGATCGCGCGCGAGGAGGGCGCCCTGGCCGAGGCCCGCGATCGGATCGACGCCGCGGTGGCCCTGATCGACCGGTCCACCTTCTCACCGCAGTTCCGCGCCATCGCCCAGTCGATGCGGGGCCTGATCGCGGCGGCGGCCGGCGACCTGGCAACAGCCCGGGAGTTCCACGCGCAAGCGGTCGAGATCGCGGTGACGTCCAAGGACGCGCCGGTCGTGGCCCAGATCCTGGCCGGCGTCGCCGATTTCGCGCTACGCGGCGGCGACCCGGCCCGCGCGGCCCGGCTGCTCGGCGCGGCCGACGGGGTCCGCGGGTCGCGCGACCGGTCGGTCGCGGACGTGGACCGGATCGAGGCAGCGGCCCGCGCCGCCCTCGGCGACGCGGGCTTCTCCCGGGCGTATCAGGACGGCACCGCGGTGACGACCGCGACCGCGGTTGCGGCGGCCGGCCTCACACCCGGCGCTTGAACGCCCACACCGCGAGCGGGGCGAAGACCACCATCAGCCCACCCGCCCAGAGCAGCGACTGGATCACCGGCCCCGCGACCGGCCCGCCGACCAGCAGGCCGCGGGTGGCGTCCGCGAGGATCGACACCGGGTTGACCTTGACCCAGGCCTGCATCCAGCCGGGCATCGTCGCGGTCGGCGCGAACGCGTTGCTCGCGAAGGTGAGCGGGAAGAGCAGCACGAAGCCGAAGATCTGCACCTTCTCGGGCGCGCTGACCACCATCCCGACCAGCACCGACATCCAGGACGCGGCGAGCGCGAAGACGATCAGCAGCCCGAACGCGGCGAGCACCTGCAGCGGCCCGGTGCCGACCCGGAAACCCAGGATCATGCCGAGCCCGAGCAGCAGCCCCACGGCCCAGGTCTGCTTGGCCACATCCGCGACGATCCGGCCGGCCAACGGCGAGAACCGGGCGATCGGCAACGATCGGAGCCGGTCGAAGACGCCCTTCGTCAGGTCGGTGTTCAGCCCGACCCCGGTGTTCATGGTCGCGAAGAGCATGTTCTGCACGATGATCCCGGACAGGCCGAACTTCAGGTATTCGCCCGGCGAGCCGGAGATCGCGCCGCCGAACACGTAGGTGAAGAGCAGCAGGAACATGATCGGCTGGACGCTGAAGTCGAACAGCTCGAACGGGTTGTGCTTGATCTGCACCAAGGTGCGCCAGGCCAGTGTCAAAGTGTTGCGCAGGCCCAGGATGAGGCCGACCCGCTTGTCGGGCACCATGACGATCGCGGTCACGCGACGCTCCCTTCCAAGGCGGTCAAGGTCAGGAAGACCTCGTCCAAGCTGGGCTTGTGCAACGACAGCTCGGCGACGACGAGGCCCCGCTCGTCGAGGCCGCGGATCAGCCGGGCGAGCGCGCCCGGGTCGGCGACCGGCGCGCTGATCAGCGGCCCGCGGATGTCGACCGGCCCCGCGGCGATCAGGCCGATCACGTCGGCGACGGCGTCCCGGTCCGCCTCCGAGACGGGCCGTACGGTCACCGTCTGCGCGCCGGTGCGGGACTTGAGCTCCTCTGGGGTGCCGGTGGCGATGACCCGGCCGTGGTCGATGACGACGATCTCGTGCGCCAACTGGTCGGCCTCGTCCAGATACTGCGTGGTGAGCAGCACGGTCACGCCGTCGGCGACCAGCAGCCGGATGATGTCCCACATGTCGTTGCGGCTGCGCGGGTCGAGGCCGGTGGTGGGCTCGTCCAGATAGAGCATCCGGGGCCGGCCGACCAGGCTCGCGGCCAGGTCGAGGCGGCGCCGCATGCCGCCGGAGTAGGCCCGGGCCGCCTTGTCCGCGGCGTCGGCGAGGCGGAACTGCTCGAGCAGCTCCCGGGCCCGGCCGCGGGCGTCCCGGCGGGACAGACCGACCAGCCGGCCGATCAGGATCAGATTTTCCGTGCCGGTCAGGGTCTCGTCGACCGAGGCGTACTGGCCGGTGAGGCCGATCAGCCGGCGGACCTGATGGGCCTGGCGGACCACGTCGTAGCCGCCCACCTCGGCATGGCCCGCGTCGGGCCGCAGCAGGGTGGCGAGCACCCGGACGGCGGTGGTCTTCCCCGCGCCGTTCGGGCCGAGCAGGCCGAGCACCGTCCCCGTGCGGACGGCGAGGTCGACGCCGGCCAGGGCGGTGGTGTCGCCGAAGCGTTTCACCAGCCCTTCGGCGACGATCGCGTTCGTCATGATGTCTCTCCTGTCGAGTCGTTGACGGGAGTCTGGCAACCGCGGCTGACACGGCGCTGATATGCCGACCGGCCCCATGTCAGCGCGGCCGACCCAGAGGATCAAGACCTTTTTCTCGTACGCGCAAAGGGTCTTGCCGGGGCCGAGCGTTCCGCTATGGGGTGGCGTGGTCCGGCTCGGGTTCCCGCTCCGGTGTGCTCGCCGTCTTGCGCCAGGTCAGCTCCGGCTTGCCGGCCGGGTCGCCGATCGGCAGCCACGCGAGCAGCGCGAGGCTGAACCAGAAGTAGAGGTTGCTGCCGAGCAGTTCCAGCGGCGGGCGCGGGCGCTTCTCCCAGACCCAGAGCAGCCTCGAAGTCATCAGCAGATACGCCGCCCCGCCGAGGTAGAGCGGCCGCTTGTCGGTCCGGGACGACAGTCCGGCGTCGACGCAGCGGATGATCGCGGGCAGCAGCCAGACGCAGTGGTGGACCCAGGTGACCGGGCTGATCAGGCAGCCCAGGATGCCGGTCAGCGCGAGGCCGCCCAACTCGTCGTGGCGCGCCGCGGCCGCACGGACCCGCCAGGCCCAGAAACCGAGCAGCACCAGCACGCCGAGGATCCAGACCCGGGACGCCACCGAGTCGATCGGCAGCCGGGCCAGGAAGCCGCGCAGCGACTGGTTGGAGACATAGGACAGCACGCCGACCCGGCCGGTGTCCCACAGCGCCGACGTCCAGAACTCGCGGGACTGGTCGGTCGCTGCGGCCCCGGAGGCCAGGGTCGCGGCCGCGGCCGTCACGATCGCGGTCGCCGCGGCCCGCCAGCGCTTCGTCACCAGCAGGTAGAGGATGAAGACCCCGGGGGTGAGCTTGACCGCGGTGGCCAGCCCGATGCCGATGCCGCCCCAGCGCTTGCCCTTCGCGACGCCGAACAGCAGGTCACCGGCGACCAGCGCCAGCAGCAACGTGTTCACCTGGCCGAAGGTCAGCGTCTCGCGGACCGGCTCGAAGCTGACTGCGAAGCACACCGCGACCCCGAACCCGAACCACATCGGCCAACCCGCCCGGCGGATCATCGGACCGACCAGCCAGCGGACCACCAGCGCGGTGGTGGCGAGGGTCGCGACGCTGGCGATCACCACGACGAGTGGGAACGGCAGCACGGACATCGGCGCCATGACCAGCCCGGCGAACGGCGGATAGGTGAAACCGTACGGGCTGCCGGGGCGCAGCCAGTCGTACACCATGCCGTGGTCGCGGAACCAGTACTGCACGGCGCCGTAGTAGACCTTGGAGTCGAAGAACTCGTTGCGGATCCCGGCCAGCAGCACGATCCCGCAGGTGAGCAGCGCCAGCCCGGCGAGGATCCAGACCTGTTTCCTCACCCGAGCGGCCTCCTTTTGCGCAGGTAGCGAACGCCCAGGTAGAGCACGAACGCGGTGATCGCGAGCGCGCCCTGGGACTTGACCGCGAGGGCCAGGTTGTAACCGTCGGGCAGGCACAGGGCGGCGGCGACCGCCGCGGGCACGATCAGCCAGAGCGTCTCCCGCTTGACGGTCGCGGCGAGCACGGCCAGCGGCCAGGTGGCGTACCAGGGGTGGAAGACCGGCGCGAGCAGCACTGTGGCGGCGAGCGCGAGGCCGGCCCCGAGCAGGGCGTCCCGGGCGCGGGTACGCCACCAGAGCACGACCAGGACGACGGCGAGGGCGAGGATGCCGAGGACCCGGGTGACCGGCACGGCGTTCAGGTCCGCGCCGAACCACGATCCGATCAGATCGACGGTCATCCCGAGCGCGGTCGGCGGGGCGGTCCACTGCACGGAGGCGCCGCTGCCGGCCAGGTTGGTGATCCAGCCGAACCCGAGCCCGGAGGCGAGCGACACCACGGCGATCGCCAGGGTGGCCCCGCCGGCCAGCGCGAACGCGGGCCGGGGCAGGGCACGCAGCGCCGCACCGGCCGGCACGGCGGCGAGCACGGCGAACGGCAGCACGACCACGGCGGTGGCCTTGACCCCGACCGCCAGCCCGATCAGCACCCCGGCAAGCACCAGCACGACCAGGCCGGGACCGGGCTGCGGGGCGACGATCAGGGCCAGGGCGGCGACCAGCAGGCCGATCATGACGGCGTCGTTGTGGGCGCCCGAGATCAGGTGCACGGCGACCAGCGGGCAGGCCAGCGCGAGCCACACCGCCCGGCCCAGCGGGACGCCGCCGCGCCGGGCCAGCACCGGCAGGCAGCACGCGGTGAGGACGACGCCGAGCACCGACACGATCCGCAGCACCGCGACCGTGCCCGCGAGCGTCCCGCCGATCTTCGCCGCCCCGGCGGCCAGGACCACGAAGACCGGGCCGTACGGCGCGGGCGAGTCGAGCCACGTCGGGGAGACGGCCGAGCGCCACGGGCAGCCGAGCGCGTCCACCCCGGCCGAGTAAGGGTCCAGTCCCGCCGACAGTTGCCAGCCCTGGCACGCGTACGAATAGACGTCGTAGCTGCCCAGCGGAAGCGCCGGCAGTAGCGGAACCACCCACAACGCCGCGGTCAGGTAGGCCCAGCGGGCCGACGGCACCGCGCGGCGCCCCACCACCCACGCCCCGACCAGCAGCGCCGTGCCGAGCAGCCAGCAGACCGGCAGCAGCAGCCCGTCGTCGCCGGCGAAGATCGTCCGCGGCGTCATCGGCGGATGAAACGGCGACCGCGCCCCGCCGAGCTGGGCCGCGACCGCGAGCAGCACGCTGCCCGCCAGCCCGGCATACCGGCTCGCCTCCGCGACGCCACGGCTGGCGAGGCGGGCGGGCGGCATGGCGGCCACCCTACCGTGACGCACCGCGACCACCGGGCGGCCCGGTATGGTCTGCGGCGTGTGGAGTCGGTGGCGGGCCGAGATCATGGCCGGAGTCGTGGCGGCCGCACTCGGCGTGACGTATCTGCTGCTCCCACGCATGGGCAGTGACCTGGCCGCGCAGGTCGCCCGCGCCGGGTTCTTCGCCGACCACGGTTACCAGCCGATCGACCTGCGCTGGTACGCGGGTGTGGATCAGCTCGGCTACAGCCTGTTGTCACAGCCGGTGATGGCCGTGGTCGGCGTCCGGGTGACCGGGGTCCTCACGCTGGTGGCGGCAGCGGTCGCCCTGGCGGCGTTGCTGCGCCGGGCGGGTGCGCGCCGGCCGCTGCTGGGCGGGCTGTTCGGGGCGGCGTGCATCGCCGGAAACCTGCTCTCGGGCCGGATGACCTACGGGCTCGGCGTGCTGTTCGGGGTGGCGGCTCTGCTCGCCCTCACCTACCCGAGGCTGCGCTGGGCGGCGGCGATCGCGGCCCTGCTGGCTTCGGCGACCAGTCCGGTCGCCGGGCTGTTCCTGGGCCTGGCCGGGGTCGCGCTGCTGGCCGCGGGCCGGATCTCGAACGGCCTGCTGGTCGCGGTCCCGGCGGCGGTCCCGCTCGCGCTGACGGCGGCCCTGCTCGGCGACGGCGGCTGGATGAACATCAGCCACCAGGACGCCCTGCGCGCGATCGTGACCAGCCTCCTGGTGGCGGCGCTGGTGCCGTGGCGACCGGTCCGCGCCGCCGGGCTGCTCTCGGCGGCGGGTGTGCTGGCGGCGGCGCTGATCCACACCCCGGTCGGCCTGAACGCGACCCGCCTGGTGGTGATGTTCGCCCTGCCGGTGCTGGCCGCCCAGGCCACCGGGCCACGACTGCGCCGCTCCGCCGCCCCCGAGCCTGCCCCGCCGCCGCAACGGTCGCGCTGGTGGCAGTGGGTGGCGTTGGTCGAGCTGCTGCTCGTGGTCGGCTGGTGGCAGCCGCCCGTCGTCGTCTCCGACGTGCGGGACATCGGAAATCCCACGGCCGAAGCCGCGTACTTCGCGCCGCTGCGGGCCCGGCTGGCCCAGGAGACGCTGACCGGCCGGGTCGAGATCCCGCCGACCCGGGACTACTGGGAGGCGGCCTACCTGGGCGACGTTCCGCTGGCCCGGGGCTGGCTGCGGCAAGCGGACATCGACCGCAATCCGCTCTTCTTCACCACTGTGCCGGGGGCCGCCGGCACGGGCGTCGCGCTGAACGCCGATAGCTACCGCGCCTGGCTGTTGGAACAAGCCGTGCAGTTCGTCGCCGTGCCGGGCGCCGAGCTGGCCTGGCCCGGCCGCGACGAGGCCGCCCTGATCGCGGCCGGCCTGCCGTATCTGACCCCGCTCTGGTCCGACGCCAACTGGCGCCTCTACGCGGTGGTCGATCCCCAGCCGATCGTGGCCGCCCCGGCGACGCTGGTCACCCAGACCGCGGCGGCGCTGACCTTCGACGCCCCGGCCATCGGCGACGTGGCGATCCGGATCCGCTTCTACCGCTGGCTGAAGGCATCCGGCGGCGCCGCGGTGGTCGCGACGGGCGACTGGACCCTGGTCCGGATCACCGCCCCGGGCCGCTACACGCTCACGAGCTGAACCGCCCGCGCGGCTAGGACTCCAGGACGCGTTCCATCGCCGCCCGGGACCGTCGCGTGATCCGCAGGTAGCGGTCCACGAACTCGCCCGGGTCGCCGCCGCCCAGCAGTTGCACCGTGCCGGCCAGCTCGGTCCCGTGCCGGGGCAGCTGATCGGTCGGCCGGCCGCGGACCAGCGTCAGCGCGTTGCGGACCCGTGCGGTCAGCGTCCAGCCCGCGTCCATCGCGGCCACGTCGGCCTTGTCGACCAGGCCGGCGTCGCGGGCGGCGGTCAGCGCTTCGAGCGTACGGGTCATCCGCAGCTCCGGGACCGCGTACGCGTGCCGCAGCTGAAGCACCTGGACCGCCCACTCGACGTCGGCCAGGCCACCCCGGCCCAGCTTGGTGTGCGTGTTCGGGTCGGCGCCGCGGGGCAGCCGCTCGCGTTCGACGCGGGCCTTGAGCCGGCGGATCTCGATCAGCTGCTCGCGACTGAGCCCGCCGCGGGGATAGCGCATGCCGTCCGCCAGCAGCTCGAACTCGCGCCCCAACTGCTCGTCACCGCAGACGAAGCGGGCGCGCAGCAGCGCCTGCGACTCCCAGACGCGCGACCAGCGGGCGTAGTACTGCTGGTACGCGTTCAGGCTGCGGACCAGCGGGCCCTGCCGGCCCTCCGGGCGCAGGTCGGCGTCGACCCCCAGCGGCGGGTCGGGGGCGGGCGCGCTGAGCAGCCGGCGCAACTCCTCGGCGATCGCGTGCGCGGCGGCCGTCACGTCGCCGTCGGCCGCGCCGTCCGGCGGCGTGTAGACGAACAGGACGTCGGCATCGGACGGATAGCTCATCTCGTAGCCGCCGAGCCGGCCCATCCCGATCACCGCGAACCGCAGGCCGGCCGGGCCCGGGTGGGCGCGCCGGGCCACCCGCAGCGCGGCGGCCAGCGTGGCGTCGGTGACGTCGGAGAGGGCGATGCCGATCGCGTCGACGTCGAGCGGGCGGGCCGGGGCCAGCTCGCCGGCCCGGCTGAGGATGTCCGCGCAGGCGAGCCGGAACAGCTCGCGGCGGCGCAACGCGCGGATGGCGGCGATCGCGGCCGCCGAGTCGCCGGGATGCCGGTCGGCGGCGGCCGAGAACCCGTCGAGCAGCACCTCGCGTGGGCGCGGCAGCAGTTCGGCGTCCTCGGCCAGCAGGCGCAGCGCCTCGGGGTCGCGGATGAGCAGGTCGGTGGCGTACCGGGACAGGCTGAGCACCCGGGCGAGCCGGCGGGCGACCGGGCCGCCGTCGCGCAGCAGCCGCAGATACCAGGGGGTGCTGCCGAGCTTGTCGGAGACGTGCCGGTAGTTGAGCAGGCCGCGGTCGGGCTCGGGCGCGTCGGCGAACTCCTGCAGCAGCATCGGCAGCAGGGTGCGCTGGATGGCCGCGGTGCGGGTGACGCCGCCGGTCAGCGCCTGCAGGTGCCGCAACGCGCCGGCCGGGTCGGCGAACCCGAGGATCTCCAGCCGGCGCCCGGCCGACTCGGGCGTCATCCGCAGCGCCTCGACCGGCACCCGGGCGACCGCCTCGAGCAGCGGCTGGTAGAGCAGCTTCACGTGCAGGCGGCGGACCTGCGCGGCGTGCCCGACCCAGTCCGACCGGAACGCCGAGACCGCGTCCTGTCCGGGGACGGCCGTGTAGCCGAGCGACGCGGCGAGCCAGCGCAGCCCCTTCGGATCGTCGGGCACGGTGTGCGTACGCCGCAGGTTCTGCAGTTGCAGCCGATGCTCGACACTGCGCAGGAAGCGGTACCCGCGCAGCAGCGTCTCGCCGTCCTGCCGGCCCACGTAGCCGCCGGCGACCAGCGCGCGCAGGGCCGGCAGGGTGCCCGGCTCGCGCAGCGTCTCGTCGATCCGGCCGTGCACGAGCTGTAGCAGCTGCACCGCGAACTCGATGTCGCGCAGCCCGCCCGGCCCGCGCTTGATCTCGCGCTCCAGCTTGTTCGCCGGCACGTTGTCGATGATCTTGCGGCGCATGTCCCGGACGTCGGCGACCGCCTCGGGCCGCTCGGCGGCGTGCCAGACCAGCGGGGCCAGGTCGTCGATCCACTCGCTCGCCAGCACGAGGTCGCCGGCGGCCGGCCGGGCCTTGAGCAGCGCCTGGAACTCCCAGGTGCGCGCCCACCGCCGGTAGTAGGCGTCGTGGCTGGCCAGGGTCCGCACGAGCGGTCCACGGTTGCCCTCGGGCCGCAGCGCCGCGTCGACCGGCCAGGCGACCTGCCCGCAGACGTCGATCAGCCGGGCCGCCACGGTGGTGCCGGCCGCCAGGTCCTCGTCGCCCGCGGCCACGAAGATCACGTCCACATCGGACACGTAGTTGAGCTCGTAACCGCCGCATTTGCCCATGGCGATGACCCCGAGGCGCGGTTCGGCGGTGCCGGGGGGCAAGCCGGAGACCGCGATCGCGTACGCCGCGGCCAGGGTCTCGTCGGCGAGGCGGGAGAGCGCGGCCATCGTCGGCTCGAGGCCACGGCCGCCGGTGAGGTCGGCGGCGGAGATGCGCAACAGACTGATCCGGTACGCCCGCCGCAGGCCCGCCACGGTCAGCGGCCCCTCCCGGGCCGAGTCCCCGTCATCCAGATCCGCCGGAATGGCCAGATGCCCCTCGGCGTTCGGCGGCAGCCCGGTCTTGCCGGTGGCCAGCGCACGCCAGTCGCCGGGGTTCGCAACCAGATGATCACCGAGCGCGGACGAGGCGCCGAGCACCGCGATGAGCCGGCGCCGCAGACCGGCATCGCCACGAAGCGCGTCAAGGATCGCCACCACAGCCGGGTTGTCCGGCCCCATCCGGCTGACCGTGGCGCCGTTGGCATGCGCGGCCGGCCGCCCCGCCGACTCGACCAGGCGGTGCAACTGACGCAGCGCAAGATTGGGATCGGCGGCCCGGGAGAGCGAGTGAATCAACTCGGCGGCGTCGGTGTCGACGGGCTCCTGAGCGTCGCCGTCCCAGAGCCGCAACCCGGACGGCCCAAGCAGATCGGCGGCCCGAACACCGTTGTCGGCAAACCCATACCGGGCAAGCCGGCTGGGCCGGGTCACCGTCCCCGCCAAGAGCAAGCGCCCAGCCCGACGGCGACGGCGGTGGGGGCGGCCGGTGGCCGCGCGGGCGTGCTCACTGTCCCAGCAGGGGCAGGGTGCGGGCGGTGCCCGGGTTGGGGATGTCCGCGTTCGGCAGGGTGCCCAGCGCGAGCGCGGCGAACCGGGCGGCGAACGGCTGCCACACCTCCTCGACGTCGGCCAGGATGCCGGCGGTCGCGGCCAGCACGGCGTCGGCGTCGTAGCCCAGCTCGTCCAGTGTCGCCACGTCGGAGCGGGCCCATGCGGCGATCATCTCGACGTCGCACTCGATGTGGAACTGCAGCCCCCAGGCCCGGTCGCCGAGCCGGAACGCCTGGTGCGGATAGCGGCTCGACGCGGCCAGCAGGACCGCGCCGATCGGCAGCTCGGTGATCTCGTCGCGGTGCCACTGCACCACGTCGGGCAGCAGCGG
>Ga0307512_10005617_pt1 | contig 12994 bp, 9 predicted proteins | sample 14_EM_MG_FD_200267 | JGI IMG/M metagenome (GOLD analysis project Ga0307512, IMG submission 200267) | Populus trichocarpa ectomycorrhiza microbial communities from riparian zone in the Pacific Northwest, United States - 14_EM | ecosystem: Host-associated > Plants > Roots > Unclassified | place... | reverse complement strand
AACTCGCTGATCGATGATCTCGGCCGGCCGACGACCGAGGTCTCCCGGGTCATCGTCGCGGTGGCCGACGGCGACCTGTCCCAGCACATGGCGCTCGAGATGGACGGGCGGCCGCTGCGGGGCGAGTTCCTCCGGATCGGCCGCACGGTGAACACGATGGTGGACCAGCTGTCCTCGTTCGCCGACGAGGTGACCCGGGTGGCGCGTGAGGTGGGCACCGAGGGCAAGCTCGGCGGCCAGGCCGACGTCCGCGGCGTCGCCGGCACCTGGAAGGACCTGACCGACTCCGTCAACACGATGGCCTCCAACCTGACCCACCAGGTGCGCTCGATCTCCCAGGTGGCAGGGGCGATGGCCCGCGGCGACCTATCGCAGAAGATCACCGTGTCGGCCCGCGGCGAGGTGGCCGAGCTGTCCGACACGATGAACGGTCTCACCGACACGCTGCGGCTCTTCGCCGAGCAGGTGACCCGGGTGGCCCGCGAGGTCGGCACCGAGGGCAAGCTCGGCGGCCAGGCCGACGTGCCGAACGTGGCCGGCACCTGGAAGGACCTCACCGACTCGGTGAACTCGATGGCGTCCAACCTGACCAGCCAGGTCCGCAACATCGCCCAGGTCTCCACCGCGGTGGCCACGGGCGACCTGTCGCAGAAGATCACGGTGGCCGCGCAGGGCGAGATCCTCGAGCTCAAAGACACCGTGAACACGATGGTGGATCAGCTGTCGTCGTTCGCCGATGAGGTGACCCGGGTGGCGCGCGAGGTGGGCACCGAGGGCCGTCTCGGCGGCCAGGCCCAGGTCCGCGGCGTCTCCGGCACCTGGCGCGGCCTGACGGAGAATGTGAATCAGCTAGCCGCCAACCTCACCGACCAGGTCCGCAACATCTCCCAGGTCTCGACGGCGGTGGCGAAGGGCGACCTGTCGCAGAAGATCACGGTGGATGCCCGCGGCGAGATCGCCCAGCTGAAGGACACCGTGAACACGATGGTGGATCAGCTGTCGTCGTTTGCCGATGAGGTGACCCGGGTGGCGCGCGAGGTCGGCTCGGAGGGCAAGCTCGGCGGCCAGGCCCAGGTCACGGGCGTCTCCGGTACGTGGCGTGACCTGACCGACAACGTGAACTACATGGCCTCCAACTTGACCAGCCAGGTCCGCAACATCGCCTCGGTCACCACCGCCGTGGCCAAGGGCGACCTGTCGCAGAAGATCACGGTCGACGCCCGGGGCGAGATTCTCGAGCTGAAGTCGACGGTGAACACGATGGTGGATCAGCTGTCGTCGTTCGCCGATGAGGTGACCCGGGTGGCCCGCGAGGTCGGCTCGGAGGGCAAGCTGGGTGGCCAGGCGCAGGTGCGTGGCGTGGCCGGTACGTGGCGTGACCTGACCGACAACGTGAACTACATGGCCTCCAACCTGACCGCCCAGGTCCGCAACATCGCGTCCGTCACCACCGCGGTGGCGAAGGGCGACATGTCGCAGAAGATCACGGTCGACGCCCGCGGCGAGATCCTGGAGCTGAAGGACACCGTCAACACGATGGTCGACCAGCTCTCCTCGTTCGCCAACGAGGTGACCCGGGTCGGTCGCGAGGTCGGCATCGAGGGCAAGCTGGGCGGCCAGGCCGAGGTCAAGGGCGTCTCCGGGCGGTGGCGTGACCTGACCGACAACGTCAACCAGCTTGCCTCCACGCTCACCACGCAGCTGCGCGCGATCGCCGAGGTGTCCACGTCGGTGACCCGCGGTGACCTGACCCAAAGCGTCGCCGTCGAGGCGCAGGGTGAGGTCGCCGAGCTGAAGGACAACATCAACCAGATGATCGTCACGCTCCGCGAAACCACGAAGGCGAACGCGGAGCAGGGCTGGCTCGACTCCAACCTGGCCCGGATCGGCGGGCTGCTGCAGGGCCAGCGCGATCTCGGCGAGGTCTGCCGCATGATCATGACCGAGGTGACCCCGCTGGTGGACGCGCAGCTCGGCGCGTTCTTCCTGGTCGACAACGAGCAGGCGGTGATGCGGCTGCGGCTGGCCGCGTCGTACGGCTACGTGGCGCGCAATCACGAGGTGACCTTCGGGCCCGGCGAGGGTCTGGTCGGCCAGGCCGCGGTCTCCCGGCGGACCATCCGGGTGCGGGCCACGCACGACGGCGTCCTGACCATGCGGTCGGGCCTGATGTCGATGTCGCCCAACGACCTGGTCGTGCTGCCCGTCCTGTTCGAGGGCGAGATGCTGGGCGTGATCGAGTTCGCCTCGGTCGTCGCCTTCTCGGGATTGCATCTGACCTTCCTCGAGCGGCTCGTCGCGACGATCGGGATCGCGCTCAACACGATCCAGGCCAACCGCCGCACGGAGGAGTTGCTGTCCCAGTCGCAGCGGCTGGCCCGCGAGATGCAGGACCAGTCGAACGAGTTGCAGCGCACGAACGCCGAACTGGAAGACAAGGCGCAGCTGCTCAGCGAGCAGAAGGCCAACATCGAGACGAAGAACCGCGAGATCGAGATGGCACGGCTCGGCCTCGAGGAGAAGGCGCAGCAGCTCAGCCGGGCATCGGCGTACAAGTCGGAGTTCCTGGCGAACATGAGCCACGAGCTGCGTACGCCGCTGAATTCGCTGTTGTTGCTGGCCCGGCTGCTGGCGGACAACTCCGACGAGAACCTGACCGAGAAGCAGATCGAGTTCGCGCGGACCATCCACAGCGCGGGTTCCGACCTGTTGTCGCTGATCGACGACATCCTCGACGTGTCCAAGATCGAGGCCGGCCGGATGGACGTGGAGCCCGACCACGTCGACTTCGACGGCGTACGCAGCTATGTCGAGCAGGCGTTCAGCCCGCAGGCCGACGAGAAGGGCCTGGACTTCCGGGTCGACGTCTCGCCCGACCTGCCGGAGACGATCGTCACCGACGCGCAGCGCCTGCAGCAGATCCTGCGCAACCTGCTCGCCAACGCGGTCAAGTTCACCGACGCCGGCTCGGTCACGTTGAGCATCTTCCCGGCACCCTCCGAGACCGACTTCGACATCACGGCGTTGAACGCGGCCGACAAGGTCGTCGCGTTCGCCGTCTCGGACACCGGCATCGGCATCCCCGACGAGAAGCTTGAGATCATCTTCGAGCCGTTCCAGCAGGCCGACGGCACGACCACCCGCAAGTACGGCGGGACCGGGCTCGGTTTGTCGATCAGCCGAGATCTCGCGGCCCTGCTCGGGGGCACCATCACGGTTTCGTCCGAGCCCGGCGCGGGTTCGACCTTCACGCTCTACATGCCCGACGCGCTCGTGCCCGACACGATGCCGCCGCTCACGATCCCGGCCCGCTCGGCACCCGACACCCAGATCCGCACCACGCCGACGGTGCTCGACATGCCGCTGCTCGTCCCCCGGCCGGATCTGGAAAACCTCGTGATGACCCCGGCCAGCCGCCAACTCGACGGCGCCACCGTGCTGATCGTGGACGACGACGTGCGTAACGTCTTCGCCCTGACCAGCGCGCTCGAGATGCACGGGCTGAACGTTCTCTACTCCGACAACGGCGTGGACGGCGTACGCCTGCTGGCCGAGCATCCCGAGGTGGACATCGTGCTGATGGACGCGATGATGCCCGACCAGGACGGCTACGAGACGACCCGGGGAATCCGGCGCAACCAGCGTTTCGCGGACCTACCGGTAGTGTTCCTGACAGCGAAGGCGATGCCGGGCGACCGGGAGTCGGCCCTCGCCGCGGGGGCAAGCGACTACATCACCAAGCCCGTCGACCTCGACGAGCTCATCGAGCTGATGGCTCGCTGGGTGAACGCGGCCTCCGCCGAGGAGTCCGGGACGGAGAGCGAGCGTGGCTGAACGCGCCAAGGCGCTGCTGGTCGACGATCGTCGGGACAATCTGCTCGCCCTGGAGGCCATCCTGCAGGGCCTGCCGGTGCAAGCGGTCGCCGTGGAGAGCGGCGAGGCGGCGCTCAAGCAACTGCTGACGGACGATTTCGCGGTCATCCTGTTGGACGCCCAGATGCCCAACATGGACGGCTTCGAGACGGCGAGCCACATCAAGCGCCGGGAACGGACCCGGCACGTCCCGATCCTGTTCCTGACGGCCGCCGATCGGGATGCCCAGTTGGCCCTGCGCGGCTATGCGGTCGGCGCGGTCGATTACCTGACCAAACCGTTCGATCCCTGGGTATTGCGGGCCAAGGTCTCGATCTTCGTCGAGCTCTGGACGAAAACCCAGCAGCTGCGGGCTCAGGCCGACGCCAGCCGCGAGCGCGACGCCCAGTGGAACAGGCTGACCGACACCGTCGACGAGGCCGTCCGAGTGTTGCGCAGCAACGGCCCCGATGCCGCCGCCGAGGCCCTTGACCTGCTCGAAAAGGTACGCTGGGGCGGCTGACCGGTGGTGCGGGTCAGCTAGTGCTGATCATGAGGGCGCTGCGCAGGCCGGTGATATCGAGCACTCGCAACAGGAAATCGCCGACGTTGACCAGGGCCAGGACAGAACGGGCATGTTGGGCTTTGCGGCTCAGCACCACGAGCGTGCCCAGGCCCTGGGAGTCACAGAACGTAACACCGGCCATGTCCAGAACGATCCGGGACGGCGGTTCGCCGAGCACCTCGCCGACCGTCGCCGACAGCTTGACCACCGTAAACACGTCGACTTCCCCGGCGAGGTGGAGAGTGACCTCGTCGGGGGCGCGTTGAATCGCGATGGACAACTCCGGTCGCTCCACGTGGCTGAGCCTATCGCGGGGGGCCGCATTCGGCCTGTTGGGCGCGTTTGCGTCGGGCCCGTGAGCACGGCGATCAGCCCTGGGCGGAGACTTGTCGGAGGCCGCTGACAGAATGGGATCCGCCGTGACCACCTCATACCACGCCGATGCACCGGCTTCGCAGGCCCTGTTCGACCGCGCTCGCGCCATCGTGCCGGGCGGGGTCAATTCACCCGTGCGTGCGTTCCGGGCGGTGGGCGGCACCCCGCGATTCATGGCCCGCGGCGAGGGCCCGTGGATGTGGGACGTCGACGGTCGGCGCTATGTCGACCTGGTCTGTTCCTGGGGTCCGCTGCTGCACGGCCACGCCCACCCCGAGATCATCGCCGCCGTCCAGAGCGCGGCGGCAAAGGGCACCAGTTTCGGCACGCCCACCGAGGGTGAGGTCGAGCTGGCCGAGGAGATGGTCCGGCGGACGCCGATCGAGCAGGTGCGTCTGGTCAATTCGGGGACCGAGGCCACGATGACCGCGATCCGGCTGGCCCGCGGGTTCACCGGCCGTTCCAAGATCGTCAAGTTCGCCGGCTGTTACCACGGTCACGTCGACGCGTTGCTCGCCGCGGCCGGCTCCGGGGTCGCCACGCTGGGGCTGCCAGACTCGCCCGGGGTGACCGGCGCGGCCGCCGCCGAGACCATAGTGCTGCCGTACAACGATGTGGCGGCCGTCGAGGCGGTCTTCCGCGACAATGCGGATATCGCGGCGATCATCACCGAGGCCGCGGCGGGAAACATGGGCGTGATCGCCCCGCTCGAGGGCTTCAACCAGCGGCTGGCCGAGATCGCGCACACGCACGGTGCCCTGCTGATCGTCGACGAGGTGATGACCGGCTTCCGCGTCTCGGCGGGTGGCTGGGCGGGCCTCGATCCCGTCGACGCCGACCTTTTCACGTACGGCAAGGTCATGGGTGGTGGCCTGCCCGCCGCGGCCTTCGGCGGCCGCACCGAGATCATGTCCCGCCTCGCCCCGGCCGGCCCGGTCTACCAGGCCGGCACCCTGTCGGGTAACCCGCTGGCCTGCGCGGCCGGGCTCGCCTCGCTCCGGCTCGCCGACGAGGGCATCTACAAGCGGCTAGACGAGCTCTCCGCGACGATCGGCGCCCTCGCCAGCGACGCGCTCGGCACGGCCGGCGTCGCGCACCGGCTGTCCTTCGCCGGCAACATGTTCTCGATCTTCTTCACCGACGCGCCGGTGGTCGACTACGACGGTGCCAAGACGCAAGATGCCGCGGCGTTCAAGGCGTTCTTCCACGAGATGCTCGCCCGCGGGGTCTACCTGCCGCCGAGCGCGTTCGAGTCATGGTTCGTCTCGGCGGCGCTGGACGATGCCGCGTTGGAGCAGATCGCCGCCGCGCTGCCGAGCGCGGCGCGGGCGGCCGCGGCAGCTGGGGGCCGGGCGTGAGCGAGCCGACCAAGACCACCGTGCACGTGATCCGGCACGGCGAGGTGCACAACCCCAACAAGATCCTGTACGGCCGGCTGCCCGACTTTCACCTCTCCGAGCTGGGCCGGCAGATGGCCAAGGCGGACGCCGAGGCGCTGGCCGACCGCGACGTGACGTATGTGGTGGCGAGCCCGCTCGAGCGCGCCCAGGAGACGGCCGAGCCGGTCGCCGCCCAGTTCAAGCTCGACATCGCCACCGACACCCGGCTGATCGAGAGCTCCAACTACTTCGAGGGTAAGAACGTCTCAGTGGGTGACGGCTCGTTCAAAAATCCGCGCAACTGGTGGGTCCTGCGCGACCCGATCACGCCGAGTTGGGGCGAGGCCTATCTCGTGATCGCCCAGCGGATGTTCGCCGCGGTGCAGGCCGCCCGGGTCGCCGCCGAGGGCCACGAGGCCGTCTGCATCTCCCACCAGCTGCCGATCTGGACCCTGCGGCGATACGTGGAAAAGAAGCGGCTCTGGCACGATCCGCGCCGGCGCCAGTGCGGCCTGGCCAGCATCACCTCATTCCGGTTCGCCGACGCCACGGTCGTGGGCGTCGACTATCGCGAGCCGGCCGCGCACCTTGTCGCGCTCTCCCCGGGCGCCCGGACTGCCAAGGGCGCCTGACATGCGCCGGTTCGCCGCTCTGCTGGCCGCCGCCGCTCTCGCGGCGGGGACGCTGGCCGGCTGCGGCTCCGAGAGCTGGGAAAAGAAGTGCACGACGAATGCCGACCTGGTCATCGAGTGCACCCCGGATCAGCGCCCGCAGGCCCGCGAGGTGACCGGTGAGCTGCTCGGCGGCGGCACCTACAACGTGACCCAGGACCGCGGCAAGGTCGTAGTGGTCAACTTCTGGGGCTCGTGGTGCGCCCCCTGCCGCGCCGAGGCCGACGACCTGCAGCAGACGTTCGACGCGACGAAGGCTAGCGGCGTCACGTTCATCGGTGTGGACTCGCGCGACGGCCGGGACGCGGCCAAGGCGTTCGAGCGCGGCCGGGTGACCTACCCGAGCGTCTACGACCCCGACGGCGAGGTCGCGCTGAAATTCGACGTCACCCAGGTCAGCACCCCGTCGACGCTGATCCTGGACAGGCAGGGCCGGATCGCCGTCGGCCTGCGCAAGGCCACCACGATCGGCGAGCTGAAGCCGCTGGTCGAGCGGGTCGCCGCCGAGGAGCCGAGCTGATGGGCGACACGTTCGCGAGGGTCGCCCTGAGCGGCCCGTTGCTGCTGGCGATCGGTGCCTCCGCCCTCGCCGGCCTGGTCAGCTTCCTGTCGCCGTGCGTCCTGCCGCTGATGCCCGGCTACCTCTCCTACGTGACCGGCCTGGCCGGCGCCGACCTCGACGCCGCGCTCGGGGTGAAAAGGCCCGAGCAGACCGCCGAAGAGGGCGGCGGTGTCGCCGTGGCGACCCGGGCGAGCCCCAAAGCCGCCGGTCGGGGCCGCGTCCTAGCCGGAACGATGCTTTTCGTGCTCGGGTTCGCCACCGTCTTCACCCTGCTCGCGACGCTGGTGGCGAACATCGGGATCACCCTGCAGACGCACAAGCGCGCCCTCGACATCGTCCTGGGGATCCTGGTCATCGTGCTCGGTCTGGCCTTCCTCGGCCTGGTCCCCGGCATGCAGCGCGAGTTGCGGATCCGCCGGCTGCCCGCGGCCGGCCTGCTCGGCGCCCCGGTCTTCGGCGCGCTCTTCGGCCTGTCCTGGTTGCCGTGCACCGGCCCCACCCTCGCCGCGGTCCTCGGGCTGGCCACCACCAGCGGTCAGACCGACCGGGCGATCCTGCTGGCGCTCGCGTACAGCCTGGGGTTGGGTGTTCCGTTCGTGCTGTTCGGCCTGTTCTTCCGGCGGCTGCTGGGGGTGTTCAAGGCGGTGCGGCGCAACAGCCGGTGGGTGACCAGGATCGGCGGTGCGCTGCTGATCCTCGTCGGGCTCGCGCTGGTCACCGGCGGCTGGAACGACTTCCTGATCTGGCTGCTGACCACGTTCAACTTCAACGCCGGGACCCTACTGTGACTACGGTGGAGGAACGTCCCGCGCCGCCGGCGGCACCCCCGCCGCGGCGGGCCAACCCGGTGTGGGCGCTGCTGCGCAACTCGTGGCGGCAATTGACCAGCATGCGTACGGCGCTGGTGCTGCTGTTTCTGCTCGCGGTCGCCGCCATTCCGGGCTCGGTGCTGCCCCAGCGCCCGGTCAACCCGGAGAAGGTCACCACCTACTACCTCGAGCACCCGAAACTCGCGCCGTGGCTGGACCGGATCGGCGGCTTCGACGTCTTCGCGTCCGTCTGGTTCGCCTCGATCTACCTGCTGCTGTTCACGTCGCTGGTCGGCTGCGTGCTGCCCCGGCTGCTGGATCACTACCGGGCGTTGCGCACGGTGCCGCCGGAGGCGCCGCGGCGGCTGGAACGACTGCCACAGCACGTGCCGGCCGCCGAGCGGGCGGAGCAGCCGGCCGTCCTGGCCGCGACCGTCGCCAAGACCCTGCGCCGCCGCCGTTTCCGCACGGTGTTGCGCGAGGGCGAGGCCGGCGCCTGGACGATTGCGGCGGAGAAGGGCTACCTGAAGGAGACGGGCAATCTGCTCTTCCACTTCGCCCTGCTCACGGTGCTGGTCGGGGTGGGGTTCGGGTCCTGGTACGGCTGGCACGGCAACCGTCTGCTCGTGCAGGGCGACGACACGGGTTTCTGTAACTCGGTGACCCAGTACGACGAGTCGAAGCTCGGGCCTCGCGTCGACCCGTCCGACCTGCCGAATTTCTGTCTCAAACTGACCGAGTTCGCGGCGACGTACCAGGACACCGGCGTGCCTAAGTCGTTCGAGGCGACGGTCGCGGTCACCCAGGACGGCGGCGCGGCCGTGACCCGGCAGTTCACCGTCAACGATCCGCTGCGGCTGCACCACGCGAGCGTGCACCTGCTCGGCCAGGGCTACGCGCCGGTGCTGCGCTACACCGACCGGTACGGCCAGACGCAGACGAACGTGTTCCCGTTCCTGCCCCGCGACGGCATGCTGACCAGCGAGGGCGTCGCCATGTTCCCGGACGCGAACGTGGACCCGAAGACGAACAAGCGCGACGAGAAGCTGCAGGTCGGCTTCGAGGGCGTCTACCTGCCGACGGTCAGCGCCGACAACAGCGCAACCTCGTCGTATCCGGCGGAACGCGCACCCGGGCTGTTTCTGAACGCGTACCGCGGCGACCTCGGCCTCGACTCCGGCATCCCCGGCTCGGTCTACGTGCTCGACCAGGGGCAGATCGCCAACGGCCAGCTGAAACAGGTCAGCGGGGATCGGCCGCACGAGCTGAAGCCGGGCGAGGCGTGGACGCTGGACGACGGCACGAAGCTGGAGTTCCTCGGCACCCGGCCGTTCATCACGATCTCGATCCGTTACGACCCGACCGCGGAGCTGGTGCTGGCCGGCGCGGTGCTCGGCCTGGTCGGGCTGATGCTGTCGCTGTCGGGGCGCCGCCGCCGGGTGTGGTTCCGGGTCGCGCCCCTCGCCGTCGGTGACGCAGGCCACGGCGGTAGCGTGGTGGAGGCCGGTGGCCTGCCGCGTACGGATTATCCCGGTTTTCCGGAGGAGTTCGCACAGCTGGTCAAGGCGGCTAGGGACGAAGGGACATCCTGATGGCCGAGTTGTCGAATCAGCTCATGGTGGTCACCGTGCTGGCCTACCTGGCGGCGATGGTCTGCCATGCGGCCGAGTATTCGTTCGGTGCCCGCAGCCACATCGGCCGCGCCGCCATCCGACCGGCCCGGCAGCTGGTCGGCGCGGGCGCCCCGGCGGAGCCCGTCCCGGATGACCTGGTGCCGGCGGACGACCTGGTGCCGGCGGATGACGCGGTGGCCGAGGAGGCGCCGAAGAAGGACCGCGGCGCCCTGCTCGGCAAGGTCGCCGTCGGGATCACCGCGTTGGGGCTGCTAGCGCACCTGGGCACCCTGGTCACCCGCGGCATCGCGGCCGACCGGATGCCCTGGGGCAACATGTACGAGTTCATCCTCTCGGTCACCTTCGTCGGCTCGGCGGTGTGGCTGGGCGTGCTCAGCCGCCGCCCCGGCATCCGGCACCTGGGCCTGTTCGTCGCGCTCGTGCTCGTCGTGCTGCTGGGCGCGGCCGGTCTGGTCGCCTACACGCCGGTGGGGCCGCTGGTGCCCGCCCTGCACTCGTACTGGTTCGTCATCCACGTGTCGACGGTGATCCTGGCGTCGGGCATCTTCCTGGTCGGGTTCGTGCCGGCCGCGATGTTCCTGATCAAAAACGGGTACGACCAGGGCAAGCGTTCGTTTCCGTACACGCTTGGCAAGCGCGTGCCGGCCGCGGCCGCGCTCGAACGGCTGACGTTCCGACTGCACGCGTTCGCCTTCCCGTTGTTCACCTTCGGCGCGCTGATCGCCGGTCCGCTGTGGGCCGAGGCGTCCTGGGGCCGGTATTGGGGCTGGGACCCCAAGGAGGTCTGGGCGTTCATCTCCTGGGTGGTCTACGCCTGCTACCTGCACGCCCGGGCCACGCCGAGCGTCAAGCGCAGCACGGCCACCTGGATCGCGGTCCTCGGCTTCGCGACGATGCTGATGAACCTGTTCGGGGTGAACCTGTTCTTCGCGGGCCTGCACTCCTACGCCAACGCCGGCGGCATGTAGGTTCTACCGCCGCCTGGCGGGCGTGATCACCGGCCGCCGGACGGGCCGAGCGCCCGGATGGCGGCCCGGTCGCAGCTGGCCGGCCTCCTCGGCGTTACCCCGCGAAGGTGGCAGCCCCGCGGGGCAGTCGCCGGCCGTCCAGGTGTCGTAGCGGTTCACCCAGTCCAGGCAGAAGCCGCCGAGCCGCTGCGTGGTCGTGTCACCGGTCAGGGTGTCCACGTCGGCGCGCCAGTATTGGGCCGGCCCGCCGCCCGCCGGGCGCAGTTGCACGTTGTCCACGGTCACCGGCGGCACGTCGATCCGGCTAGCGCTGCCCGGGTCCACGTGTACCTCGACGTACTGCTCGACGTATCCGCTGGCCCCGACCGGGAGCTTTTGCGCGGTGAGCAGGTTCCACCTGTCGGCCCACCACAGCCACGCCTGCCAGACCCCGCCCGCGTCCGTGTGCAGGTCCAGCCAGACCCGATCGCCCGGCTGTATCGCGTACTGGTCATAGAACTGCCAGGTTTTGGAATTGGTGTTGAACGTGTAGATGTGTTGCCGGCCGCCGCCCGCCCAGCCCGTCTCGGCCCAGCCCGCTTCGAGCCAGGCGATGTTGCCGCCGCCCAGGTCCCGCTTGACCATGAACCGGCCGGCGACGAAGTCGTAGCTGCGCGGGCGGATCGTGCCGTCGACGACCTCGATCCGGCCGGAGACGCCGCCCCACTCGCCGCTGGTGCCCGCGCCGAGGTGGTGGTAGCCGCTCGGGGTGACGGTCAGCGGCGCCGCCTTGCGCAGGTTGCTGGGCGGCACGGCCGACTCGAGCACCCGCCCGGCCACGCGGCAGGCGGCCGGGGAGCGCACCCCGGCGGGGCCGGTGGGCGCCTTGGTGGACGCGGCGCCGGCGGCGCAGACGGGCAGATGCTTGCCGGGTTGTGACTGGGCGGGGGCCGCGACGGCCAGGGCCGCGGTCAGGCCGGCCAGGGCGCAACACCGCATTACGGTACGAAGCTTCACGCCGCCACCTCGCCGAACCAGCACGCTGGCTCAACGCCGACAACGGATCAAGGTGACGGTGGACAAGGTCACGAAGGGTCCGGCTGCGTTCTGTCAGGGGGGTGGGGAAGACTGGGGTGCATGGCCGCACGTGGATTTCCCTATCCCGATCTGCAGAGCTTTCTCGCCGCCCTGGAGGCGGCCGGTGAGCTGCGCCGAGTCGGGGTGCCGGTCGATCCGACCCTGGAGATCAGCGAGGTCGTGACCCGCACCGTGCGGGCGGGCGGGCCGGCGCTGTTGTTCGAGCGGCCGACCCGCGGCGAGATGCCGGTGGCGGTCAACCTGTTCGGCACAGAGAAACGGATGGCGATGGCGCTCGGCGTCGAGACGCTCGACGAGATCGGCGACCGGATCGGAGCGCTGGTCAAGCCCGAGTTGCCGGTCGGCTGGTCCGGCATCCGCGACGGCCTCGGCAAGGTGCTGCAGCTCAAGTCGGTGCCACCCAAGAAGGTGAAGACGGCACCCTGCCAGGAGGTCGTGCTCACCGGCGCCGAGGTCGACCTGAATCGGCTGCCCGGCCTGCAGGTCTGGCCCGACGACGGCGGCGTCTTCCACAACTACGGCCTGACCCACACGAAACACCCGGAGACGGGCAAGCGCAACCTCGGTCTGTATCGCCTGCAGCAACACTCGAAGAACACGCTTGGCATGCACTGGCAGATCCACAAGGATTCCACCGCGCATCACGCGGTGGCGGAGCGGCGCGGCGAGCGGCTGCCGGTGGCCGTCGCGATCGGCTGCGACCCGGTGGTCAGCTACGCGGCGAGCGCGCCACTACCGGGCGACATAGATGAGTATCTGTTCGCCGGCTTCCTGCGCGGCGAGCGCGTCGAGATGGTCGACTGCCGCACGGTTCCGCTGCAGGTTCCGGCGCAGGCGCAGATCGTGCTGGAGGGCTACCTCGAGCCGGGGGAGCGGGCGAGCGAAGGACCGTTCGGCGACCATACGGGCTTCTACACGCCGGTCGAGCCGTTCCCGGTGCTGCACATCGAGTGCATGACCATGCGGCGCGACCCGATCTACCACTCGATCGTCACGTCCAAGCCGCCGCAGGAGGATCACGGCCTGGGCAAGGCCACCGAGCGGATCTTCCTGCCGCTGCTGCGCATGATGATTCCGGACATCGTCGATTACGACATGCCAC
>Ga0307512_10005616_pt1 | contig 12997 bp, 12 predicted proteins | sample 14_EM_MG_FD_200267 | JGI IMG/M metagenome (GOLD analysis project Ga0307512, IMG submission 200267) | Populus trichocarpa ectomycorrhiza microbial communities from riparian zone in the Pacific Northwest, United States - 14_EM | ecosystem: Host-associated > Plants > Roots > Unclassified | place... | reverse complement strand
AAAAAAACCAAAAAAAAAATCTAAATATATCACTTTTAATTTTAGTCTCCTTATTTTTAAAAATATTATTCCAATTCACGGTGTAGTGCAAGTATGGAATAACCAATTGAGATAATATAAAAAAAATAAAAAAAAAAGTTTGATAACCATGGTGAAAAAAAAAAGAAAAAAAAAGAAAAAGAAAAAAATATTATTCCAATACAAAGGGAAATAATGTTTCTTAATTTCTTTTAGTTTTTTTTAATGATTTCCTTATGTCATGTAACAAATCATAATATATATTTTTTTAAAATGGTATGAGATTATTTAGAATTTTTCTTCCGATTGTACGAGGTACTTTTATTTACTTTAGATATCCTAACTGGATAATTCTATAACGAAATCCCTTTAAATTTTTTACGATGAACGATTTTTAATATTATTAAATTAAAATGTTGAGAAATATAAAGAATTGTGAGGATACCTGACCCACTTCCCACCTGATGGGTAAAAACCCGAACCCGACTCGGCATATAATTGAGCGGGTATGGAAGAGTCTAACCCGAGCCGAGAATCACTATCGCCAACCCTTTTTCACCAAGTCACGGGCTGGGCTCCATGTTAGATTCAAGATGAAGGGCTCGGCGTTACTCAGTTGTACGGGTGATATGGAGATATTGGGCCTAGTTTAATACGGGGTATTGGGTTTTCCAAGAGAAATATTACATGTCTGCACTCATACCTAACTTCACCTACAAATGGGATGGGCGTTGACCAATTAAACATATGGCAAAATAATAATAATTATAAGAATTTATTTATGACATTCTTTCAACCTGCATCGTCGTTGTCGTTGTCGTTGCATCATGTTATCGGTTCTCTCTAACCCTATCCCACCTCGACACCATCGCACAACCCTATCCCACCTCGACACCATCGCACTCTGTTCCCTTGACCCCGCCTAACTATCAAAGAATGGTAGTTAAGGGTATCTTTATTTTTATATTTTAAAAATATTTTTTAAAATATTTATTTTTTATTTTTATTTTTTTTCTTTAAATTAATATATTTTTGGTATTTTCAGATTTTTTTGATGTACTGATGTTAAAAATAATTTTTAAAAAATAAAATAAATATTATTTTAATATATTTATAAGTAAAAAACACTTTAAAAACACAACCGTCACTACACTTCCAAACACCGTTTAAGTGCTACTCAAGATATTAACGCAAATGCAAATTGTAATATTTTGCAGCTCGTCAGGTATTGTAATAATAATAATATTAAAATTTAATATAAAATTATTTTTGAGATTTTATTTAATAATTTAAAATTTTAAGTTGAGATGATTTTTTAATATGATATTTTTTAAAATATTTTTATTTAGAAATATATTAAAATATTTTTTTATTTTTTATTTTTTTATATAAACATATCTAAACACTAAAATAAGACAAAATCTTTTTGAATCGTTTTCAAAACGACATCTTTTTCTACATCAATAAATCTTGAAGTGATTGGTTAAAATCCTTACCGTTCAAAAAAAAAATTAATTAATTAATATTAAAATAACAGAGTTTGCGTGGCTTAAGAGGGATTACAAAAAGTTATATCTGGAAGGAAAGTGTTTCATTTAATGTAAATATCTTCGGATTAAATTCGATAATTTAATTAATATTAAAGTCAGCACCTATATATCCATCCATTAAATTTAAAGGGCCAAGATTAAACTAAAAATGTAAATCTCTCTTTATGTGTGTTTGATAATGATGTGTATACTGTTTTTGAAAAAAATACTTTCTAATTAAATAGATATTAAAATATTTTTTATTTTATTTTTAATATTCACAAATTAAAATAATAAAAAATACAATAATTTAACACTAAAAAAATAATTTAAAAAACGCTGTAAAGATAGAGCAAAAAAAAACAAGCACTCCTATATTACTGCTCAACTTCCAAAGAAAACAGCGAACAACACCTCGCAAAAACGAAAAGAAAAAAGAAAAAGAAAAATATAAATGTAAAATCCACCGCTACTGTCAGCTATTCTAACAGTATTGTACCGCGAAGTCCACAGCTGTAAAATTTTCAACTCTCTCTATCCGTTATTCTCTCTCTAATGTCTTAAAATCTCAAACCCCAACTTCCTCTCCCTATATTCTCTCTCTCTCTTTTCAGTTACAGGTAACCAACAACAACAGTAGTTATGGACCCAAACGACGACGTTTTCTTCTCCGTTCACTCTCCATCTTCCCAAATCAACAACAACGATGATTCTTCTTCGTCTTCACCTCCGGTCCGAACGCCCAAGATCTTCGACCGTTACATTTCCTCCTCAATCTCATCACCATCCTCATCCGACTACGAGGACGATTTACAGCCCTCCAACTCCATCTCCTCCTTGGAAGCCTCCACTAAGCGCCTCGATTACATGATCCAATTCCTCGACCGCAAACTCTCCAACAACACCACAACCAATACCTCAAACAACGACAGTGTTTCCCACACACACAAAACTCTCGGTTTACCCGAATTCATCGGCAAAGGAGGAGGAGCCGGAATTTTCCGTGTCCCGGTTCGAGCTGCGGTTCACCCAGACCGTCCACCGAGTCTCGAAATTCGGCCACATCCATTGAGAGAATCTCAAATTGGTCGGGTTTTGAGAACGATTGTAACCACCGAGAATCAACTATGGGGTGGGAGAGAAAACGGTGCCGTTCAGGTCTGGGAATTGAAGGAAATGTACGGTGGGAGTGATGAAACGGCGCCGTGCGAGGAGTCTGTGGCTTTGACTTCGGGTTCCGGTGTTACGTGTTTGATTGGCGATGAAGGGAGTCGAGTTGTTTGGAGTGGGCATATAGATGGCAGAATCCGGTGTTGGAAAATGGATCCAGGTCCGGATTCGGATTCAAGTCGGGTCAGGGAGGTCTTGTCTTGGGCCGCACATCGTGGGCCAGTCATGTCCATGATCATGACTTGCTATGGTCAGTTCTCACTGTTTTAAAATTATTGATTAATTTTTTTGTTTTCTTTTTGTTTTTGTTGTGTTTGGATTGGATTTTATTTCTGTTTTGGTTTTCAGGGGATTTGTGGTCGGGATCGGAGGGCGGAGTTATTAAGATATGGCCATGGGAAGCGCTGGAAAAGGCCTTTTCATTCACGGCTGAAGAGAGGCACATGGCTGCATTGTTAGTGGAGAGGTCATTTATTGATCCAAGGAACCAAGTGACTGCGAATGGATTAAGCAATGTGTTGAACTCCGATGTTAAACACTTGCTTTCAGATAACTCTACGGCTAAAGTATGGAGTGCTGGGTTCTTGTCGTTTGCATTGTGGTATGTGCTTTTTTGTGGTTATCTGACTCGAGTTTGATGATTGCATTATGCTTTATTCTCTGAACTTTCTCATTGTTCTCATGGTAGTTTAGAAACTTCTCTACAATGGAATGGTTTTTAAAATATACAATATGATTCGAAAATGGTCTTAGAAGGTCTAGTCAAATACACAATGTCTTAAGAGTGAAACATGGTTCGGCACTCATACACCAGCGAAATATAAAATTTGATCTATAGTAGAAAAAAGCGAAAAATACAAAAATTCTGCTATACATCATGGTTCGATCAATGATTATCTTAATATGGACCCTGTTATCCAAAATTATAATGTTAGCTTGAATTTTTCTATTGTTTCTCAAGAGACTCGTGGATCCTCATGGCTTGCGCATTATTTCATGGCCATATCTGCTATCTTGTCCTTGTTATTCATGTTGGCTGAATGCCTTGTGAATTGAGAATGGCCTTGAGAGTAGCCAAATAGAATACAATCTTTCTAGGCTTAAAGTATTTTCTTAATATATTTCATATTTCTGCGAGAGGGATATCTCATAATATGAGCAGATTTGATAGCATGTGGTGTAAATTTGTGGAGTTTAAAGCCATTTAAATATGAAGATGGCAGAAAATTAACAATGAAAATCCTTAAGAGAAAACTCACCCTAGAGAATGAACTTGGCAAATCAAGCTAGAGAAACCCAAAATGACCCTGCAGTCGGGAAAGTGATAAGAGGAAATATGAGGTATTTCTACCAATGAGAGAACTCAGAGAGTAAAATGACTTTCTCAGTTATCTGTAGAGACAGAGCTAGTATGAAGGGTTCTTTTTTTCTGTCTTAGCCGGGACCTTGGTCAAGCTACCAATCCAGAACCCTCTTGATCCTGAAAAAATATATTCTCCTTCAATCCTTCTTACTATCTGGTGTGGGATGTTGCGTTTAGCTATTTGGTTATAGACTGTTAACTCACTTGGCTCTCTGTTATCAAACTAATATTGTTATATCCGTTTCCTGATGTAGGCGTTGCATGTCTTCATCAGATTCCTACAAATGATTCTTCAATCTTATTTTTGCATATAACACTGTCAGTTCTGTGGTGTTTGCATTTTCTTGTGAACAGAAGTGACAAATCAATTTTCTTTAACAACTCAACTAAACTTCAATACCAAATAAGTAACTAGTTGCAATGATTGCTAGGTGTTGAGAATAGGATACCATGCAAGGGGGACATGGTGTATTTTCAGTGAAGGCAGCCAAAAAGGCAGAAAGAGAAGAAGCATAACAGATGTATTATTTTGACTCTTTTCTCATGATTCTAATTTCTGATTTAGAACAAATTGTGAAATTCTACAACTGCTGGTTTCACCCAGTCTCGTTGTGTTTTGGGGATCTTATCTTTTTAGTTACTGTGGTTAGCACAGACTTAGTTGGATACCGGGAACTATATCTGTTTCTTTCTGTCTATTTATTTTTGGGTTGGAGGGGAATTAAATATTTTATTTTCATTATGATTTCATGGATTTTACTAAATAAGGTTAAATTAAGGGGAGCCATCTATTTTACAGGGATGCTCGCACAAGGGAGTTGCTGAAAATGTTTAATATAGATGGTCAGATTGAAAGACTGGACATGTTGTCAGGACAGGACCTTGTCATTGAAGATGAGATCAAGATGAAAATTGTTTCTGGTTCAAAGAAAGAGAAAATGCAACCTTCATTTGGTTTCTTTCAGCGTTCACGCAATGCTATAATGGGAGCAGCTGATGCTGTTCGTCGAGTTGCTTCTAAAGGTGGCTTTGGAGATGATAATAGGAGAACTGAAGCGCTGATAATAACAAGAGATGGAATGATTTGGACTGGGTGTGCAAACGGCTCACTTGTGCAATGGGATGGAAATGGCAATCGTTTGCAAGATTTCCATTATCATTCTGTGGCTGTTCAGTGCTTGTGTACATTTGGTTTGCGAATATGGGTTGGTTATGCAAGTGGTACTGTTCAGGTATTAGACCTTGAGGGCAATCTGCTTGGAGGATGGGTGGCACACAGCAGTCCAGTTATAAAATTGGCTGTTGGAGCCGGCTATGTTTTCACCCTGGCTAATCATGGCGGTATACGCGGATGGAATGTCATGTCTCCAGGACCCCTTGACAATATATTGCGATCAGAGTTAGCTGGAAAAGAATTTTTGTATACAAGGATAGAGAATTTAAAAATATTGACTGGTACATGGAATGTAGCACAAGGAAAAGCTTCACAAGACTCACTTGTGTCCTGGTTAGGTTCTGCTGCTGGGGATGCTGGCATTGTTGTTGTTGGGTTGCAAGAAGTTGAAATGGGTGCTGGTGTGCTTGCAATGTCTGCGGCAAAGGAAACTGTAAGACATATCCATTATTGAACTTGGCAAGTATGTTCTTAAGGGTTTTTTGTTTGCATGGCCCCCAAAAGTTTTTTTTCCATGTGCGACTGAAGGGACTTTCTCTCTCTTAATCAATTCTCTGAAATGACATTGATTACTCTACCAGCTCGCACAAGAAGTTTTTTTAGCTTTTTCTTCTTCTTCAAGATATAGGAAAACAGCTGTTGCAAGTGATATATATAATGATGGTGTTTCTTTCAAGTTGTTTTCACGATTTGAAGATCTTTGAAAAAGTGAATAATTTTGGTCTAAGCATTAAAACCGGGTGGAAAATATGGAAAGGACATGATGAAATGCATAAGACATGATTTTTCCTGTGAACTCACTCTGGGATAAGACAATGCGGGGTGATACTGTGCTAGGCAGCTGTTACAATGAAAATTGTGTATAATCTTTTTGATATATTGGTTGCAAATGACCTTGTCTAAAAGGAAAAAAAAAAGGCAAGGATAATTGGAATGGAAGCAATGCTGCTAAACATCTTGCATCGACATTCTCTTTTATGATTGTGCTTATATTTAATTATCTTTGCTCTTCTTCTCTGTCATTTTTGTTGTTTCATGTTGCTTGGGTTTTCTTTTCAACTGCAGGTTGGACTGGAGGGCAGTTCTGTCGGGCAGTGGTGGCTAGACATGGTTGGCAAAACATTGGATGAAGGGTCAACGTTTGAACGTGTTGGTTCAAGGCAGCTAGCAGGCTTGCTGATTGCCATGTGGTCAGTGTCCATGGACTGATAGAAATATGAAACCAGGCTTATAGTTTTAATGACCAATGGATGTCTGTATGGCTGGATAAAATTGAATAATTTTATTGTTTATAAATCATATTCAAGTTAGTTCATCTTGTTAGATTGGCATATCTGCATGTATAAAAAAAATGTTCTTTCTAGAAGACCAGCATTTTAAGATCGGAATGTGAGCCTGTTACAATTTTCTTTTTTATGTTTAGGGTTTTATTTATTGGGGTGTATGCAACGAGGCTGCTTAATTTGGCCCTGAAATGGAATCTTTACAGAAGCTTGGTTTGAAATTTTATGTGACAGTTCTAGCTTAGGCATATGCAACTTTTCTTGTAAATCTCATTTGTCTCAGCCCTTGATGGCTATCTTGGTTCTGATATATGAATAAATGTATGGCAGGGTTAGAAATAGTCTTAAAGCTCATGTGGGGGATGTTGATGCTGCCGCAGTTCCATGTGGCTTTGGACGTGCAATTGGTAATAAGGTACGCCTTCCCATTCTTGGTTTCTACAGACTCTGACCTTGCATTATTTTCACGAATTGTGTTGCATGTCTTCGCCTGGCCTGCTCACAGTGACTTTTTTGAAGGAAGAAAATCTTTATTCTTCACTTAATAATTTAAATTCTTGGATTGAAGTTGTAACTACCTCACAAATCTATTATTACACTGCTTAGCTGATGGTCAGTGTGTCTTCTCTAACTATTCTTTTTATTGGTGTGAATAAATGTTGATTGTGCAGGGTGCTGTTGGTTTGAGGATTAGGGTATATGATCGGGTAATGTGCTTTGTTAATTGCCACTTTGCAGCACATTTAGAAGCGGTTAATCGTCGGAATGCTGATTTTGACCATGTATATCGGACTATGACCTTTGGCCGACCATCTAATTTCTTCGGTGCTGCAGCTGGTATGGTGTCATACCTGTTCTTGTCTTGCTCGATTGCCTGCTATTTAATTTGGCTTGTTTATAGAACTGGCTTGCCATTACTCCTTTCTATTGCAGCTGGCACTTCATCTGCAGCCCAAATGCTTCGCGGTGCAAATGTAAGTTTTTACATCTAGTGATGAGAAGCTATGTTGTCTTTAAATTGCTTTCAATATGATTCATTTACATTTAGTACTCATGATTTAGCATTAATGCATGTTCAGGTTATGGGTGCTAACTACTCTCCAGAAGGAATACCCGAGTTATCAGAGGCAGACATGGTTATATTTCTTGGTGATTTTAATTATCGGCTTGATGGTATATCTTATGATGAAGCAAGGGATTTTGTATCTCAGAGATGCTTTGATTGGCTTAGAGAAAAGGACCAGCTCCGCACAGAAATGGGAGCTGGAAATGTGTTCCAAGGAATGCGTGAAGCAGTTATTAGATTTCCTCCCACATACAAGTTTGAAAAGCACCAACCTGGTTTAGCAGGTACAGTTACTGTAAAATATGGAAATTGACTTGGGTTATTTAGTTGGGTTTTGGTTGCTAATATCTTTTGGGTGCTTCTTTAAGTATATGATTTTGTGTCCTGTAATATGACCAATGAATCAGATTCATAACTGTACTCTTTATACAACTCCTTACCCCAGGGGGTGTATCTTTTTCCAGCTTTTATGTTGTTATGGATTTTGAACTCTTAACATCTGCAACTGTCTGCAGGGTATGATTCAGGTGAAAAGAAGCGCGTCCCTGCCTGGTGTGACAGAGTGCTATATCGTGATAGCCGGTCAGCTCATGTATCTGAATGCAGCTTAGACTGTCCTGTTGTCTCTTCGATATCACAGTAAGTTTTCTTAGTAAGATTTTCTGGCATGTTTAGGGAATAAAGATACATTCGAAAGATAAATTTGCTTCACTTAACTAAGACTCATATTTTGCCTTGACCATGTCTGCATTTGCCTGAGCATTACCTGGTGGATCCACATATGAATATTATCACTTCAGTGAAAAAGTGCACACATGCATGTCTTTAACTCGCTGCCAATCTGATAGGTATGATGCCTGCATGGATGTGACCGACAGTGATCACAAGCCTGTTCGTTGCATATTCAGTATTGATATTGCAAAAGTTGACGAGTCAGTGAGGAGACAAGAGTTTGGAGACATTATGAAATCAAATGAGGAAATTAGATACATAATTGATGAACTATGCAAGATTCCAGAAACCATTGTAAGCACGAACAACATAATCCTTCAAAACCAGGATACAACCATCTTGCGTATCACAAATAAATGCGGGGAAAATTATGCTTTGTTCGAAATTATTTGTGAAGGCCAGTCAATAATTGATGAAGATGGACAAGCATCAGATCATCATCCAAGAGGTTCCTATGGCTTTCCCCAATGGCTTGAGGTAAGTCCCTACTTAACAGAAAATAAAACTACTAAACCTTAATCATTCCCTTTACCCATTGTTTGGACCATTTGCTGGATATCAGATCATAGTGGTCTTGATCCTTGGAAAAAAATTGGAAGATGTAAAAGTATCCGATTCTTTTATCAACGACAACAACAAAGCCATGATCCCAAACTAGTTGGGGTCGGCTGTATGGATGGATCCTTTTGCTCCTTTTCCTGCTATCATAAACCAACTCTGCCTATGAGGCTCAAGAGATGAGCTTCTTCCTTTTCAACATTGAATTTTAATATATTTTGTGTATATTGGATTGGTTATAAAACGTTGGCAGTGAAAATAGGAGGCGGTATGGTTAAGGAAAAAATCCAGTTGCTTGCTCACATAGTGCTAATGACCATTCATTTCCATGTGATAAGCACACCCTTATACATATTCTAGGTAATTAAGAGTGCCACCTTGTGCATTTCAAGATTTGTGCTATTTGGACCAGGTCACTCCAGCTGCTGGCATAATCAAACCAGACCATATTGCCGAGGTGTCGATTCATCTTGAAGATTTCCCCACCGTGGAGGTTTTTGTTGATGGTGCCCCTCAGAATTCATGGTGTGAAGACACCAGGGACAAGGAAGCTATGTTGGTGGTGAAAGTTCAAGCTAGTTACAACACAAATGAGACCAAAAATCATCGGATTCGTGTGCGTCACTGCTGTTCATCGCAAACAGCACAACTTGGCACAAGACCAAATGGCTCGGGGCAAATCCAAGGAAATCTTCTCCGCCGGGCTGATTACCAACATCTTAGCAGTTCCTATGACATGGTTAATCACCTGCGCAATTTGCACAGTCCATAAATGGAAATCATTTGGACTGGCTGAATGGCAAATCACTGGATGAGTTACTATCCCTTCTCCATTTTTTACAATCATCTCCATGTAAATAACACAAGCCCTCGTGCCTTCATTGCTTTTACAAGTTGAGCATTTGCCAATAGTTTTTCATTCGGTTAGACCCAATGCCAGGGTTTGTTTTTTTTTTTTTTTTTTTTTTTTTATGTCATCGGTTTTTGAGGTGAGTTTGAATAGAACTTGTGATTTTTTGGGACTGATTGCCAGTTTATAACTGTACAGGAAAGCGAATACATCAGCAGGTTTTTTTATTCTTTCCATTTCTTTATTCAGTGTTGGTTTTTCAATGCCTTCGTTTTCCAATTCGTGGGTAAATATGACTTCTTCGAGTGAGCAAGCTCACAGGGGAATATATATATATGTATCAACCTACATTTAGAAGAGTCCATTCAGAAAAATTAGCGTTCACGCTGACGTGTCAAATTTATTCATGCTGGGTGTTTTTTGGCTAGAATAAGAGTTGATAATATCTTGGAAAATTCCAAACTTTATTTTTACAGGATTCGATCACAAGAGTTTATTGTATTCATTTTATTTCTAAGATATATATGCTCTCCCGGGTTTCTTTGTTTACTTTTTAAAATATTATGTGTTTATTAATTATTATCAATCATTTCATTTCTCGTCTTTTAGTTATTTCTTACAAGATAATATTTTGTAATAATGCCCTGCAAGGCCTGGGACTTGTTAGCACAAGGCGCTCCCAATGGTGCAGCTTTTTTTTACCGGCTCAACAGTAAAAAAAAGCCAAGGCAAATGGGTCGTCTTTGTGGGATTGCAAAGCCGAAGGCAGCAATTGTCCTAATGCAAATGGGTCGTCTTTGTGGGATTGCAAAGCCGAAGGCAGCAATTGTCCTAATGCAAATGGGTCGTCTTTGTGGGATTGCAAAGCCGAAGGCAGCAATTGTCCTCAAGGAGCTACGGTTCTACGTTTCAATGCAGTAATATACATTATACACAACTCTCTATATACATCGCGTATGCCATTTTTATATATACTTGTTTTTTGGCATGGGTGCAGTCACTAAAACTAGTCAAAGATCAATGGATTTCCGTCAATATATAGCCAAATATTTATGTTCCACGCTGTAATTCTGAGTATCAAGATGAGCAAGTTTAAGGTGTCAAAGCGACAGCCCAAACACAGATGGTATCCATTTGGAAGCATAAAAAAATGTTGTGATCCAGAATTCTTCAATCAAAACAGGGTATGATTAATCGGACCTAGCTGGTACTCTGAACTTGTGGATCGAAGAGATCAAATGTGGCCCTGCTGGTCATGGCATCAGGTAAGACATGATTTAATTATTAAACCCTGTACGTAACCCACTTGACTTTTTTTAACATAAATATAAAAATATTATTATGATGACTGACATTTGGATAATTATGGGTATAATTGTTTTTCAATATTGGAAGCTAAGACAAGATCATGGACGAGCCAGGTGTTTAGAATGTGACAGTTAAGAAGGCAATTTTTACAGGTGCTACAAATGGGTTCAGAATAAAGTCATGGGCTAGACCGAGCAGTACTGGATTTATCGGAGGAGTTCGATTAATTGGTGACGCTATAAACAACGTTAGAAATCCCGCTACCATTGATGAACATCAGTACTGTCGTCAAAACCCAAACTGCCCTATAAGGTAAGAAGCTTGATCCATCACCATTTTCTTTCTTCTTTGGATGTAAAACATTATAGTCTTACTGACTTTTTTATTCCAATTATGTTGTGCTATTAGGGTAAAAATAAGTGATACGACATATCAAAGCATTTTGAGGAATATTTGCTGCACCTGTCGTCATAAAATACATACGATTGTAGTTCAAGAAATTCACTCACAGGTTTGAAGTTGCAAGATATAGATTTGACCCACTTAAAAAAAGGAGCTCAATCATCTCGTACCAACGTGGATGGACAGACAATTGATGACCGAGTTCAACCAAATGGTTGTTTCTAATTTCTTTTATCTGATCAGAAGCACAGAGAGTTTTAGAGGAAAATGGATGTTGAACAGCTAATTAATCTGTTAAAAGAAAAGGGGCGTCGGGTTCCATTCAATCTTATTAGTAAACATGCTTCCCCTGCAGAATAAATTAAATATAAAGAGACATAAAGGCTGAATTTCTTGATGATGAAGGCAGTTATATAAACGCGGCGGCGGTTGTGAGAGAATTGAGTAGGTATATATATATATATATTGTTGGGTTGATGATAACGATCAAAAATAGATTGACTCGTAATTTCATTGAACTCTAAGGAACCGGATGGTGGTGTGGCCAAATGCTCTTCACCTTTGGACCTCTCTACCTGGCTGCTTTAAACGATTTGAGATTTTCTGGGACCTCTCTCTACCTGGCTACTTTAAAGCAATGCATGTAACAAGACGAGTGTGTCGCCATTTCAGTTCCGCCGCCGTTTTCTTCCATTTTCCATATTTTCACTGCTTCTCGACCTCCCTAGCTACCAAGCTTAAACCCTACACTATACTTCCTCTCTGTAGCTAGCTATCAAATTAAATTAATTTGTAACCTTTCTGTATCTAACTAATTATATTCCATATTTGAGCGTATCTATGTATAAATACCCTTTAAATCTCTCCAAGTTCAACATCAACTAATAAACCCCTACAATTTTCATAACATCTCATTTTTACAAACACTAAATCCATTCAATTGATCAAGATCATCATAACCGTAGGTCTCTAGCTCTCTTTCTGTTTCTTATATATTGAGCAAATAACATGGAAATGTTGATGTTGTGTCTACATTCTATCCTGTTTTTCATTTTCTTGGTCAGCTTAAACAATATTAACATATCATCTGCCGAAACAATTTATAATGTGCAAACTTATGGTGCCAAACCGAATGGGAAAACAGACTCCACCCAAGCCTTCCTGGATGCATGGGCCGCAGCATGTGGCTCTACTGATCCGACTATCATTTATATACCAGAAGGAAGATATCTGCTTGGTTCTGTGGCCTTTACAGGTGGTAATTGCAAAAGTCCTGATATCATTGTAAGGATTGATGGGACCCTGATTGCTCCCGAGGATTATCGCATTCTTGGTCTAGCCAGTAATTGGCTTAGCTTTGAAGGTGTCAGTGGTGTCTCCATTGTTGGGGGGGCTCTTGATGCTAAAGGATCACCCTTGTGGGATTGCAAATCCAAAGGAAGCAATTGCCCTGCTGGAGCTACGGTACTACATTGCTCAAATTACTACAATTCTCAAAGAATTTAATGTCGCATTATTGGATGTACTAAGATTAGTTTTTTTAT
>Ga0307512_10005615_pt1 | contig 12998 bp, 15 predicted proteins | sample 14_EM_MG_FD_200267 | JGI IMG/M metagenome (GOLD analysis project Ga0307512, IMG submission 200267) | Populus trichocarpa ectomycorrhiza microbial communities from riparian zone in the Pacific Northwest, United States - 14_EM | ecosystem: Host-associated > Plants > Roots > Unclassified | place... | reverse complement strand
CCTCCTCCCCACCCAGATCAAGTCATAATGCAGGCAGGTTACGCCACCACCGAGGCATACGGTTTCCACCATCAACCTCCCCCGCCACATTATTACGGCTCTCGATACCCCCAGCCGTACCCTTCCTCTTATTCCTATCCTCCTGCTTCCTACCCAGTCCCTCCCAGCCCCATGCAGGACTTTAGGGCCCCTTACCAGTCTCAGAACTACCAGCCCCCGGCCAATAATCTGGTTGGCTACACCGACGACGCAGCTACCAAGCTAACTGATCGTGTCAGGAGAAAGTGCTATAATTGTCGTACCACTGACACCTCCACTTGGAGACGTTCCAACCTCACCCCGGGTAAAGTGGTATGTATCCCTCTATCCCCCCCGCGTATTCAGCCCTCGTTAATTCCTCACTCGCTAGCTCTGTAACAAGTGCGGTCTTTTTGAACGCACTCATCTCCGTCCCCGTCCGGAACAGTTCCCACATAAGAGGGGTCCCATGTCTGCTGGAATCACCAAATCCTCCAGGACAAATTCCCCTCCCAGTGCCAAAATGTCCCCCATGCTAACTCCATTGCCCCCATCGGGATCAGTCGGCGTCCATCACCCACATTCTCATCCATCATCAAATGGTGGTCCCTCGGCTTCTCCCCCTTACCATCACTCCTCTATCACCGGCACCCCTCCGGCGCCTAGTCAAGGACTCAATGGTCCTCCCCCAGATTTTGATGGTTCAAACCAGAGGCATATGCATCACAAAGACTACCCTTCACCGCATACACAGCCACATCACCTCCATCAACAACAACAGTCTCAGTACGGAAATGGCGGGGGTTCAATTCATGGTTCGCCTCACTCGGCTCCGACCACCCTATCTTCCAGGGACGGCCCTTCTGGCTCGGGCCCACAACAGTCCCAACAGAGCCCCCAATTGACCCTCCCCTCCCTCTCTAGGTCTTCCAGTCCACCCATCCCCCAAGTACAATCGGGGGCAGTACCGTATTCAAGGGATAGATTGTGACGACACTCGTGCTCGTCCGTAATGTATTTATTTCTTTTGTATACTGCTCGCCCTTCAGCCAACTTCTGTGTCATTAGCTTCCTCTCCCTCTCCCCCATCCTCCTGCTCCCTCCCTCCTACACCATCGAGTGGTGTGTGTCAAGTTTTTTTTTTTTCGGAGATATTTATCTACAGATACCACTTGTCCCTCTCTCTACTCATTTTCCCTCGAAACGAATTTGTGTTTCTACCAAGGAAGTTGCCTTCGTCCCTTTTTTGTGCTATCGATCGCTATCTCTTCTCTCGGACGTTCGCCCATCCAGACTAGCAGGAGGACGTGGAGGACGTATCCCTGACTTGCCATTGTTCCGCTCCAGGGAGGGACTTGATTCAAGTTTCCGGTTTTGGTTTTTCTTTCCTTCGGTTTCCATTTACTAAGCTGCATAGACGCTTCTCACTGCCCCTTCCCCTTTCCGCCACTCAAATGTCTTCATTTTACGCCGGTTTCTTTATTTCTCCCTCGCTGCTTATACAACCGAATATATTGTGCTTTAGCACACATGCAACGCGCCAAACCTTGAGCTTATTGTGACCCAATCCCGCACGTTCCTAAGGATGAGCTCCCTCGCGTCCCTCGTTCTCTCTCAAGAGAGAGACAACACTCTTCATTTGATCATCGTCCGTTATGGCCCGATCAGCGTTTTGGTCCAATCGAACAATCGACCGTCAGGTTTTTCATTTTCGTCTGATCCAGGTGTCTGATCCGACCAACTCCAGTCAGAAAGGGCAGACACATGCCACCGCCCTACCACAACCTCATTTCACCCCTGCAAGTACGTACACTCTGACGTCTCGTTGTCTGATCTCTTTTCCCTCCTGGTTGGAAACAGATACCCGGTCCGGGCACCTCCTGCCTCTAAACCGGATGAACATTCGCCTGACGCCTGACGGCACATGATGCAGCCTGGGTCCGCCCACCACTTGCTGCCTTCTCACACGTCAGCCTCTTCTTTTTGCTTTTTCTCCTCGGTGCGGTCTACTTTGCGACCGGTAACCCTCGTGACGCTTTCCCTTCCCATATTTACTCAACACTTTTTCCCCATTCGCCCATCCGCATGGTGCTTACGAGTTCTTTTGCGCATGAAAGATAGTTTCCCGAACCTAAGCGGTCGGTTAGACCTTGTTGTGCCCTCGTGCTCGCCTGTTGGTAACCTCAAATAACCCATACAATGTGGGTCTACACGACCCGAAGGTGCTTGTACTCGCACTTTTACGATCATGATCCATACAGATCCTCGCTCTCCTCTAGGTACCCTTCTCGCTTACATAACAGCCCGCAAGTATATGATCCGTGATGATCACAAACCGGAGAGATTCAACCAAGATTCTGCGAGATCGTTCCTCAGTGGGGACTTTACTGTTGCCACCTGAGTCACTCACATCTCAGGCTCTTCCGTGGAAACCGATCGGGATGATTGAGTTCAGAACTCTATCCTCGGCCGTTTCAACCCTGTGCCCTTCTGCGCGGGTTGCCAATGGCCGAATTCATGGGCTCGCTCATCGCTCGGAACCAGAGCCGGTCAAGAACCGGTCTCGTTTTTCCTGCGGCTAGATGTTCACGTAAAGGTGCAGATAAGTGCCCCATTGTGCAGCGCACACCGCACACCGCCAACGTATGATATATTTAGGGATCGTGTGGAGACGAAGCCAACCCTCGGCGGCGATCTTTTGTGTGCGTGTGAACGGCGGCACAGAGTGGAGTATATTATCTATCCTTGTCCCATGTGCATCGCCAACGCGCCCGATACGTAGATTTCGAAGATGCATTTCCAGGATCACCGCCGAGAGATATATAATACGCGTAAGTCTCGTTTATCGTTTGCACTGCGTGTGGGCACCTCTTGGCTATTGTCTATCTCCAGAGGTTTCCTTCTATTCTGCAACCGCCACGTCCTCGGAACGTCTAGAAGGTCCCAAGTCGTATTTCGCATTTCCACCTAGTGGTCGTAAGGGTGATTACTCGCTTCGGCGGGCTTCCTCACTGCCTTCGGCATCCCGGCAGCTGGAAAGCGATACACCCGGCCTCATCCTGGTGTCTTCGCAGACGTGTGACGAGTTTTAGGTCCATCGTGGGTTTTCATATGTTCTCATACATTGAAACCTTTTGGGACGCTGAAACCTTATGCGCCCAGGAGCGTTTATTATCTGGCGCACTCGGTATCTCTCTCAACTCAAACTCAGGGTCAACGCGCCTTTCCTTCCACAATCTGCGACGTAGGCAAATATGAGTGAAGTTTCACGGATCTTTGAACCTCTCCATTCACAACGGCCCTGCTGCCATCAGACATCCTACATCAGGTGTCAGACGTCCACCGTTGTTACTTTCCCCAGGTTCTCTTATTGAATTTACGTACGTGGATCTCAGATTTTTCATCGGTGATTTAATTATAAGCCCGTTCGATCGTTGATCTCGTCGAACGAGAGTTGCGCCTCCTCGTCCACCTGGTGGTGAGGCCTGAAGGTTAGGGGTTTGGGTCGTGTGCAGTGTCGATGAGCAGGCTCACGGCCTGGCTTCATACTCATCAGATCATTCGTGAGGCGCTCTTTTCGTGCCAGGACGTCGTGCTATTGGCGGATCCCGGGCACCACTCAGGCTACTAAACCTCCCGTCGACCAGCTCCACAGCCCCGTACAATGTTAGGGCGGAGGTATTTCTATTTTCAGGTACGTAGTCTCATGTAGCGCCGCATAAAACCGTATCTCTGATAGCTAATACAGGTATGAATGAATGTGTATTCCTTTCTCCACGCTTGCCGCGATCCGGCCCCGGTTCCCAGGTGTTATGAGGACACGGTCTCGTTCCAATGTAAGACTGACTTCGAGAAGCGTGTACCGGATCACTCTGGCGAGGTTGGCGCCGACCACATGACTGCTTTCGATGCCTGCTACCGAACAGCCTCAGCGCGACAAGGGTTTGTGGGTCACAGGGGCTGATTACTCCCACCTCTCCTCAGCACCATCGGCGAAGACTTCCCTGAAGAATTCTCGGCTCCTCTTGTTGCTTGGAGTGATAGGGTTGAAAATCTGCAGTCCAGGCACGCATATATATGTTCATCCAAGTTTCAGGGTGTAGCTTCTCAGACCGCTGTTATTGAAGAGCGACCAACTCGATCAGGGTCCTTCCATGCATTGTGGAAGATATTATATCCATATCATGGTGCGACATGGGAAAGTAAGTATCCTCTCCCGCTAGTCCACTCTCTTGACTCCCACAGGGTGGGCATGGATTACCAAGTTGTTCTCGACGCATTTGGTCCTCGTTCGGTATCCTCGATCCCCAAAAAACATTGACTGTTCATCGCACTTTATGTTGACGTTCGAAAGTTAGTGGCTACATCCCACACACATACAGCACCCCCACCTGATAGGAGCTTTCCAAAATCGGTCTGAGCCATTGACGGCTCCTCGAGTTCCCGGACACCATGAAGGGTGATGTTCAGATGTGTTCGATTCATCCCACTGCGCCGCAGACCCAGACTCCCCAGAAGGCATCATACCCCCCCCCAGTTCTATGGAGTTCAGTGTGGTTATTCATGCCCGGAATTTTTGTTTACCTTCTCGCACAGGAGTACCGCTGCGCCCGGCGGCCGTCTCTGCTAGAAAATAGCTTGTGCTGAACACGTGCGACGAACGTTATGTCTCTCCCTTCCCCCAACCGTTTCGCACTATTGTTCAGTGAGTCCTCTACGTGATCCCTAGGTTCATATCATTCATGTGTTCTCCTTGTAGTCTGATACTCGACAACCTCGTTTTTAGCTCTGCATGCGCGACAAATCCCGCGTTTCCAGGAGGATACTACTTATTGTTGGTGATCCGGTGGAATCGCTCATACGGATGCCTGTCAATGCCTGTACGCGCGTCTGTGGTTGCGTTGATACGGGCCATGTTCTCGTATTGGGTCCCACTGAGGAAGAGTGCGCAAGGCTTCGCTCGCAAGGGATGGCGACCCCCGAGCACTGATGGAGACGATACAAGACGTTTCCCCATTCAATGATGGGGTGTCCTGAATTTAGAAGAAAATGATTGTATCTTCAACATCTCTACCCAGAGACGGGGCTTTAATCCAGGGGTATGGGTGTTTCGTATATTATACTTACAGGCACTCGGGGTGTAGTATGCGGTATAACTATAGGCGGCGTGAATACAGTGAGCGTTAGGCCGGTACTTAGTTGACAGCGGCACAGCCAGAAATCAGCTGTGTCGCCCACGGGTGCGCCGTTGCGTGTGCCGCCTCCACCAAAAAAGGCAAGATCGGGTTCTTCCGGAATAGCCGGACGTGGATATCACGTGGAATCAGGTTCCCCATAAACTCGGTGGGGTGAACTAGCTCGGCCTTGTTATTCATCGCCGTCTTTCCGTTTCCCTCCACCATCATCATGTCGTTTTCAAACATTGCTTCTAACCTCTTCTCCAAAGGCGGAAAAGCCCAGGTTCTGAGCCAGAACGACAATGACGTCGTCATCATTACCGCTGCTCGCTCAGCGATCACCAAGGGCATGAAAGGAGGTTTTAAGGACACCCTGCCGGAGGAGTACCTTTCTGTTATTCTAGGTGCCGTATGGAGGAATGCCGGCATCGACCCTGCCCTCATTGAAGACATTGCTGTTGGAAATGTTACGCCACCTGGTGGAGGAGCCCTCACCGCTCGTATGGCTGCCCTGGCTGCTGGTATCCCCGAGACCGTCCCCATTAGCACTCTCAACAGACAGTGCAGCTCCGGCCTACAAGCCGTAAATACGATTGCTGCTCAAATCAGCTCTGGACAAATTGACATCGGGATTGGTGAGTTTGACGCGTCGCCACACCGAATTCTCCGTTAAATGCTGAACGTTGTCATCAGGCGCTGGTGTCGAGTCGATGACTTTTGGTTTCCTTAACCCCTCTTCCCGTCCGGAAGCCATCTCTGAGAAGGTTCTTGCCGTGCCCAAAGCCAAGGAATGTCTTCTTCCGATGGGGACTACCTCCGAGAACGTCTCCAAGGACTTCGGTATCACCCGTCAAGCACAGGACGAGTTCGCTTCCAAGTCTTTCTTCAAGGCTGCTGCCGCTCAGAAACAGGGAAAGTTCAAAAACGAGATCGTTCCCATTAAGGTCAAGTTCGTCGATCTCAAGACGAAGCAGGAGTCCGATATTGTTGTCGACAAGGATGACGGCATCCGTGACGGCGTTACTGCCCAATCGTTGTCAAAGTTGAAGCCATCGTTCGCTGAAGACGGTTGCTCCCACGCCGGAAACTCCTCTCAAGTCTCCGACGGTGCTGCTGCTATCCTTCTCGCCAGGCGTTCGGTTGCCAAGAAATTGGGTCTCCCCATTCTCGGAAAGTTCGTTGGTGCTTCTGTTGTTGGTGTTCCCCCGAGAATCATGGGTGTTGGTCCTGCATACGCTATCCCTAAGTTGTTGGAAAAACACGGAATCACGAAGGATGATGTTGACTTCTATGAGGCGCGTATCGTTTACGGAACCAACGGACCCTGGACTGACCTGTTCCCGTTAGATCAACGAGGCGTTCGCTTCGCAGGCTCTATATTCCATCGACAAGATTGGAATCCCACACGAAAAGGTTAACCCGTGGGGTGGAGGGATTGCGATTGGTCACCCCCTCGGTTGCAGTACGTGTCCCATGTCTTCTTATCGTGGTTTAGGCAACATTCTCATCAGACATGACTTCTAGCCGGCGCTCGTCAGATCGTGACCGGCCTTAGCATCGCCAAAGACACAAACCAGAAGATCTTCGTTACTTCGATGTGTATCGGAACTGGAATGGGCATGGCAGCTCTTCTCGTTAGCGAGCAGAACTAGGGGGATCCTGTGGGGAACGCGATATTTATATGGACTTGATGTATTCCCCCATCATGTACAGAATCACCGATCCGTCCGTTGTGTTAATCTGCCTAGTCTAGGTTTCGGCACCAATGTCAAAGATTCCTCGGCTATGGCGGTGGACGGATCCGACCAACCAGACATCGACGCGTCGACGGTTGATGCCGGCCCATGAGAAAATGATCCGAAGACGGATATATAAGAGAATGGAAACGGAAAGGGTTGTTTTTTTTCTTCTTCATCGAAAGTTTCACCTCGCGAGTTGATATTTGGGGTCTCGCCCGCTCTACGCTTCAACGGAGGGACCCTGAACTTTTTGGCGAAGGGAGATGAAAGTTCTGCTTCCCAAGATCGTGCCGATTTTGTAGATATCGAAAGCGACCCGTAAAGCGGATACAGGCCTTTGCGTTACGCATGTGTAGATGTAGTAGGTGGGCGCTGGGCGGTCAGTGGGGGGGGATGGGGTGGACGATCGGCAAACTGCACTTTTTTTTGTTTTTCGTTGAATTCCAGTTGCCGTAATGACGAATCCGGACCGCGGTGCGAGGACGGTACGCACCGAGGGGAATGAAGAAGGAGAATTTTGTGGAGTCAGTGTATGCCGATTACACTGACGATTTACCTCTGTCCTCGACTCCATGTTACAACGTGGTACCGCCTGTTTGGCAAGTAGACGCGAACAAGTGACAGCGTGCAGATTTCTTCTCACCACATTGCTCGTCGGCCGCGATTCCGATTAGTCTCTTCGGCCCCCTAAAAAAAAACCCCCTAACCCGGTCCACGGCTCACGCGTACGCTTATGTACCACCGATAGTCTCCGTGGAGGACAGACTGCTGTTATTCTCGTCATCGATTGAAACGCTTTCGTTGGCATTGAGACCACGGAGATAAGCGTGCGTAGAGCCAGACACCACGAGGTACCGCATCACCAGGTGCACATCCCACGCACATTCGCTAGGCTGTCCACCACCCCGCACGCGGTGAATGATGGACACTGAACGCGACGCACTAACTAGTGGTGGCCATACCAGTCCGTCCGCGACTCCGCTCTCCTGCGTTCGGTTGATCCCGAGCCGATCTGTACATCCCGCAGCCTCCGACTTGCGATTATAAAGCTGCGATATCTCCTAAATCCAGGCCAAAGTTCTACGTCCGTCGACTCCCGGATGACTCCCAGATCGCTTGATTCACCACCATTCCTGTCAGGTCTATAGTGGTTCACGTCCGCAGAGTCAATGCGATCCCAGGCCTCTTCCCAATTCACCGTACAAGCTCATCGTTTTGATCAAGAAGACGTACCGCCCCCTTCAGCTCTCGGCGTCGGTTCGCTTTAGCATATTTATGACGGCCGGATCGCGTGTGTCCAAAAGTCGTCTTATCACCGTCTCCCCTACGGCCGTTATATCCCTCCCTTTGGTTGGCAGCACCCACGCCGCGTTTATATAAGAAGTATCCCATCGCCCTTCGCGTGCCCGTGCTTGGGTCCCCATCACGGATCCGACGGTATCTAAAAAACGCGAACCCCACAACCTCGTCCTTCCCAGGTGCCTCCACTTCCATCTTCCTCCTCCCTCTCCTCCTCCCCCCTTCGGGCTCATGGACCGGCCGCCTTCCAAGACTTTTGATTCACCAAGGCAGTCACGACGTCGCGGAACAACGCCTTCCATCTCCGAGACCCCTCATCAATCCCAACCTGCCCCTGTCTCCGGATCGACAACTACCCCCCTGCCCTCGATCCGACATCTGCATCCCCATCTCCCGCCACCGAATCAATACTACGGACCCTCTGATCCCCCGGCTTACCCCCCTTCTTCATTCGAACACCCACCGCAGTCGAGTCCCGTCCGATATCAGACTCAACCTGCTCATCAGGATCCGACCAAGGAGTTGTTGACGATCGAGGAGTCGGACTCGGACAAGCACTCCTCTCCTCCGCCAAAGAAGAGGCGCAAACGGCAGGCACTGAGCTGCACTGGTCAGTAAAAATTTCTCAGACCCTACTATGAAACCGGCGGCTGACTGCCATCAACCACGTTGTTTGTGCTATGCATTCTCGTTATCCGCCTGAATTCATCCCGTGTGTCACGCGTCAAAATCCGACATCAACTGACTCCTTCTCGACCCCCGCATTTCAATCTTCCTCCCTTCCTACGCGTTTATTTACGTGTTCCTGGTCGTTCAGAATGTAAGCGGCGCAAGATAAAATGTGACAGGTGCGATACGCTTCGTTTCTGAGAAGTCCCCTCCCGCGGATCGCTGATCTTGGCCAATTTCTTTTTCGGTCGATCCCCCCAGAACACAGCCTTGCGGACCGTGCGCACGCCGCGGAGAGCAGGATAAATGTCAATGGCATCAGGTAGAAACAAAGTGAGCTTTTTTTCTTTTTTTTTCCCCTGCTCCCACCCCATGTTCTCATCGAGGGCGTCTCGCAGTGACAAATATGTCACAAGGACGGAATACGATCAACTCAAAGCCCGAGTTGACCATCTCGAAGCTATTATCACTAGCATTCAAAGCGCTGGTAACGTCCATATGCAGCCAACAATGGTCGGCGCGCCCACCATGCAAACGGGCGCTGGTCCCTCCAATCCTCCATATGTTCTCCATGGGAGATCGACGTCTGGTTCATACGGTTTGCCTCCCGAATATGGCCCAGATTCTTATTCGGTCAACACACGCCCTTCCGTAACAGCCCTTCCATCGTCCTCGCGAACTACCCTATCTGGAGACATTAATCCGCCTGCCACAGAGCGTGAGATTCCAACCAGCAGGCCATACCCACCTCCCCATCGACCGGCGTCCAGGCAGTTTAGATCTTCGTTAGGTTCTATAGCTGCCGCGCCGTCATATGGGGGTACCGAAGGAACTGACGAGCGGCCAAAAAAACGCTTCGCGTGGACGCTGCAGGGCGTGCGTCCGCGCCAGTCCTGTCGGGCGGTAGATCTGGTTCGACAATCTCAGCTCTACAGCACCCTTCTGCCCTGCCTCTCCCTCCTGGTGTACATCCTCCACCTCCTAACCCTCCGCCCACCACCCCCGGTTCCACCTCGATCGTCCCATTGGAAGTCACTCCCGAGAGTTCGTCCTTCGGCCGACCTCATTCCTCGGGAGGGTTACGACATAATCGGTCGTACAGCGACTCAATCGCCCCTTTGGTCGTCCCCCCCAAACGCCCCCGGGATGGTCGCCACGAGATGCAATCCCCTATTAGCTCTGGTCACAAACGACCCTTGCCAGAACCATGAGACCCGACCGCCTTACTTCCTTGGGTTAGGGTGCGTAAGCCGCGTCGGTGTGCTCGGTTGAAGAGCAGACGATGCTTCTCTCTGTCTTCGCCGTTCGCGCTTTCACACCTGGCCCTCTCCGTCGCTTGACGTCTCCAGCCTTCTAGGCCGTGGTATCCTTCCGCCCTTCAACGTACATTTTATCGGGGTCCGGTACGTTATTATGAATAATTTTTATGTTGTTCCTGTCCTTTTAGTCCCCATCCATGACTGTTTGAAACGTCTCTGGAATGCCGTGGAGCATAGACACATACAGACCTTATCCACGCCACACACCCATTCACCTGTCGGTCACCCACCTTGCTTCTTGTTGTCTTGTATCGAATTATGTTCATTGTTGCGCCCCACTATCGTATTTTCGTTTTCGAAGTATTCCTTCGCTGTACCACCCGATGTTTATTTGGAATCCCCGCCCAACATTCAGCTCGTAGAGACGTCCTCACGACAAATTACACGGCGAATTATCTTCGTCATCATCAGCATCATCATCATCATCGTTCATAGCTTCCAGAACCCGGTCACATTTCATCTATTGCGAGTACACTTCAATATATTTGTACAAAATTCATATGCATTCACGCGAGGTGAACATTAGGGTGGATCGAGAAAGGGCACGGATCGAGGTGAACGGCAAGAGGGGTGGTCGTGATGGAGAGCAACATGGGAGGGGCACATAGCGCAATGATAGGAAGCATGAGGGGACATGGAGCATTGATGGAGAACCTACGACATGACCAGATAGACAGCGAATGAATACAAGTGACAAGGGAGAAAAAGAAAGGACGAAACGCTAACATGGAGACCTTTCCATGATTGTATTTATCATGGCAGTCCCGACCTTAGTCGCCTCTTCAAACCTCGATTCGAAGAAGCTAGCGGTTTCACTAAATCGCCGTTGATATAGCCCAAAGCTTCCGTAAGAGACGCAACGACTCCATCCTCCAGCTGCGATCACGAACTCTAGATCGTCGGAACGGTGGGATTGATTATGGATGGCGGAATGAATTGCGTTATCGAGGCGAGATTGAGAACGGAAGAGGATCTCGGCGACACCTATCCACATTCGGAACAGTGGAGTTGCCGCGAGGTCGAGGTGGACGAATGGTTGGATATTGAGTTGCGCCCAACAATCCACCATGGCCAGCAGAGATAGATGGGAGTTGGTATCGTGACGTGTGGAATGATTGCTGTTGAGCTTGCCGTTAATGGCGTTAATGGCGTTAAGCCGCCCGAATGTCGGCACCATCGGTGAGGCAGGCGCACTGTTTGCAGGCGTACTTGGGTTGTTCGGAGACTGACGCCCGAGGCTGAATTGGTCGAGGATGTCCTCCGATAACAGCATGGGGCGACGCCTCTGTGCGGGTCCGAAGACCTTGTCTCGGGCTGCGTAGATCCGTTTCCGTAAACCTTCTTCGTCGAGATTGAGCATGAGCTTGAAGATCTCTAGAGTACTGCGAGCGTATTGATCGATTTGGACGCGGGCTGCCGGATTGAGGATAGCCAGACCGGCATAGACGTGCCACTGATTGGAATATATCCGGAGCATAATGTTCACCTTGACGGTTTCAATTCCTCCGACATATTTGCCGTGTTCCCAGGGATATTGCAGCGAACTAGCCCACGCCGTGCCCATGCTGCAAATAAATCGCGGTATACGGTTAGCGTTACAGCCAGCAACCATGAGGATGATAAATGATGGGAAGGGTTGATCTTGGGATTACCAGAAAGGGTTCGTGTTCTTACCTGAGGAATGCAGCGTGGGTGACGGCCTGGGTGTTTGCAGTCACTTCGTCATGCTCTTCATATGATAGGTAGACGTAACGGGACTTGAGATGACGTAAGATGTTCTCTACGAGCCGAAGATCTCTGTCGGAAGCTCGATGTTTGATGAGGACCTTTGAAATTGATGCGCTCAGGTTAGAGGGGAAGAGCATCCAGTAACTCGGCGAAAACATACAAGGGGTTGACCGACCGGGGATACGGTAGGACCATGTAATGAGTGACACGACACAATCTTCACGTCGCTTGGAAGCCACTTCTCGAATGATATCTTCTCAGGAGCCTTCACAGATGTTTGGGCAGAAACAATTGCTCCGAGCTTTGTTGCTGCAAGGGTGTGTTAACAGACGTTCAGCGAGAGACGGAGGAGCTCACATGGACCGTATTGAGCGACAACGTTATCGATGAACTCTGCCTCGACGGCATACATGATGAAATCTGCAGACCTCGAGACGAGGTGGCCATCTCGTAAGACAGTAATGGTAGAGACATCTAGGAGTCGGAACGTAAGCAAGAGGAGCCAGATGGGACTCGTGGTGGGGCAGGATGACACCTTTATATTTTTCCTTGAGGGGCTCATACTTGCCCGGTAGATCACAGACGTAAATCCTGTTGTTGCAGGTCATCAACCGACTGAGGGGACTAAGTTCGATTTCGAGGGTGCGCACTTTTTCCATCCAGCGTCCACCAGTTGCTCGGCATACATCGTTCCCATTGCACCCATACCGATCAGGCCAATTATTGGCTGCTCCTCTATGGGAGACCGAGGAGTTACGTCTTCGGGGATGGCCATGACAATTTTCGGTATTTTTTGGAAGTCCGGGAGAGAAAGCTCAGAGAGAGGAGGAAAGGGGAGGAGTTAGGGACTCCGGAAGGATTTGGACATTTATAGTTTCAAGTTCGCACTTCCCCAACGTCGCAGGGCAGTCGCAGGGAAATCTTTGCGGAGAGATTTCTCTCTGTCTGGGGATCCGCGGGAAGCCACGTGATTTTTCTTAGGGGGAGGGCGCGGCAGCGCCCCGCGACACGCGACACTCCCCTGAGTGAAACCGGGAGGAGTCGGACTT
>Ga0307512_10005614_pt1 | contig 13001 bp, 11 predicted proteins | sample 14_EM_MG_FD_200267 | JGI IMG/M metagenome (GOLD analysis project Ga0307512, IMG submission 200267) | Populus trichocarpa ectomycorrhiza microbial communities from riparian zone in the Pacific Northwest, United States - 14_EM | ecosystem: Host-associated > Plants > Roots > Unclassified | place... | reverse complement strand
CTCCCCGTACAGGGGCCCTTCGACCTGATGGCGAGCGCTCGTTTTCTCGAGGGCTTCGCGCCGGCCGCGCGTGCCGAAGCGGCCGCCCATCCCGGCGAGCTGCGGCTCGCCTTCCCCGTGGCGCCCAGCTGGCGTCCCGTCGGGGTGCTGGTGAAGCAACCGACACCCGACGGCCCCGTCCGCGCGGCGGTCCGCGGCGCACCATCCGATGTGGACAACGCGGTGGCCGCGGTGAAACGCATCCTGTCGCTGGACGTGGACGGCGCCGACTTCCCCAGGATCGGCGCCAGAGACCCGGTGGTCGGCGAACTGCAGCGGCGCTATCCGGGGCTGCGACCGGTGGCGTTCCACTCGCCGTACGAGGCCGCGTGCTACGCCATCATCGGGCACCGCATCCGCATGACCCAGGCCGCGACGATCAAACACCAACTGGCACAACGCCTCGGCGAGCCGGTGGACGTGCACGGCGTGGAGCTGCCGACGTTCCCGTCGCCGTCGGTGTTGAGGGCGCAGCCACACGTGCCGATGGTGAGCGAACAGAAAAGCGACCGCCTGAAGGCAATCGCCGAGGCCGCGGCAACCGGCCGCCTGGACGCGGCTGAACTACGCTCCCTCCCGATGCGCGACGCGTTGGCACGCCTGAAAGAACTACCGGGCATCGGCGACTTCTCCGCGGAACTGGTGCTACTGCGAGGCGCCGCCCACCCGGACGGCTTCCCGGAAGCGGAAACACGCCTACACGAGGAAATGCGCCACGCCTACCACGCGACGACCAAGAACGAACTGAAGGAGATCGCCGAGGGCTGGCGCCCCTACCGAACGTGGGTGGCACTGCTGATGAGAATCCGCCGAGAAGAGGAAACACAGGAGATAGCCAAGGGCCAACGCACACAACGCTGACGAGAGCAGCGTCCACAAGAGAGGCCACTGACACCGGCCACAGACACGAAAACCCAACGACGGGCACCACGAGAAGGCAGGCGCCAGCCTTCTCGCGGCGTCCGCCCCCCGACACCGGCCACTGGTCACCGGCGGCGGTCGCCACCGATCACGGCCAGTGTTCACCGCCATCGACCACCGCCGGCGTTCACCACCACCAACCACCGATCACCCCGGACGCCACAGTCGCCACCGACTGCCGCCGATGGCGGCTACCGCCGGCCTGGTCACCGCCTCTTCCGGTCACCGGAAACCCGTCGCTACCGACTACCGCCCATGCCGCCGCCAGCCGCCTGCCGGCGGCGACCGTCGCCAGCCGGCTCGCTGGCCACCGCCGGCCAGTGTCGCTACCCGACCACTGCTGCCACCGGTTACCCGCCGATCTCTGGCCACCACCACCGGCCACCCGCCGCTCTGTCGCCACCGGCTACCGCCGATGCCGGCTACCGCCACCACCGCCAGCCGGCCGTCACCGGCCAGTGTCGCTACCCGACTACCGCCGATACCGACCATCGCCGCAGACCATCGCCGCAGACCATCGCCGCCGGCTACCGCCGGCCTTCGCCGCCACTGGCCTTCGCCGCCACTGGCCACCGCTGTCGCAGACCTTCGCTGTTGACCACTTCCGGCTTCCCGCCGCTACTGAGCGGCCGGACGGCCCGCACTGAACATCGGGAGGCAACCAGACTCGACCCACACAACGAACCGGCGAGATCCGCCGGAAGCGCTCACACCGATCCATCTGCCCGGGCTCGCTCCTCGGGTGCCTGAACCTGGCCGAGTCGGTCCGCGATGGGGCGGGGCGGGGCCACCTCCGTGGCCTCACCCGGCGACAGTTGGTAGCGTGGTGTTTCTAGATACACGACGTTACTGAATGGATGGTCCGTGGCGAGGCTGACGCGCGTTGAACAGCAGCGGCAGACGCATGAGCGGCTGCTGGAGGCGGGCAGGTCCGTGCTCGTGCGGCGGGGGTTTCTCGCCGCGACGGTGGAGGAGATCGCGGCCGAGGCCGGTTACACGCGCGGCGCTGTCTACAAGCACTTCGGCGGCAAGGAGGGCCTGTGGCTGGCGATCATGGACGCCCTGGCGGAGGCCGACCAGCGGGACCTGGTGCGGGCGTTGACCCCCAACGCCTTCACGGACGACGACGAAGCCGCGCGGTGGAGTGTCACGACCGCGGAGTTCCTGGCCGCTGTCGCCGGTCAGCCCGAGATCGCCGTCGCGGTCGTCGCGGCTCAGCGGCGGCACGAGGAGGAGATCGCGGTGGTGCTGGAGCGGCACTGCCGTCGGCTGCGGATTCGGCCCGCATTGCCGTTGTCGCAGGTGGTCGTGGTGTTGGGGGCGATGGGCGGCACCTTGGCGCTGCGTCGCGGCATGGATCCGGAGGTGGACGTGCCGGCGATCGTGGCTGGCGTGGTCGCGGTCATGTTTCCGGCGGGAGCACCGGACGAGACGGCGGGGAAGGCATGAGCAGGGGACACGACTTGTCGCGTGCGCTGCGGCCGTCGATCACCGTGGAGGCGGGTTGACCATGGACACTCTGCTGCCGTTTTTGCTGGTCGCGGTCGTGTGCACCGTGGTCGGATGGGGTCTGGTCCGGCTGCGGCGCCGCGTGCAGCGCCGCCGGGTCGGCAGTGCCGCGATGAGTGCGGCGATGACCGTCTTCGACCAGATCTGGCACCCTGCGGCCGTCGACCCACAGATCGAGATCCAGCAGTCCTACGAGCGCCGCGCGCCGACCCCGGCACCGGAGGACGACGACAACGAGGATGACGACGAGAACAACGAGAACGACGACGACGAGATCAAGGACGGCGACGAAGACGAGAACGGGGACGGCGATGAGAACCAGAACGGGGACGAGAACGGGGACGGGGACGAGAACAGGGACGAGGACAAGGGCGGGAACGGCGATGAGAACGAGGGCGAGACGCAAGGTGCCGGCGGCCCGGAGAAGGCCGCCGGCACCGGTAGCGACTAGCTGTTGACCATCTTGCGCAGCACGTACTGCATGATGCCACCGTTGCGGTAGTAGTCAGCCTCACCCGGGGTGTCGATGCGGACCACCGCGTCGAACTCCTTGGTAGTCCCGTCCTCGCGGGTCGCGGTGACCTTGACGGTGCGGGGGGTCTCGCCGTCGTTGAGGGCGGTCACGCCTGCGAAGTCGTAGGTCTCCGTGCCGTCCAGGCCCAGCGACGCCGCCGACTCGCCCTGCGGGAACTGCAGTGGCAGCACGCCCATGCCGATGAGGTTCGACCGGTGGATCCGCTCGAACGACTCGGCGATGACCGCGCGAACGCCCAGCAGCGAGGTGCCCTTGGCCGCCCAGTCACGCGACGAGCCCGACCCGTACTCCTTGCCGGCCAGGACAACCAGCGGCACGCCGGCCTCCGCGTAGGCGACCGACGCGTCGTAGATCGTGGTCTGTTCCCCAGAAGCGAGGAAGTTGCGGGTGAAGCCGCCCTGCACGTCATCGAGCAGCAGGTTGCGCAGGCGGATGTTCGCGAACGTGCCGCGGATCATCACCTCGTGGTTGCCGCGGCGCGAGCCGTACGAGTTGAAGTCCCTGCGCTCGACGCCGTGCTCGGTCAGGTACTTGCCGGCGGGGGAGTCCTGCTTGATGGCGCCGGCCGGGGAGATGTGGTCGGTGGTCACCGAGTCGCCCAGGAGTGCGAGCACCCGCGCGCCCGAGATGTCCGTGACCGGTGTCGTCTCCAGTGTCATGCCCTCGAAGTACGGGGGCTTGCGCACGTACGTCGAGTCGGCGGCCCAGTCGAACGTGTTGCCCGACGGGGTGGGCAGTGACTGCCAGCGCTCGTCACCCGCGAACACGTCCGCGTAGTCCTTTGTGAACATCTCCGACGAGATCGCGGAGGCCACGACCTCCTGGATCTCCTGTGGCGACGGCCAGATGTCCGCCAGGTACACCGGCTCGCCGTCGGGGCCGGTGCCCAGCGGCTCGGTGGTGATGTCCTTGTCCATCGACCCGGCCAGCGCGTACGCCACCACCAGCGGCGGGGACGCGAGGTAGTTCATCTTGATGTCCGGGTTGATCCGGCCCTCGAAGTTGCGGTTGCCGGACAGCACGGACACGACGGCGAGGTCGGCGTCGTTGACGGCGGCGGAGATCTCCTCCTGCAGCGGACCCGAGTTGCCGATGCACGTGGTGCAGCCGTAGCCGACCAGGTGGAAGCCGAGCTTCTCCAGGTACGGCAGCAGACCGGCGCGCTCGTAGTAGTCCATGACGACCTTCGAGCCCGGTGCCAGCGTCGTCTTCACCCACGGCTTGCGGGCCAGGCCCTTTTCGACGGCCTTCTTCGCGAGCAGCGCCGCGCCGAGCATCACCGACGGGTTCGACGTGTTGGTGCACGACGTGATCGCCGCGATGGCCACGGCGCCGTGGTCCAGCTCGAAGGTCGCGCCGTCAAGAGAAACGGCGGTCGGCTTCGAAGGCCGGCCCTCCGCGCCCTCGGCGGCGGTGTAGTGCGCGGGCTTGCCGTCACCGTTGCCGGAACCGGAGTACGCGGGCGAGTCGGAGGCGGGGAAGGACTCCTCGACCGACTCGTCGACCGGGGACTGCGGCGCGTCCGACGTGTACGAACCGAGCGCGGAACGGAACGCGGGCTTGGCGTCGGACAGCGCGATCCGGTCCTGCGGCCGCTTCGGGCCGGCGATCGACGGGACCACAGTGGACAGATCGAGCGTGAGCGTCTCGGAGAAGACGGGCTCGACCGAGGGGTCGTGCCACAGGCCCTGCTCCTTGGCGTACGCCTCGACCAGCGCGACCTGCGGAGCGGTCCGGCCGGTGAACTTCAGGTACTCCACGGTCTCGCCGTCGATCGGGAAGATCGCGCAGGTCGAGCCGAACTCGGGGCTCATGTTGCCGATGGTGGCGCGGTTCGCGAGCGGCACGGCCGACACACCGGCGCCGTAGAACTCGACGAACTTGCCGACCACACCGTGCTCACGCAGCATCTCGGTGATCGTCAGCACCAGGTCGGTCGCGGTCGCGCCGGCGGGCAGCTCGCCGTCCAGCTTGAAGCCGACCACGCGCGGGATGAGCATCGACACCGGCTGGCCGAGCATCGCGGCCTCCGCCTCGATGCCGCCGACGCCCCAGCCCAGCACACCAAGGCCGTTGACCATGGTGGTGTGGCTGTCGGTGCCGACCAGCGTGTCCGGGTAGGCCTGCCCGCCGCGCGTCATCACGACGCGGGCCAGGTGCTCGATGTTGACCTGGTGCACGATGCCGGTGCCCGGCGGCACAACCTTGAACTCGTCGAACGCGCTCTGCCCCCAGCGCAGGAACTGGTAGCGCTCCTTGTTGCGCTCGTACTCGAGGTCGACGTTGCGCTCGAAGGCGTCCGGGCGGCCGAAGATGTCCGCGATCACCGAGTGGTCGATCACCAGCTCGGCCGGCGCGAGCGGGTTCACCTTGTCCGCGTCGCCGCCCAGCGCGGTGACGGCCTCGCGCATGGTCGCGAGGTCCACGACGCACGGCACACCGGTGAAGTCCTGCATCACCACGCGGCCAGGCGTGAACTGGATCTCCGTGGACGGCTCGGCGGCCGGGTCCCAGCCGGCCAGCGCGTTCACGTGGTCGGCGGTGATGTTCGTGCCGTCCTCGGTGCGGAGCAGGTTCTCGAGCAGGATCTTCAGGCTGTAGGGGAGACGTTCCGAGCCCTTGACGGCATCGAGCCGGAACACCTCGTGCGAGGAATCGCCGACGGTCAGTGACTGGCGGGCGCCGAAGGTGTCCTTGCTTTCTGGTGCTGTCACGTCCAACTCCATTGGTGCCTGTGGTGTGTTCAGTTCGGGGATGCTCTCTACTCGACGCAAACAGTACGCTTGTCCTGTATTCGACGCCAAGGGAGGGTCGGCACCATGCTGCACCACGTACAGATAGCCGCACCGGCGGGCAGCGAAGATCGGTTACGCGCCTTCTACACCGGCGTGCTGGGCTGGCGGGAGCTGGAGAAGCCACCACTGCTCGCGGTCAAGGGCGGCTGCTGGTTCCAGGTCCCAGGCCGAGGCGGCCCGGACGGAGAGCTGCACGTCGGCATCGAGGAGGACTTCCGCCCGGCGAAGAAGGCACACCCGGCCTTCGTGGTGGACGTCGACACGACGGCAGCCGCGGTCGAGGCGGCGGGCCACCAGGTCAACTGGCCGGACCCGGCGGAGATCCCGGGCCGCAAGCGCTTCCACACGAACGACCCGGTAGGCAACCGCCTGGAGTTCCTGGAGGACTGACACGACAACGGCCCAGCACCCACAAGGGGCGCCGGGCCGTTTCGTACCGAAAGGCTACTTCGCGGTGACCAGGGCGATGACGTCGTCCGGGGTCAGGTCCGACAGGGCGGTCAGGCCCAGCTCGCTGTAGGTGCGGAGCGGGCTGACGTACCACTTGCCGTCGACCTCGGTCGCGACCACGCCGGTGTTCTTCAGCATGCCGGACGCCAGGTGGGACAGCGCCTGCTTGAGCTCGGGCTTCATGTCGCTGTTGCCCATCGACTCGGCGACGTCCGCGGCGCAGAACTTCTGCGTCTCGCCCTGGGCCTGGGCGGTGTAGCAGTCGCCGTCCTTGGTGACGTGGTAGGTCTCGCCGTCGACCTTGACCTCGATCTCCTTCAGCATCACCCGGGTGCCGCCGGACTCGGCATCGGCCGACTCGGTCTCCAGCTTCGTGACCTGCACGTTCGTGGCCGCTGGGGTGCCGATCTCGTCGAGCAGGGCCGGGCCGGCGTCGTGCAGCGCGCCCATCTCGTCCGGGGGCAGCAGCTCGATGACGCGCTCGACGTCACTGTTGATCGCGGCCTGCACCAGCTCCTTGACCGCGTCGCCGGCGTTGGCGGCGCCGTTGTTCGGGATCGACTGCGTCGGCCACTTCTTGCCCGCGTCGAGCAGGGCGTAGTCGGCGACCGAGTAGAACAGGCTCGGGTACCACTTGTCGTCGACCTTGACGGTCGCGATGCGGATCGGCTCGCCGTTGTCCTTCACGGCCTTGGCGATGTCGATCTTCTCGTCCGTCGGCTTGGAGCTCACGCCGTCGGGGAAGGCCGCGTCCATGAAGTCCTCGGTGAGCGGCAGGTCGTTGACGTCCGCGTGCAGGGTCACGGTGCCGCCGATGAGCTTGGTGATGGTCAGGTGGTCGTTGACCTTCTCCGCGCCCTTCTCGTCGTACTTGAGGTTCTCCGCCTGGACGGACGCCCCGTGCAGCTTGTTCGGGTCGGCGTCCTTCTTGTAGACGTTGAGCTCCTGGAGTCGCTTCGTCGTCTTGGCGTTGAAGTCGACCAGCAGCGACGACTCGGCCGGCGTCAGGCTCTCCAGCACGCCGAGCACGTCACCCTGGCTGAGGCTGTTGACCAGGTTGGTCGCCGCCTGCGTCGGGTTGTCCTCGCCGCCGGAGCCTGCCTCGCTGCGGTTGAGCACGAAGAACGTCGCGCCGACGCCGAGCGCCACCACGACCACCGCGGCGATCGCGCCGATGATGGGGCCTTTGCCCCGCTTCTTGGGCGGCACGCCACCGTAGGCTGGCAGACCGCCGTACTGCGGCTGCTGCCCGTACTGGGGCTGGCCGTACTGCGGCTGGCCGAACCCCTGCGGCCCGGTCTGCGGCTGCTGCGGAAAGCCCTCAGGCCCGGTCTGGGGCTGCTGTGGAAAGCCCTGTGGACCGGTCTGCGGGTATCCGCCAGGCTGACCGTAGCCCGGCTGCTGGTATCCCCCTGGCTGCTGGGCCGGGAAGCCACCGCTGCCCGGTTGGTTCGGATCGTTCGGCTGCCACTGGCCGCCACCTGGATAGGTCACGGTTCCCCTCCTGCGTCTTCGGTCGCTCGTCCGCGCCGCCCAGCGAAGATGGCCACGACCCCTGCGAATGTCAGTACGGCCCCGACCAACGTGGTCGTCGGGCCAATGCTCGCGATGCCGAGACGAACTTCCTCGCCACCGCCTAGGACGGTCGCCGCCCCCGAGATGGTTCCGCTGATTATCGCGATCAAGGCGGAAATTGTTGCGCTCGACCTGCGGAACCCTAGCGCGTACACGATCACGCACAGTGTCATGGCGGGGATCAGGAGCGTCCACGCGTCGATGACCAGCGCCAATGGGTTGCCGTCGAGCACCTTGAACGTCCGGATGACGGCGATCGACTGGTAGCTGTCCCGCAACACCGAGCCGGAACGCACCCACGGCAGGAACGTGCCCACCGCGATGGCGACCAGCCCGGCCGCCGTCAGCACGGCGCCGGCGACGCCGACACGGGTGTGCGGGCGGGTCGCGAGTCTGGACAGCACCGAGCCATGGTGTCAGCCCTCGCGAGCCGGCCGACCCAACACCCTCCGTGTGTCTCCGGTGCCCATTGGGGTGAAAGTTACGGGTGATATCAGAGTTTTGTGTGTTGCTGCTGGTGCGAGATATGTCCACAGTGGCACAGTGACTTGGCTGAACCCGCAGCTCAGGCGCGTGCGGGGCCAGCGGGACGGGGAGGTGTGCGCGTGCGCGCGGTGACGAGACGGATGGTCGTCGTGGCGTCGCTGCTGCTGTCCGTCAGCATGGGCGCCGGCACGGCGGTCGCGGTCCCGCCGCCACCGCCCAACCCCAGCGACGACCAGATCGGCAGCAGCAAGGCGGACGCGAACGCCAAGGCCACGAAGGTCGGGCAGCTCACCAACCAGGTAGCGCAGGCCGAGTCCCAGCTGGCGCAGCTGCAGGCCGACGTCGAGCTGAAGATGGAGGACGCCAACCGCGCGCTCGTCGACCTGCAGTCCGCCCAGGACGCGGCGGTCCAGGCGAAGGCCGACGCGGACGCGGCGAAGGTCGCGGCCGACAGCGCGTCGCAGGACATCGTCGACGCGCGCAAGGCGCTCGACGAGTTCGCCGCCGGCAGCTACAAGCAGGGCACGACCATCGGCTCGATGGTGTCCGCCTACCTCGGGTCGACGAGCCCGGAGAACCTGCTGGACCGGGCGCAGATGCTGGACGCGGTCGGCGCGAGCCAGCTCGACGCGCTGAACGCCATGGAGATGGCCAGGACCGAGAAGGCCAACAAGGACTCGGCGGCCCGCCTCGCGCTCGACGTCGCGAACCAGAAGCAGGCGGCCGCGATGGCCGCCAAGACCGCCGCCGACGCCGCCAGCGCCGCGGCGGAACAGGCGCAGAACAACCAGGTCGCGACCTCGCAGCAGCTCCAGGCGCAGAAGGACGCGGCCGAGTCCCAGCTGGCCGCGGCCCAGGCGAACACCGCGGGACTCCAGAGCCAGCGCCAGCAGTACCTGGACTGGCTCGCCGCCAAGCAGGCGGAGGAGGCCGCGCAGAATCAGCCCCCGCCGCCAGGGGGAGGGCCCGGCCCGGCTCCGCCGCCCGCGGCGAGCGGCGGGGTGCGTGCGGTGATCAACCGTGCGCTGTCCCAGCTCGGCGTGCCGTACGCGTGGGGCGGCGGCAACGCGAACGGCCCGACCCGAGGCATCCACGACGGCGGCGTCGCGGACATGTACGGCGACTACAACAAGATCGGCTTCGACTGCTCCGGTCTGATGATCTACGCCTTCGCCGCCGCGGGGAAGCGGTTGCCGCACTACAGCGGCTACCAGGCCACCGCGGGCCGGCGCGTCCCGCTGTCGCAGAAGGCGCCGGGCGACATGTTGTTCTGGGCCACCCGGGGGCAGATCCACCACGTCGCGCTCTACATCGGCAACAACCAGATGGTGGAGGCGCCGTACTCGGGCTCGCACGTGCGAATCGCCCCCGTCCGCTACGGCGGCATCGTCGGCTACGCGACCCGGTTGCTCTGACGGAACGTCGGTGTCGGTTCGGTCGCGGAATGACGTGGTCAGCGCGGACCGGTCTCCGTGGTGGGAACCGGCTTGTCGAGCATGGCGCAGATCGCGGCGTTGACCACTGCTTTGTGGGCGGCGCTGGTCGTGGGGTCGGCGATGCCGAAGATGGTGGCGGCGAACACCGACACCGTGCGCCGGCCGGTGCTGTCGGTGTAGCCCTCGCTGGAGTAGCCGGGGACCTGGCCGTCATGTCCCCAGACGGTTCCGCAGGGTGTGTCGACCTGTTCCAGACCCAGGCCGTAGCTGCGGTTGGGGGTGTCCGGTCCTTCCGCGACAGTGGTTCGCATCTGCTGGAGTTCGGCGGGCGGCAGCAGCCGGCCGGACATGAGGGCGGTGTGGAAACGGGCCCAGTCCCGGGCGCTGGAGACCATGGCGCCGGCCGCCCACTCCGTGCTCAGGTTGACATTGGTCGTGTCGACGTAGCCCTCGGGCCGGGGTGGTCCGACGAACGCGGTTCCCGGCGAGGTGCCGGGCGGCAGCAGCTGGCCGATGCGGGTGGCGTCGGGCTCGTAGCCGTGCGCGAGCGTCGGGTTGTCCCGGTCATCGGCTCCGGTGACCAGGTAGGTGTCGCGCAGGTGCAGCGGTCCGGCGATCCGCTGCTGGACGAGGTCGGCGAGCTCCTCCCCGGTGACCTTCTCGGCGATCAGCCCGAGCAGGAGGTAGTTGGTGTTGCTGTAGGAGTACCGCGTTCCTGGCGCGAACAACGGCGGATGGGCCACCGCGGCGGCCAGGACCTCCTCGGGGGCCCACACTCGGGCGTCCTGACCGGTGAACGCCCTCAGCACGGCCGGGTCGTTGAGGTAGTTGAACAGGCCGCTGGTGTGGTTGAGCAGCATCCGCAGGGTGATGTCGCGCCCGTCGGGGACCAGGCCGGGCAACCAGGACTCGACCGAGCCGGTCAGGGCGAGTCGGTGTTCGGCGACCAGTTGCAGGACCACCGTGGCGACCATCGTCTTGGTGTTGGAACCCATCCGGAACCGGTCGGCCGCGGTGAGGACGTGATCGCGACGGGACCAGCCGGCCTGCTCGGCGATGGTGATCACCGGCCCGCCGCCGTCGTCGACCCGCACGATCACCCCCGGCGCACCGGCTCGCACATCCTGCGCGACCAACTGCCGCAGTCGTGCCGCCTGCGTCGTCGCGGCATGGCCAGGTGACGCCGAGGCGGTGTAGGCGGCGAAAGCGCAGGTCAGCGCGGCAGCCAGAGCCAGTGTCAGCCGGCGGCCGCGACGTGACCGGGTGGTGTCGGGAGTCATGGCGACAAGGCTGGCCGAGCACCGGATCCTGGTCGATGGTGGTGACCGCACTGTTCCCGCTGGTGCTACCCCCACCACCCGGTCGCGTGCCGGATGATCACATTGCCGCGGCTCGCACAGCCGCCGCGTTGCGTTCACACCAGTCCGCGAAGGTCCTCGGCTCGCGGCCGAGCAGTCGCCGCACGGTGTCGGTGCGCTGTCCGACGGTGTCGGCACGCATGAGCCGCAACCCTTCGACGAGCGCGGCGGCGAGGGCAGGTGAGGCGCCGTCGGGGTAGCGGAACCGGACCGCGTCCTCCGGGGTGGTCACCTCGCGGACCTCGAGATCGCGGCCGATCGCCTTGGCGAGAATCTGGACCTGCTCGGCCACGGTGAACGTCTCGTCGCCGGTCAGCAGGCACTCCTCGCTCTCGTGGCCGTCCTCGGTGAGCACCCTGGCGGCGACCGCCGCGATGTCCGCCGGATCGATCGGCGCGGCACGGCCGGGGCCGATCGGGTCGAGGACGTAGCCGCCGGCGCGGATCGTGGGCAGCCAGTCGAAGACGTTGGACATGAAGCCGCAGGGCCGCAGGAACGTCGCGGGGACGCCGGAGTCGCGGATCATCCGCTCGCGCTCGCGGTGCCAGTGCCCCATGGCGGGCGGCGGGTCGCCGAGCACGGCGTACGAGGACAGCAGCACGAGGTGGCGCACGCCCGCGGCACTGGCCGCGGCCAGTGCGTTCGCGGTGTGGTCCGTGCCGACACCGGGCACGAGGAGGAACACCTTGTCGACGCCGTCGAACGCGGGCGTGAGCGTCGCGGGCTCACCGAGGTCGCCGACGACGCGTTCGGCGCGTTCCGGCAGGTCGGTGGCACGGGCCGGGTCGCGGACGAGGACGCGGAACTCGCCAGGAAGCTCCCTGACGAGCTCGCGGCCGATCTGCCCGGTGGCACCGGTGACCAGTAACATGACGACTCCGTTCGTTAACCGGTTAATGATCGCGAGAACGTTAACCGGTTAACGATCTAGGTGTCAACGGGAGGTCGGGTGCCCGAGTTTCTGGACCTGCACAGCAAGACGGCCAAGGCACTGCGCGCCGCGGCCGAGGCGGCGGTGCAGCGGCACGGCCTGCGCCTCGGGCACGACCACCTGCTCGCGGCGCTGTGGGAACGCGACGGTCGCACCCCGGGCGAGATCGCGGCGGCGGTCAACGTCACCACGCCCGCCGTCACCAAGGTGGCCGCGCGGATGGCCGACGCCGGCCTGATCGTCCGCCGCGGCGACGACCACGACAACCGCCTGGTCAGGCTGTGGCTCACGGACGCGGGCCGCGCGCTGCGGGAGCCGGTCGAGGAGGCGCGCCGGTCACTGGAGGACGCGGTGACCGCGAACCTCACCGAGGCGGAACGCGAGCACCTGATGAGCGCGCTGACGAAGATCCACCAGGCGGCCAGCGAGCTGGTCGACTAGCGCTTGGCCAGCGTCCGCGCGAAGGACACGCCGCGGTCCACCCATTCCCTGAGCCGGCCGTCGTCCTCGAGGGCCGTGGCGTCGACGCGTAACCAGCCGCGCATCTCGCGGCCGCCCATGACCGCGGGTCGCACGTGCTCGTCGACCAGGCCGGCGGTGTCGGCGGGGTCCACTCGCACCAGGATGCCGCCCTGCCCGCTGGCGGTCACCGACATGTTCCCGTTGACGAGGAACGCCAGTCCGCCGAACATCCGCTTCTCGTCGACGCCCTTCTCGGTGGCGACCAGCTCGCGGATGCGGTCGGCCAGGTCGTGGTCGTAAGCCATGGCCGGATTGTGCACCCGGCCACCGACAGTTTCCGGTCTGCTCTAATCGGCGGGTGCGTTTCGCCGCTGTGATCGTCGCCGGAGGGGCGGGCCGGCGTCTGTCCGGGATGGACAAGCCGGCCATCGAGGTCGGCGGCCGGTCGCTGCTGGCCCGCGCCGTGGCCGCGGTCGACGAGGCGGACTCAATAGTCGTGGTCGG
>Ga0307512_10005612_pt1 | contig 13006 bp, 8 predicted proteins | sample 14_EM_MG_FD_200267 | JGI IMG/M metagenome (GOLD analysis project Ga0307512, IMG submission 200267) | Populus trichocarpa ectomycorrhiza microbial communities from riparian zone in the Pacific Northwest, United States - 14_EM | ecosystem: Host-associated > Plants > Roots > Unclassified | place... | reverse complement strand
GGTGTGTAAGATCATGGGATAAGATTCGGATGGTACATCGAAGCATGGAAGATGGTTCGAGGGTGGTAGACGAATTGTATATAAAGAGAGTGTTTTGGTGTTGGAGGATTTCCTTTTCTTCTCTCTTTACTCGTTCTCCTGTATAGCAAGCAATAGTACGACTTTGAAAGATATCTTGATTCTTGTTCCTCGATACGCACTTCGAGTTCAGTTCCGCAACATCCATATCACCTGCGCCCGACCCCGCCCGTTACATGAGCTGTACCAGAGGAATTCTACATCAACAAAATCCCCTCCTACTGCTGCTGGGCATACTAATTGATGTTGGCTACAAGCTGTCCCATGATGGAGTTGGTAAGAATGAGATTGAAGAGTTGAATTGGAGTAATGGCATCCAGCTCAGGGAACAAAATGGGCAATCAGTTTCATGGTTTGCGGGTAGGGACAATAGGTTATAAAGGATCGAATGTGGGAAGCTCAGGAAAATCTGTTAAATTTTGACTTGGTTTTTTGAGTATTTTCTTATGCCACTGTGCCGAGTGATCAGCTGTGATCGACCTGGCTGACTCAATATATACTTTGCCTGAGGAGCTATAATAATCATCAAGGTTGAGCAATGCTGGTGGAGCTTCAGTTGAAGATGAAAACACATCAGGTATAATGACAGGTCGGTGCTGTACCACTGCAGGTGCTGGTGGCGGTCTGGAGGAGGTGTTGAAATGTACTGATTGCTAGAAGCTTGTATTCTAAGTACAGGTACATTTGTGTTCTTATATATATGGTATTCGGAGCATGTCTTGTACGCATGCATGCGCACTCAGCTGGCATCTCCAGCTGAGTCTGGCATCTCCAGCTGAGCCCGGAATGACCATCATCTTAGAGAGATTATGCATCAGCCCAACTCAAGCCATATGTCAGGGAGATAAACCATATATGCAACACTCCCCCCTCTTGCTATGCTCCGTGGAGCAAGAAAAACAAACAAATGAACGAGCAAGCAAACAAACAAATGATGATTCCCATAGTAGCCTCCTTAAAACCCTGCGCGACAAGTGAGCAGGGAAAGAGTACTACCGTAGCCTGAGGATGGCCATCCATATAAACAAAGAAATCCGTCTTCCCAAAAAACACGTGAAACAACCTTAAATCAAACCTTAAATTGACCTCCAATTATCATAAACCGATTGCTTTCGTGAGTATATCTGCAACATTTTCGTCTATGTCCATAGGAGTAGTTGAGTATGTCTCCGAGCAGGCGATGAACTTGGCTTTGAGAGTTGGCATGGTGATTAGGCTTTGCTTTCGAGACTGCCATGAGATAGCTCCAATACTGGCGAGAAACATATAGCCTCCTTGAGATTTGCGGTCCATGCTGTCATTGGCCCAATCAGAATCTGAGTACCGTACGAGACTATTGTCGATGTCGATGCCGATGCCGATGCTGATGCTGATGCGGATGCCGATGCGGATGCCGATGCGGATGCCGATGCGGATGCCGATGCGGATGCCGATGCGGATGCCGATGCAGATGCCGATGCGGATGCCGATGCCCATGCCGATGCCGATGCCGATGTGGATGCCGATGCGGATGAGGATGTGGATGCAGATGCAGATGCGGATGCGGATGCGGATGCGGATGCGGATGCGGATGCGGATGCGGATGCGGATGCGGATGCGGATGCGGATGCCAATGCCAATGCGGATGCCAATGCCGATGCCAATGCCGATGCTGATGTTATTGCCGTTGAAGTGTAGTTGAAAATCGGCTGTAGATTTGAGATACTGAAGAACTCTCTTGGCAGCGGTCAGATGACTGGTGAATGGCCGCGAATTGTAACCAGAAAGAGCCGCCACCGCATACGAGATATCTGGCCGAGTTGCATGTGCTGCGTTGATTAGTGATCCCACGACTACTTAATAGCCTCTGATATCTTCCAATTCCATCTCCCCCCGATCCTCGGCCAAGTTTCAACTTTATATTGGGATCGAAACAGATTGCGGTATCATCGCAGTGGATTTCTATTCCGAGGAATTGGCATGCCGGGCCGAGGTTCCTGATCTTATGTTTCTCTGAGAGTTTCCCTTTGACCTCGATTGCAGCTTTAGTAGCGGCCTCCAGGTACGACATGAAGCAATCATCGACTTTCTTCCTTCAAGGCTCTTTTCCAGTGATCTCGTTGAGGGCTTTCCATAGCTTCCGCGTAGGTGAATGGATCCCCAGTGGCTGCGGAAGCCGTTAATGCTTCTGTGGGGGCTTTACATTGACTTCTTGTAACACGACTCGCTATCGGTAGAACTGAGGATGCTGGCGGTACTTGGCTTGATTTTGTGGTTACTGCCGCCAAACGCTGGACAGTCTGATCCTCTCTATGGTGGCGCCGGCTGTGGGCGATGCTTTCTGCTTCCGCCGCCAAACCCCGGGCAGTCCGATACTCTCTGTGGAGGTGCCATCTGTGGGCATTTTCTGCTTCTGCTGCCGAATGCTGGGCAGTCTGATCCTCTCGGCGGAGGTGCAGTCTGTCGGCGTTTTTTGCTTCCTCGTCAGGAGCTTTATGCATGTGAAATGTGGATCTCTTACCTAACTGTGTAGGTTGACTGTCTTGTTCTCAGAGAGGCTCATCTCCGGAATCTATTCCTCGATATGTTCCTTGTCGTCTGGTTGTCCGAATATATCGGTATCGATCTCATTGCTTTCATGCTGGCATGACATGTGTGTATTTCTCTCTATGTCAAAGGTGACTTCTGTTTGGGCTTTCACCCTCTGAGATTCAGGATCCCATATCCTCCACAACGTCTTTGAATCGTGTATGTAGCCTACCATCACAGGGCATTGACCTTGGGCCGAATTTGCCTCGTCATGCTACTTTGGGGATGAGTCTGCTGGTGTACTATCCGAATCAACCTAGGGTGTGGAGAGGAGCTTGATACGATATTTCGTTGCTGGCCGCATCGTGCATAGATTTGCCAAATCAATGCAGCATCTCGTATGGCGCTTCGTAGTGTGGTTGACCACCATTATAATGAACCTTTTCTTGTGCATGGCCTGGATGCAGACTGTGCAAATAGAATCATCATCGGTGCCCTAGTCTTGACTCTGAGACTGTGAGAGATTTGCGAGTAGACCTAGTTATGGCAGTCGAAGGTGCACTAAGAACTGAGGAAGCAGGTGGACTTGTAGATGCGATTGTAGGTGCCTCTGAAGACTCGATTATAGACTGGGGGTTTTCATTCCGAAATATACTCGTATGGCTGGCAAATCCAATTGGTTCATTGATAGGAGGGAAAGTTGAAAAGTAGGAGTATGGAGAGCTTCGACTTGGTGGTCCTGTATGACGTTGATGAAACCATAATGCATAGCAGTGACTGAATTGTTGTCTCCAAGTTCAATTACTATAGGCAGTGAGAGCTGTTTGAACATTGAGAAGTTTGAAGTGGCAGCGGCGGTTTGAGCACAAGCAGTTAGTCAAAGGGGATCGCAGTCTCCGGCTTTAGTGAGAGCTGCTGTAGCTGTGGCTGTCTTCACTCTCCACCACTCCCTTACACATTTCTAGGTGACACAATTGACTTTGATATGGTCTGGAAGCCCGCACTGGTAGCAAATGCGCTCATCGCTTCCTCTGCTGTTTCCTCCCTCCTGAGCGCGTTTCCATTTTCTGCATGCATCTGTAGTATGGCTGTCAATTTTGCAATAGGTGCACTTACTCTGTTGCCCATGTCCGTGGCTATCTCTGCTTCCACTGCTTTCTCCGCGTCCAACGCGTCCACCGCATACACCGTGGACTCAGCCTTTGCCTCGGCCACGATAGCCTCCAGGTTGGGTGAAAAGGGCGGCCTCTCAGGGGTAGTATTGAGGAAGTCATTGTGAGATCGTGTAGATTGCTTGTGATGGTGTTGAGTTTCAGTGCTGTTTATGCGGTTGTTGCTACAGTGACAAGGTTTAGGGTTCTTGAGGCTCTTTTGGAGATTGTGAAAGAGATGGTAGGAAAGATCGTGAGATTTTTAGATAGTAGCGATAACCGGGCTCATAACCTGTCGAAATGTACTAATTGCTAGAAGCTTGTATTCTAAGTACAGGTAGATTTGTGTTCTTATATATATGGTATTCGGAGCATGTCTTGTACGCATGCATGTGGACCCAGCTGGCATCTCCATCTGAGTCTGACATCCCCAGCTGAGCCCGGAATGACCATCATCTTAGAGAGAATATGCATCAGCCCAACTGAAGCGATACGTCAGGGAGATAAACCATATATGCAACAGGAGGTGTGCAGTAGTCCAGAGTGATTGGCCATGATGCAGTGCTTGGCACTTTGGCTTTTACCATTGTTTGGTGAGGATGGTGGAGATGAGAGCATAAGTAGTGGGGGTAGGAAGTTGACATTAAGATTCCAAGGTCTGAGGGCTTCACTGCTTATGGTGGATGTGGTGTGATAGACGGGAAGTGGAAAGGTGGTTGCTACTGGGTTGGAGGATGGTACTCTGACAATCTCCAGAATATTGTGATTTCTATGCAACTCAGTACCACAGAACTTGCCATGCTGCAACAAGAATTCACTAAGGGGAGCATCTACTAATTGCGTTTCGATTTATGTCAGCAACAGTTATGGATGGTCAGCTTTGGTCCGGGCTTGGGTTCATCCCAAACAGTTGCCAAATTGGAGATCTGGGTTGTAGATAAAGCTGAAGTGTAAAATCTGGTAAAGTTTGACAGAAATCTCCCAATCGGTCTCAATTGAGCGGGTTGTCAATGGGTTGTCCAGTTGGTCCATCTGTGAATTTATATAATGCTCTGGTTGTTGCTGTTTGATAACAGTATTTTATTAAAACCACTTATTCAACATCCAATAATCACTTTTGCATGTTTTGCAGGGTGCGATATCGATTATTTTGGAATCTGTGTTATTTCTTCTATAAGTTCCATCTCTGCATATACAGGTGGTTAATACTTTCGTTATGAACTTGAATATCCACATGATACCAGGATTATCCAATATGCAAGACAAAAAATTATTGATACTTTATTGATGCTCATTTTCCTGATGGGGTAACAAAGTTTTCAGAATGGGGTGGTGACATTGACACTCCTCTTGTGCCGAAAAAGACTGCCAATAAATTATAACACCGGGAGATCCAGTCTAAGTCCTAATCAAAAACAGCCACTAATACTTCCAGTCTGATAAAGACAAAAATGATTAAAGCTTCACTCATGATGCATATAAGGATTACCACCGAAGAAGACAAGGTAACTGTTCCATCCTCTGCTCCCGAAAGATAGTATTGACTTAAGAGTATCTTCTTACGCTAACAACACACTGGAGCACACGGTTCAACAGGATCCTACTCAAGATATGCTCGGAACTAACACACTATTGTGCTGGTCCTCGGACTCCCTTCGAACCCAAGAGTATCGGCCCAGCAACCGGCACCTATACCCAGGATCACCTGTCCTCAGTGCGACAACTCCAAGTATCGACTTGTCTTATAACAAGTAGCAATGTAGTTTCGCCTCAGCAGATGGAGTAGTGCTGACTCAAGAGTATCCTTGCAGAAGTATCCTTGAAACCATCACGTTATCAGGCAGGTTCCTTGGACTTCCTTTGAACTCTAAAGTATTATCTTGCTCTCTTTCCGATCAACGACTTGCTATGACAAAGGTACTAAGAATGACGAAGTTTAAAGAGTGATGGGTTTATTCGTCTGATAGAACTGAAGAACACACGTACAACTCTGGAGTTCAACAGAGAAGTATCCTTGTTGACTTTGATACAGAACTAACAGATAAAGCAAGGGATTCAATCTAGGGCTTAACCTCCAGGTGGAGAAGGTCAATAAGTATGCATAGATGAATCTTAATGTAGATTGATAGGTTCGATAGAATGTTATTGATGTCCTATCTCCTTGTTGTTATCGCTGATATATATCTGATGATCTACACCCTTGACAATCCTAAGAAAGCTAAAGCCTGTTTCACAGTTCTCATACTTAACGGCGGTATCATTCTTGCTTCTAAGATTGATAGTCGAGTTCTAACTCCCAGGAGAATTAACCACATCATCAAGGTATTATGCTCGGATTGCAACACTATTGCTATTGGCGATACCTTGTATGAATATGAGCTTGTCTGAAGCCAATTATCAACAAGTAGGTTCATGTCACCAGGAGCCAGTGAGAGTGCCCTCACATATTCCCACCGGGTAGGTAATGATATAATGATTGCACCAAACGACCGAACCCTTCATTTGCCTACGCTTTATTGGAGCCAAATATTCAGTATTTAGCAACTGCGTTATTTTGCCATATATTGAATGGAGAGTATCCCACGCCACTCAGGACATAAGAATCTCAAGTTCCACTCGCCCTGAACCCATAAGGTTTGGTTGAACACCAGCAAAATGTAAATCGGTCAGGAAGTAACATGCAATCCTCCCAGACACTCTGCAGGACCTCACCAGTACTTATAAGTACTTCTAGATGCTTACAGACCCCCCTGAAGCTAAGCAATCTTCTCTCAGACACTGCAAGAGAAATCTCAGGTGCTCCTGAAAGCACCTGCAGTTATGGAGGTGCATTCAGGATGCTACGAGATTTGACTGATAGGATAGTCAAATTTTGCATCTCCTAAATCCCCTGCACAGATCTGTGGGAGACTTCAAGAGCAGCTGAGACTGCTGCACAGCACTGCGGGAGACCTGGTGCTGTATTCTCACAGCAGTGGTTCTTATATTACAAAATCCCAAGGCATTTGATCTTATCATATTCATCTTTGTTACAGGCACAAGATTCGCTACATCTCAATATGGCATGCATTATGTAAGTCTCTGTATATATATACATATGGTCAATCTGGCCACAGATTGTAGTCAAGCGTAATTGCTGGAGTACCTGGGCACACCCATTGAGAGAACTTCGAGATGAACCACTTTGGAGGCCGTTGTGGTGATACGATGGAGCTAGAAGGCAGAGAGCCCACCATCAACACTCAACTAGACTTCTCGTGACATCCAAACAGAATTCATGAGATGGAGCAGTTTTGGATTGAGGTGCGTAGGAATCGGATGAGAATATATGATACGACCCGGCATTGAGGATCCACGTACTTGCATGGATCCAAGAAATCTTGGAAGGAGCGAGTGAGGCCAAAAGTTGGGATAAATAGAGTGTGTATTTTCATTGGATGATAAGATGAGATGGAAATGAGATGTTGTCCATATACTCCAGGGTCGGCCAAATATATTTTCCCCGTCACTCTATCCACCTCTGTTACCACTCTATCTCTGTACACTAGCTGTTGCACCTTCAAGATGTACTTGGAGGCTGTGATTGAGCGAGTTTGGAGATGCACTTGGAGGCTGTGATTGTGCAAACTTGGAGACCGTAATGGTGCGAGGTTAGAGATACACTGGGAGGCTGTGATCAACCGAGTTTGGAGATGCACTTGGAAGCCGTGATTATGCAAACTTGATGGTGGTAATCAAGAGAGATGAGAGATACACTTGGAGGCTGTGATTGAACAAGTTTGGAGATGCAATTGGAGGCCGTCATCAAGTGAGATTGGAGGAGTAGTACTGGGAGGCATTCAATCAAGAGGAGGTAGTTTGGGAGGGAGGCGCAATGGGAGCTGAGATTCTATTCATTGGTTCACTTGTAATTGTGGGAATGTAGAGAATTGAGTACAACATGGTCTGCTGAGAGACTAGCTGGGAGCGGGAGACAGTCGATCTGGAGATGATGCAGTGCGAGGTGTATGCAGTACTCAGTGTATGCTGGACGCCAGGTATGCTGTACTCGGTGTTAACTCTTGATTATGGCATGCAGAGATTGAGAGCGATGACTTACCTTCGTATTGTTAGGTTAGGGTAGAGTTGAGGATGAGCAAGAGAGATATCAGAGAAGATGGGGAAATCATCATGCGAAACTGGGACTTAAGAGAATTTCATGTGCGAGTCAATTGACCATTCCTAATGATACAGGTATGAGTCCCGATCCGGCATGTAATTATACTGTTACAAGGTCTTCCTAACTCATTCAAGCAGGTCTTACTACTGATTTCTCATATATGCTCGTATCTTCCACATCGTTCTCATCTTCATCCCTCATCTTACTCTTTTTCCTCCACAACTTTACCTTCATTGCAGAAAACAAAGTTAAGTCATCAATCTCTATCTCTCCATGTCATGATCATGAGTTGAAACCGAGTACAGCATACACCGAGTATAGCATACACCAAGTACAGCATTCACTGAGTACAGCACACACTGAGTACAGCATCCACTGAATAGAGCATACTCCGAGGACAGCATACACTGAGTACAGCATACACTGAGTACAGTATTGACCCAAGATTATTTGTCTTCCCTTCATTCTCATGATAAGAAGTCGACACCAGAATGTGGCTTCAGCTTCAGGCGTCCCTCTCTAGATGATCGACCGCCATCAGCCAGCTCTCCCTGAGAGCTCAAAGGTCAAGTCACCTTGTCACATCCCCACAGTTGCAAGTTAACCAACTGATGAAAAGAGTATGCACACGGGGCGCTGTCCATCGACCGCCTCTAATTACTTGACCAAACTCACACAATTATGGCCTCCAAGTGCATCTCCAAACTCGCATGGTTACGGCATCCAAACTTGCTCGATCACAGCCTCAAGGTGTATCTCTAAAGTCGCTGGATTACGGCCTCCAAGTGTGTATCTCCAAGTGAATCTCCAAACTCGCTCGATCACTTCCTCCAAGTGTATTTCCAAACTCGGTCGATCTCAGCCTCCAAGTGCATCTAAAAACTGCCTTGATCTCGGAGTGCATTTCTAAGTTCACTTGATCACGGCCTCCAAGTGCATCTCTAGACTCCCTCGATCACATCCTGCAAGTGTATGTCCAAACTCCCTCTATTCCAGTCTCCAAGTGCATCTACAAACTCCCTCGATCTTGAAGTGCATCTCTAAGTTCACCCCATCATGGCCTCCAGGTATATCTCCAAATATGCCCAATTACCACCTCCAAGTGCATCTCTAAACTCCCTTGATTACGGCCTCGGAGTGTATCTCTGAATTTACTCGATCATGATTTTCAGGGGCACCTCGCATTGCCCTCATGCACCGCCTGCAGCGACTCGCGATATGTTGTGTGTAGATGGGTAGCTATATGGATACATAGATATATAGATGAGAATACAAATTGAATACATGAGTTTTGAAAATGGCTGAACGATAAGCAGTAGCAATGATTTCCCGGCACACCCGCAGCATTCCCAAAGAAGATGTTGTTTTACTCACACTGCTCTACATTGATTCAAGGTGCTCCCGGAATTGTTGCCGGCGCTCCCAGCCTTCCTGTCGGCGCTCCAGTGATTGTTACCGGTTCTTCGAGGTACTCCCAGGTGCATACAATGTTCTCTCCGGCGCTCCAAATTGTTCCCAATTCTATTATAATCACTGCCATGGAACTCCAGGACCAGTCATCAGAGATCCCAGTTACTCTGAAGGCTGGCAAGAATGCCCTCCTATGGTCTGATACTCTCCTGAAATTGACGCATCTCAGTTTACACTCCCCATCCTTTCAGACACTCCTGGGGGCATCCAGTCCCTACATCAGATTTTGCTGATGAAGTAAGGGTTGATTCGTATAAGTCCATTTGGTTGAATGGGCTCTGATATATCAATCACTGGTTACTTTGTTATTATCCATAGGCCTCTAGATACCTCGAGATCTGATTATGGTTTGATGCTAACCACATTTCATCTCCATACGACTAAACCATTGTAGCAAGATTGAGTGGTCATTTGATCGGCGACCAGGTATATAGATTATTGCTGATAAGCAATAGCCAATAAGAATAGAGATGCTATGACTAATACCGAGCTAAAGATAACACACATCTTGTTTGTGCTCACACTCAACACTTTTCGTTGATCTGTTGGTCCAAGGGTCGGGTAACGTAGAGATGAGTCATTGTTGCACCAACCTGGAAGGTTGAGTCAATTATGAAGTCCGAGTGATAATTCATGATCCCGGATCAAGTATCCATATTTGGATTATCGAGTGATCTTGTATGTTCCCTGAAGTATACCTGTAACACCAAAGGCATAACATAAATACATTATGTATAACAGTGACATAATCAATTTTCAAGTACCTTACTTACAGTACCAAACATTGTTGACACTCCATTGACACCCATTGTCAGATTGGGGTAGTGACTGTGTTGCTTTATCTTTCGCCTGTAAAGGCTGCCACTCCTTTTATTATATATAACCACTACCAAATCACATTTTCATTACCTGACTTACAAGACCAGAATTGTTGGGGCTCTGTTGATACTCATTTTCAGGATAGGGTAATAAAGATATTATACACTGTTTTGACTGAAAAGGCCACCAGTATGTTGTATATGAATTATTGCCACAAATTGTAATGTACATAACCCAGGTTGCAGAGCCAAACATCATTGACATTCCATTGACGCTCAGTTTCAGAATGGGGCGGTAACCGTGGCGCTATCTCTTTTGCCTCTGCTGGCTGCCAATAGGTTGGTTATGCATAACAGCGACTATATCACTTATTAAATACCTTACTTACAAGACTACAAATCATTGACACACCACTGACATGTATTTAATTGCATTGTCTAGTCAATATCTGCTGCCATCGATAATTGCATACATAATGATTAGAATATACTGGTTGCTGTTCTGTCTCATTGATAGTAGGCCCTTTGGCCGAGCTGGGCCCAGTAATATTCTTCCACAGGTCTCCCTCATAATACCCAAATTTATACATCTCACTGAATTACACATTTTGCCTGCTTCAGATTTCTTTATCAACAAATATTTACTGGCAGGTACTTACGATTATTCTACAATATTCGTTGAAGCGAAATTTTTGGTCAAGCAACATATTGATCCAGGTGAAAGCATTTCGACCCATTATGTAAAACTTTTTCTTGGTTCCCTTATTCCGCTTTGTTTCCCTTGCACTGACTGTCACAATCCTCTTTTCAGCTGTTTTCTGTGATCTCTTTGATGGCTGAATCAATCTGGGAACATTTGGTGCAGCACTCACATCTTGCTGCTCTGGGCTTTCCAGAACATGTATGGAATTGTCTAACTCTTCATTGGATTCAATATCTGCCTCTGAGTCGTCTTCACTCACATTTGGATTATGCCAGTCACCATTCCAGTTAAGTCAACTTTTGGGGTCGGAAATGCTTTGATGTGCACTATCCTCATCACTTCCAGCTCGATGGTGGTCGATTTTCTTGATTCAGTGGACATCCAATACTTGAGTTCATCCTCCAGCGTGGTCCTTTGCAGACAAAGCTGGTGGCACATAGGATCTTTCCAACAATTTTAATGCAGCTGCACCATCAAATTGACAGTTTGACAAGGATGCATTAACCATTCCTTCAGTATTTGAAATGTAGCCTACCGCTGTCATTTGCTCGTTTTGAGTATGAGATTCCGTCGGTGGAGCACTTGGGTTTTGCCTGCCCCGCCACATCTCCAAAAAGTCGTGGACCTTGACTATTGTGTGTAATTTCCATTCCGCTGCGTCACATTTCAATTCCAAGTCATGTTTGGGTTTGATCATGTCCAAGGATGGGTTATCACCTGCCAATAATGCGTTATTGGCTTGAGTGAACTGCCTTATACATCAGCAAAATGTATATTAGTCTCTGGAAGACTCCAGGAGTGTCTGAGAGGATGTGGAGTGTAAACATAGAAGTGTCAATTTCAGGAGAGTATTAGACCCTAGTAGGGTATTCCGGCAGGCCTTCAGAGTAACTGGGATCTCTGACAGCAGGTTCAGGAGGAACTGGGATCTCTGCTGACCGATACAGGAGTACGATGGGAGTGATTGTGATTGGTTTCAGAGCACATCAGAGCATTGGAGAGAACTTTGGGTGGACCTGGGAGTGTTGCTGAATGAATGCGGGAATCACAAACGCACTCTGAGAGATGCCTGGGTTCTTATACATATTCATTTGCAGGACTGCAGGAGTTATCTGAAACTCTTCAGATGTACATGAGCAATCGACTTCCCTCAACAGCAAATATGAGGCACGGATTATTGTTCCTTATCACTTCTGAATCATACTAGCCATCATCTTCTTCAACATTGTATTTTGTGCCTCGCTACATTAAGGAAACGAAAGAACCAGGTGAGACATTCAAATATAAAACCCAGTACACTGAATCAATAACCCAAGTAAGCCATCGGGAAGTATCAATCAAGCATGCTGTCGGTGTTATCCAGTCCATCTCCCATCTCATCAGGGCTAACGAGAGCCGGAACACAGAATTCATCAATGGCGCAAAGAAGCTGGAGGCACTCCTGTTATTTGCTGATTATTTGTTCCTGGTGAGTGGATGAAATGGAATTCCAATGTCGTTTGGCTCTATTTGTGATATCTAACACCGGTGTAATGAGATGTTAGCTTGCTGTGAACCTAAATGGGGGTATGAGAGGCAATATGATACATTCAGATGAAAAATGGGAACAACTACCAGGGGAAAAGAGGAGCGGCAGATGGGGAGTGTTGTGTGGAAAAGAGGAGTACCACAAAAGGTGTTGGAGAAGCACAGAATGAAAGAGAAGAGCGTCAAGTTTAAGCTCAGGAGCATCAAAGGAGGAGAGGTTGAGGAGTGCAGAATGAAAGTGAGAAGCGCCGAAAGAGGAGGGTGTAGGAGAGCGGAATGAAATTGAGGAGCGTTGAAAGAGGGTGGGTTTAGGAGTGCGGAATGAATAAGAGGAGAGCCAAGCCAGGCAGTGTGGAGCACCAATGGGATTGAGGAGTGCTTAGCACAGAGGAAGGGCACCAAACGGAGCGGGGTAAGAAGTGTGGCATGCATTATAGCAGTGCCGGTGGGAATTGAAGAGCTCCTATCCCGGGCTGAGGAGTGCTGATATGAGGGGTCTAGAGTGCGGCATGGGATAGCGGGGCGCGGAGAGGAGGAATTGATTGCTGAACGAAATTGATGTGGTTCATTCTAGGCTGAGGAGCTCTGACAA
>Ga0307512_10005611_pt1 | contig 13009 bp, 19 predicted proteins | sample 14_EM_MG_FD_200267 | JGI IMG/M metagenome (GOLD analysis project Ga0307512, IMG submission 200267) | Populus trichocarpa ectomycorrhiza microbial communities from riparian zone in the Pacific Northwest, United States - 14_EM | ecosystem: Host-associated > Plants > Roots > Unclassified | place... | reverse complement strand
AAACAACCGGGAGATCATGCATGGAGCTAATGTTCGCGTGGGCAGCCTGTGTGTTGTTCTGACACTCGGGAGCAGGAATAGGTAGGTGCCTAAGCAGGTTTGAAAGCAGAGGGGACGATATCGTATATGCGGCCCGCGCGGGTCTTATGATGTACTCACAGCCACAACCACAACCACAGCTACTCCACCCCCTCCTCCCGCTCGCGCCCTGCGTAATTATGCAAGGAAGAGTTGCTGCACTGCACAATCCGTTCGACTACGCTGGTGCCACCACGGAATCGCATACGGAAAAGGACGTTCTCGTTCATGAACAGATCCTCTTTAACGACGATGAACTGCGCCCCGCGGAACCGTGTGCGGAAGTGCGTGCCGATATATTTCGTGCAAGAGGTTGAGTGCTGCGTCGATCTCGTCCAGGGTGCATATCGGCGCAGGCTTGAATTGCAGCAGCGCCTTAATTGGCGATAGCAGGACGGGCGACGATTACACGTGTACGTGGGCCTTAGATACGAGAGAGTGGCTGGTTCATTCAATCACTGGTTTTCCTCCGCGATCCACTCGTACTGCTTCTCGAGGTCCGTCGCCGCCGTGACGTGACAGGCCTTTTCCTTCGCGAGGGCCTGTACCTCATGCTCGAGCTTCTCGATCGCGACGTCCGCGTCAGAAGGCGCCTGCTTCTTCGCCTTGACAACCTCGTCCAGCTCGCGCAACTCGGTGTCGAACTGCGTCAGCGTCGCGCGCTCTTCCTGAAGAGACGCTCAGCCTCGCCGTGCTCAGCCTGTTGGATGAGTTTTAAATATTTTGTACCAGGTAGCTGACGAGCAATAGCGCAGGCCCCACTTTGCATGGGGCCAGGTACTTCGCTACTTGCGGTTTCTGTAAGCAAGTAAGGTTTCGCACATGATCGTCAGTGGCCTGGAGTAAGTGGGCCATGGCAAGCACCTCGGCGGAAATCTTGAACACATGGATCTTATTCAACGGGATGAGCGTCACGCGTTTCTTAATCCCGCGCGCTCGAGGAGGTCCTTGCTTACGCGTTCATCCTCCACGACGACGTTGTATAGCGTGCCGCCTGCCGTGCTTTTCCCATGGTCCTCTGGCTTGAGCACGAGGTGCGACGCAACGAGGCCCTTGACCCTCTACGTGTCAAATCCGGGCGCTGGCGTGTCGTTGAAATCAAGCTGGGAAACCCTCGAAAGTAGGGCACCCCGTTCCTACGTCGCCAGCTAGTTGTTGAGCTAAAATCTACGTGTCAAGGAGAGGCTAAACACGCACCTGTGTACAGCGCATCGCATCATCCTTTGCTCTGCGCAATGCCTCCTCGCCTGCTCCTTGTCTACGCCCCATCCGGTCGCGTCCACTTTCTTCTGAAGACTCTCGACCTCGGCCCGCATCTTCTTCGTGCCACGCTCACCTTGGCCCTCCCGTCCCATCGCATTCCGCTTCTCGAGCTCCCCAAGCCCACGCTTAGTCATGTCGAGCTTCACGCGGGCCAGTCCTTCCTTGGCAGCCGCCTGGACCAGTCGTGTACGGGCGCCCACAATCTGGCCCAGGTATATCTGTGAAGAGTGTCTGGGGGAGGTCCTCGGCCGTGGTAAGTGCCGTCTGCGTCGCGGCGTGTTGTCTTCAACGGCATTGTATCGGCAGTGGTGGCATCTTTTGGTCCTTTTCGCCGCCAGTAAAGCTTCGAGCTGGGCGATATATCAGCCAACATGAATAAACAAACGAGACGAGTAGAGAAGACGGGCGCACCTCGCTGAGCTCACACCTAGATGCCTCCCGCGCCGGCTCCTCGTCCTTGATGACGCCCTCTCTAATATCTGCTTAGGCGCGTAACTTGGCCACGACCTTCTCAAGTTCCTTGACTTGCTCTTCCGTCCGCGTGACCTTTCCATCCTTCTTCAGCTCGTGACCGCGTTGCGTCTGCACATCAACCCGATTCTTTTCCGCGCGACACCAGCCTCGTGCGTCGCTCGTTCCTTCTCACGACGCGCCTTGTCAGCCTCGTGTTCCCGTTCGGCGACCTGGAATTCCTTGTGTGCGACCCTGGCGTGGTGGTCCGTCTATTCGTACGCGTGCCGGACGCTTGCGTAGGCGTTCGAGTTCGGCACTGGCCTTTTGGTATTGAATGAATGCGCAACGCTCGGCGCGGACGGTGTCCAGCTTGGGGGTTTATTTCCTCGGCGAGCAGCGGGTGATCTCATAGACGCGATTCTCTTTCATTACCACCGTCTTTTCGCCCTGTCGCGGGTTCTTCCAACATACGAGTCCCAGTGGCTTCTTCAACCATAACTGAGAATTTCTTTTGGATGCATGTTGAGTACCTGTGGGTGAATGAAAAAGTGGCCGAAGGGGAGTAAGGGTAGGTGCAAACTTTGGTGATACGACCTGGATGATCTAGAAATTTAGGTTATTGACGTTGAGAGGGACACTCTGGACGATAATCTGGGTAAAATTCCGTTGGGCTTCGTGACCGTTGAGAGGGTATTTGAAGATATTGGGGATAGCTATTTGTTAGTTATTACAACACGGGAAACGAGAATGTTCAGATCCCGAACATTCTGAAAAAAAAAATGAACGCACTTGTCTCGTTACCGTCACCTGAACGTAGTTCTCCATTCCAGGCGGGCCGTTTTCTCTGGCTGAGTTATCAAAGTTGATGTAACAGATGACTTGGTGATGCCTGCTCGTCCACGTGTATGCATGGGATCCTGTCGATTCTGGACACGCATCTGAGAAAGGGAGACCTGATGAGAAGAAGTGTATCGCAGAGGTGATGAGGAACGCGCATGAATGACATGTTAGTGAGACGGCATTGAGGATGTTTGACTTTCCGGAACCGTTGAGACCCGTGATGGCGTTGAAGGAGGGATCCATCCCGTGATTTTCTGACTGAGTAAGACTAGCAGCCTTCGGGTGGGTTCCTCGATTCTCATCTTCGACCGTCAAGGTTCTGCTGTTCTGCTCGATTTGGGTCGAAGGTTGCGTTTACTGAGAGACACGACCACGTGATATTTTCCCCTTTGCGTCAATCCGGAAACGCCCATTCAGTGCATATTTGTCCCTTATCCCTGTTTTGTGCGTCCCAACCCGCGAAGCGATACAAAAAGAGAACAATTGCCAAAATGACCAGGCAGGATTACCAGTCTCCACACACCATCGCACCAGCCCAGTACCAGCCCCCGTACGCTTGTACCACTGGTCCACTACACACAATGCCTTACTTAACTGGGCAGGAGCTTAACCGAGCACCCACAAAAGTCCTACTATCACATGTATTTCTATACACTTATCCGCTCCTCAGGCCCCCTAGTTTACTAGCCAAAATTACTACAACGCAATCGAACGACAGAGGACTGAACAATACACAATAAAATCACGACTCAGGGTTGTTCTACTTCTGATGTTCAACCCTACTGGAATCCGTTAGAGCATCACGCTGTGGAAAACCGAAGCCGTGAGCACCATTGTAACGCAGAGAGATATAGCGGCCAAGCTCACACAGTCAATTACCACCATTCAGGCCCCATAATGAACGAAATTCACCCAACGCTCCGTGGTCACCTTTTTCTTTCTTCTCAACACCTGTACGGCGTCCCGAAGTGCCTCTGCCGTTCTCTCATGATACGGCACACCTCCCCATTTGTCTGAAAATACTGACGCGTAAAAATGCTTCGCGAGGACCTGTCCGTCAATATCGGCCATCGCCCACATCGTCCCAACCACGCTCCGGAAACCAGAATATTGTACCGCCGCAGAAAGGTGGAGTCCCTCATCAGCGATGCTTTCTTCTGTCAGCTCCGCCGTGTGACAAGCAGAAAGGAATGCAAATTCGGCAGAGGGAAGTCGAGACCGAATGATGTCGAGGAGCTTGAGACGCTGGCCTTGATAAAGCTTGAAAGATGCGTCGAAGGGCTTTCCTACCTCAAGTATTCCATGACACGAAAAATGGGTAAACCTATGGTCCTGGAGGCGCTCCACAACAGTAGAGGGCGTCGCCTTTTTTGAGACCAGTGTAGTTACAGCCGTGTTGAGACGTCGGATCAGAGATATCTCATTCCACGCCCCTAGCATAAATTCATCTGGTTGTGCTACGACAAGTATCGATGGCTTCTCGAAAGAATGCGGGCCAGGTTTGCGGGATGCGATGAGGGCGGAGAGCGTTGGAGTATAAGAAGGGATGTAGAGGTCCGAAAAAAATAGCTTGTGAGGACCGTCCGATCGAATCGGACCCATGGCATGTAGAGGAAGAGAACAGAAGACAGATGTTGGGCACCACCAAATGCGTGATTGTTCTGGTACATTCAACTCATGCAGCCTCTGTATTACTGGCTGGCCAACGAGGTCATAAAGGGCCCCGAGTAGGGAAGTCAAGGCGTCCTCGTATTCCTCCGAGTCGAGACCTTCCTTTCGTGCAGCCAACAGCTGGTCCTTCAAGCTTTCTGCACGATCATAGAAATGTTCGGGGGTCGGAATGAGGGAAGGAGGAGAATTATAGAGGAGAATGATGATGTCCGAACGCCATTTACAATGATTGACAATGACTACTGGACCATGTGCAGCAGCGGACCGGAGCGTGTCGAAAGATGGTGCCATCAAGAAGTTCCCAAAACCTGGCAACAATCGGATCTGCGTAATAAGACTATTTCGCTCGTCCAATAGTTTTCGTTGTTTCACCACGACGCGACCGAATGGATCCATCTCCTCACTGTCATTGACACCTTCGGCCTTCGACCAGACAATTGGAGAGACCGATGTTGCCAATGCCTCGAGGTCTCCGTTGAGAGCTGCGAATTTCCTTGCCAAAATCGGATCCACAGTATGAAGACAATCAATGGAGGTACGTAGACCGCGCATCTCAGACCACAGAAGGCCTCTACCTCGTTCCAAAGTCTCAATTGCCTCTTTAAGTTGACCTATGTGCGCTAGATATGATGCATAGTCCAAAGGTAGCTTTTCGATATGATTACGCACTGTGACCAGATGAGAATGTTGGGTTTCAAGGGTAGGGGCGAAGGTCAGAGCATCTTGCATCAGTGAGATTGCGCACTCGTACGCGGTAGACATAGAGGAGTGCCCAGAAGTCCGTGCGTAATATGCCCACTCACATGCAATTTGGAATTGTTGGGCTACATTCGCGTATGTACTGGTAGCGGCGATTGGGAATAGTTGCATTGTTTCATCAAAGTCCTTCCTGTCCTTGGACAGAAGGAACCGGGAGAACAAGGACGAAATTAGTCGTACAATGTTCGCAAATTGGGTCCGCGGTGTATGTGATATTTTTAGTAGGCCCCGATACACGTCAATTGATTCGTCAAGGTATTCGGGGTTGTTTGTAAGTCTGAATGCGTGACGAAGAAAGTCGCCTGACGCCACAGTAATGAGGCCTGTCATTGTAGTCGGATGAACGGATCGTTGTTGCAATGATGCAAGTAGTAGTCGGCAATATGTGACAGCTTCATCGATGTCCGTTCTATTGGTGATACGATCCATGGAGTTAACAGCATCATAGTGCCGAAGACAGTCCGCCATGGTCATTGGAGAAGACTCGATAGCGTTCATCTCAGCAAGAGATGCAGTCAGGTGGGAGAATGGGGGAAGGGATACGGTCTCTGGATTACTAGGATGTGCTTCTGGAAGGGCATGTGTGACGCCGAAGTTATCGAGGCGTGTCCTCTCCAGTCGTTCTAAGAACCGAATAATGTCACCACGTTCGGGATCTTCAACCGATGTTGAGATGAGATGAGCACGAGTGCGAGAAATTGCCTCCTCTAATTGCTCCGCGGTCCCATCTAAAATGAACCGGAAATGTGCGGTTTGCGCAGCTGTGGCCAGAGCGATTGTCAAGTATTCGTTGGGACTCTCCGCTGGGGAATGAGAGGTGATAATTCTGTCTAAGAGGGCCATCGCAGCTTCATAATCTTCATCCGACTGGGTTGAAATGAAGCGTTCAAGAAAAGACCAGGACAGCACGATGGAAACAAAGTGTGAATCTGGTGAGCGCGCATTGGCCTCAGATAGGCATTCGATGATTTGTTGTGAAGGTGGGTCAAATGAATACACCATATGGGTGAAAACGGCTTCAGCAAAAGTCTTAACAGTACTATTTAGCTCTGGCCCCGAGAGATTCGAAGAGAGTTGCTCGCGGAAAAGTACCATTATCTCCTCGAGACACTGCATCGTATTTCCAGGCTCCAACTCCATCTGAAGACTCAATGCACTGACAAGGAATGTCATAACATTGTTATGTGGGATGCCAAGGCGTTCAAATGATGGGTTCCGCATGTAGTGAAGGTATTTCAGGCAGCATGCGACGTCGCTGGGCAGCTTTGATTTCCGCGCACGACCAAAAAGGGTCAGCGTGAGGTGAAAGAAAGCTGAAATGACGTTTCTCGAGGGGGGAACTGGTAGCAATATAGCATGAGTATATTGAAGGATTGACGTTTCGAGATCTCGCTCGTCATCGGACAGAGCATAGCGCATAAGTAGTGCTGTGGCCAGAGCCTCAAGTAGAAATGCACGTAGATGACTAGATTGAGGTAAAGAAGAGAGGGCAACTTGAAGATATGGTGTTTTTTCATCAATATCATCGATAGAAACTGTGAAGAAGGGAGAAGAACTTTTAGTCGGGCAGTTTCGGATGACCGGTGTGTCACGGAGTGGAAAGATATGCATTGGACTGGGGACTCACGGACTGATACTGCCATGCTCAAAATATCACAGATGAGGTGACCAGACCGACTGATGGGGACCTAGAAGGTGCAGATGATTGTCACTTGAAATGGTCCTAGGCCATAGGACGCGCGTCGCACTGCCTTGCATCGCAATGTCACGGGACTCGCTCTGTTGGGCTGCCTTTTGACATACGTCCGACATAAGGAAGTGCATAAGCATTTTCTCCTCACCCTCCGGCCCATCGGTCCGGCTTGAACACGGTGCTGATCCGATAATTATATCCCGCTACCCAGCACGCGCACGTTCCGCATGTACTGTAGCACAGCGCATTCCAAAAAACAAAACCAACAAAACGATTGAAACCACCATTTACACCAACTGGTTGGACAATCTAAATTGTCCAGTTAATGGCAATCAGGTGTAGTGTCGAAGCTACGCCGTTGGCATTACAGGAAGATACGTAGGTATCTAAACTCTACAACCACATGCCAAGGATACAGCAACAAGACGAAAACAGAACGAACGATACCGTATATGACGCCCAGCTGGGTTTCACGATGCAGCACCTCGCCGTGCCCGCCACGGTGCGCCCACAGCCACTGCCTCTCCACCGTCCCCTCCTCCCGCTCGCGCTCAGCATGATTATACAAAGAAGAATTGCTGCGCTGCGCAGTTCGTCCGACGACGCTAGTGCCGTCGCGGAATCGCGTCCAGAAAAGGGCGTTCGCATTCGCGAACAGTCCCTTTTTGAGCGAGACGATGATGAACTGCGCCCCGCGGAACCGTGTGCGAAAGAGCAGCGCCATGATCAGCGATAGCGCGATCAGTGACCTTAATACATGCACGTGGGACTTGGATATGAGAGAGTGGTGAGGATGATGATGACGTGCGCGCACCGTTGGCCACCGCTGAGTTCTGTTAGACCTTGCTTCCACACGCTACCCAGCTGGACTTTCATTTCCAGGCCATCATCCATCAAATCTTGGTTATCTGGCGGCTGCAGTTTCGCAAAATTACCGGGAAGGAGCTCCGCAAAGATGCCCCCAAAGTCGCTGGACAGCCACCAAATCGGATACAGTATTGGTACTCCATTGTGCGCAACTCACCCGTTCACCTTCTCCCATGTCGTCTTCAAGGCGTCGCGCTTGTACTGGTCGAGCTCTTCGATTGTCTGTTCGATCTTTTCCTTGTCTTTCAACACTGTTCCCAGCATCTTTTTCAGGCTCGCCTCTCGCTTCTCGACGCTATGTTAGATCATTCAAATCAGCCCGAATAACCAGTGGGTCGGCCGAGAGCCAGCACGCACGTGTCAATCACATTCATGACTTTAGGGTTCACCTTCTTCATGCGACGTTGCTGTTCCTCGAGCTCGCGTGCCCTATCCCTCAGCTGGCCCATGTCAACCTTGCTGAAGTCATACTGCGATCCCGCTTGGCCAAACAGACTGTTGCGACACGGGTATCCGCCGAGTCAGTAAAGACATCCTCGGTGGCTGGTTCTTTCACTCACTGGCTCTCCTCTGCGATCCACTCGTACTGCTTCTCGGGGTTCGTGGCCGCGGTGACGTGACCGGTCTTTTCCTTCGCGAGGACCTGTAACTCATGCTCGAGCTTCTTGATCGCGACCTCCGCATCAGAAGCCGCCTGCTTCTTTGCCTTGATGGCCTCGTCCAGGTCACGCAACTCGGTGTCGAACCGCGTCAGCGTCGCGCGCTCCTCTTGAAGATGACGCTCAGCCTCGCCATGCTCAACCTGTCATGCAAGTTGGACCACATGAGTTGCAAGTCTTTTGTATCATGGGACAGCGCGGAATGTATCATGCACCTCGCCCTTGGCAACTTTGTCCACGAGAGATTTGAGCTCCTTGCGCATCTTGTCAATCCCTGCAGACGCATTTGCGAGCGTCTCGCGCGCAGAAGCGATATCTGCCTCGATTTGTTCTAGACAAACAGTAATTTAGCGATAGAAGCAACTGAAACGTAGTCACACGTGGACTGACCAAGCTCAAGCGTTGCTGTTTGCATCTCTTTCTGTTGAGTCTTCAAGCCCACAGCTTGCTTCTGCAGCGCCGCCTTTTGCTTCTGTATGCTAGCTTGTAAGGGGAATCCGTTGAGTGTTATGAGCTCCCATCTGGAAAAGGGGATGGATACTTTGAGTTCCTCCGTTTTGCCATCCTTGTTGTTCTTGAATCCGTCCATGTCCTTCTCGAGCTTCTTGATTTCCGCCTTAACTGCCGTCTGCTTCTCCTGCGCGGCCTTGACAGCTGCCTGCATCTCTGTAACGGACTGCTTCAGCTCTGCTACTTGCGCGCCGAGCTAAACGGGGCGGCAACTCCTTCAGCCAAAGGAAGATTGAGACGAGGGTAGAACAACGACGTACCATCGCGGCATTGCTGCTGCCAACCTGCTCCTCCAACAATCGTAGCTCATGCTCCTTGATCTCACGTTCGCGCATGGCGGGCTCTCCAAGCCTCTCTCGCCGCGCGTCCCTTAGCTTCCTCGCGCTCAAGCGCCTCAAGCGTCCTCCGCACATCTTCGACACGCTCCTCCACAGCACGCAGTTCCTGCGCTCGCACAAGCACGTCAGACCCACTTGGCGCCGCACCGCCGGACATCGTTCCGCTCGGCTCGTACACATCCCCATCGAGCGTGACACTCCGCACGCCGACATTGCGAGCGAACGTGCCGGCTTGAGCGGAAGCCACGTCGTTGCAGATCAGCATGTCGTTGAACACAAATGCGATCGCTTCGGCCACTTCATCTGGGTAGCCGACGAGCAATGGTGCAGGCCGCACTTTGCCTGGGGCGAGGTGCTTCGCGTTTTGTAGTTTCTGCAAGTAAGTAGGGTTTGGTACACGGTCGTCAGTGGCCTCACTTCGACGGAAATCTTGAACGCGCGGGTTGTATTCAGCGGGATGAGCGTTACGCGTTTCTTAATCCCACCGCGCCCGAGGAAGCCCTTGCCTACGCGTTCGCCCTCCACGACAACGTTGTATAGCTTGCCACCTGACGCGATCTCGGGTGCCGTGCCTTTCCCGTGGTCCTCTGGCTTGGGCGCGAGGAACGATGCGATGAGGCACTTGACCTTCCGCTTGTCGAATCCGGGAGGTGGCATGTACTTGAAAACAAGCTAGAACGCCGCGAACGCACCGAATCCCGCTCCTACGTAGCCAATTAGTTGTTGAGAAAAAATCTACATCCGAAGAGAGGGTAAACACGCACCTGTGTATTGCGGATCCCATCGTCCATTGCTCTGCGAAACGCCTCCTCACTCGCCTGCTCCTTCTCTACGCTCCATCTCGTCGCGTCCGCTTTCTTCCGCAGACTCTCGACCTCAGCCTGCATTTTCTTGGTGTCACGTTCGCCTTGACCAGCCTCCCCTTACACCGCCTTCCACCGCTTCTCGAGCTCCCCAAGCTCACGCTTACTCATGTCGAGCTTCACGCGAACCCGCTCTTCCTCGGCAGCTGCCAGGGTCAGTCGTGCTCGGGCGTCCGCAATCTGGCCCATGAGTCCACCGTCACCGGAAGACCTCGCGGAGGAACCGGCGAGACCTGTGAGGAGTGTCTGGAGGAGGTGTTCGGCAGTGGCGAGTGCCGTCTGCGTCGCGGTGCGCTTTTCTTTAACGGCATTGTACTCGGCCGTTCCTTTTTCGCCGCTAGTAAAGCTTCGGGCTGGGAGATACATCACCTAATGTGAAAACAAATGTCGAGAAGAGAAGACGGGCGCACCTCGCTGAGCTCACGCCCAGACGCCTCCCGCGCAGATTCCTCGTCCTTGATGGCGCCTTCTTTAATCTCTGCTTGGGTACGTAACTTGATCATGACCTTCTCAAGTTCCTTTGCTTTCTCTTCCATCCGCGTGACCTCTCCACACTTCTTCGGCTCACGATCGCATTACGTCTGCACATCAATACAATTCTTCTCCGCGGCACCAGCCCCGCGCATCGCGGAAGGAACGAGCGACGCGCCTGGCCAACATCGTGTTCCCGTTCGGCGATCTGGGCTTCTTGGCGTGCGAGTTGGCGCGGTGGTCCGTCCATTCAACGCGTAAGGACGCGTGCGAGGCACTCGAGTTTGGCGCTGGCTTTTGGGTGTTGCATGAAGGCGCGATGCTCGGCGCGGACGGTGTCCAGTCTGGGGGTTATTTCCTGTGCGAACAGCGACGTAATCTCGTCGACGCGCTTCTCTTTCTTTACCATCGCCTTTTTGGCCTTGTCCTTGCGTTCTTCGAACATGCGTGTCCCAGCGGATTCTTCAACCGTACCGATAGTTTCTTTGGACGCTTGTTGACCACCTGTGGATGAATGAAAATGGAGTCGAAGGGGAGTAAGGGTAGATGCGGACTTCGGTGATACGACCTTGCATGATCAGAAAATGTTGGGTTGTTGATGTTGAGTTGGACACTCTGGAAGGTAGTCTGGATGATATTCTGTCGGGTTTGTGCCCGTTTAAACGGTATTCGGAGATATTGGAAAGAGTGATCTGATAGTCATCACAATATGTGAGACAAGATTGGTCAGGATCCCGAACACGCAGGACCAAAAAATGAATGCACCTGTCTCGTTACCATTCTCTGAGCGTAGTTCTCCATTCCAGGCGGGCCGTTTTCCGTGTCTGAGTTGTCAAAGACGATGGTAACAGTCCATTAGGCACGTTTCCATCCAGCGGCCGATGTCACGCCCCCAAAAGGATTAATTTTTCCAACAGCGCTTGTCCTTCCGCTGGCTTTACGTAAGCTTTTAAAGCCGCGTTGTAAGTTACCTCCCGTTCGTACCAGGGCTTGCTGTCACATCTCCGTTCAATACAGTAGTCATATTTTTCCCCAATCCACTTTCGGGTCGAAGGCCCTATCCCATAACGCGCTCTTTTCCGGGTCCGGTTAAGTAGGACCTCATCTTTCCTTCATGTTCTCCCAATCTGACCTTCAACCAACAGTAGTAGGTTATGTTTCCTTGATCATTCATGGTCCCGTCTACGTTATGAACTGGAATCGGCTTCTCAAGTTGGAACATTCCTTCCTATCTTCAGCGGTTTCCATATATTGATGTCGATGAAGTTTTCGCTAGCTCCGCGGTTTAGCAATGCTTTCCGATCGGCCGCATTTTGCGATGTTTTGAAGACAAAAGGTACGACCATCGCATTTATTCGTCTAATATACATTGCATTGTTGACTTCTCCCACCCGCCGCGTGGCCGTAACTTTGAGTAGAATCAAAAATCCTCGCCGAACCCCATCAAGCTGTCCAACATTTCGTCTCTTCATCAGTTAGGTCTGGACGTGCCTAAAGAAGGTGGCGGGGTCGTTAGAAGGGGGATCTGATGCGTCGCTTCTTTTTCTTTCCCCTTGCATCTTCCTGACCTTCCTTCTCTTCTTGCAATTCCATAGTCGCTGCTCGCACGTTTTCTTCTTTCTTTTTGCCTTTCACTCAATCTCTTTTCAAGTGCCCTTGACGACCGCACCCGAAGCACCGTCGTTCAGCTTCGCTGATCCCTCCAAAACCTTCACGTGTTCCGTTGCGACTCCCATCTCCAAGGATTGTCGCATCGACGCCCATCGCGTCGGGGTCCCGTTGGGTCTGCCGCTGCGGTGGTCTTCTTAGCGCTTCCTTCAAGCGGTCTCTTCTGGCCATCGGGTGTTCGTTTCGCGGTCCTAGACTGGCTAGGGCCAACCTCCTTCTCCGAATTTCGCGCCGAGCCGCGACTATCCATTCGTCCATCGTGACCGGGATAGGGTCGCGTTGCAATATTGTCCAGTGAAGGCGCCTGGGCAAACCCTTCTTGAACACCTCGAGGGTGCCATGAGCGCCGCGTTCCCATCCCACCTTCAGACGTAGGTGTTCGAAAGCCGCGATATATTCGTCGATCTCATCGCCTCTCATCTCTAGTTTGGTGAGATCGGCGTAAACTTGTTCGGCGGAGGCTGTGTCGGCGAACGCTTGCTCAAAGTTCGTTACCCACTCGTTCCAAATCCGTTCGTCGCTATCCGTATCCATGGGCACCACTGGGGGATTGGCATTTTGGAACGCATGTACTTTGTCGACCGCCTCTTATGCCTGCTGGGCGACCCAGTCGTCGACTCTCGGCCCTCTGGTTTATGATAGGGCTAGGGCAACAACATGTTGGTACGGGTCCATCATGGTTTCATTTCTCATATTGCACTTGGATCACTTCTGTATGGTCACTAATCGAAAAACCGTAATTGTTCACACCCAACGAGAAATCCATTGATGCCATGTGATGTATTTCGACGTGATGTGACTCACCAAAGGTTGATCGGATAGCGTCACTTGAAGTCAACTTGTGGCACAAATTCCGTTGTTACCTGATGTCATCTG
>Ga0307512_10005609_pt1 | contig 13013 bp, 13 predicted proteins | sample 14_EM_MG_FD_200267 | JGI IMG/M metagenome (GOLD analysis project Ga0307512, IMG submission 200267) | Populus trichocarpa ectomycorrhiza microbial communities from riparian zone in the Pacific Northwest, United States - 14_EM | ecosystem: Host-associated > Plants > Roots > Unclassified | place... | reverse complement strand
CTGACCGGATAACCAGGATGGTGGTAATGGCTCCGGACGAATATAACAGTTTAAGTGACCGGATTCGACGACGTAGAAGTACTCGCCGACGTCCCCTTGACGAATCACGACCTCGTCACCATCGACCATCATCTCCTGCATCGCATTCAACACCCCCGTTTCCTGTTCTTCATCGAGGTCGCGGAAAATGAAGTTGTTCGCAATGGAATTTCTGATCCTCCGAAGTTGGTCGGCAGATTTTGGAAATACCGGGAGAGGTTCTGTGGTTTCGCTGTCGACGGCAATGGATTCTGCGCTGACGGACGTTCGTCGGGCAAAAATAGTGGAAGATGGAGGGAGGAGGTAATCCCCAGGTCCGGACGGAGAGAATTGAGCTGGGCTTGGACTCGTGTTCTGATAAGTAGAGTACAGCCCGGAGTCCATCATCGGTTCGATGGGTGTGTTGGGTTCGATGTTGAAAGTCGGCGGAGGAACCAGTAAATCCTCCGCGTTTTCCTCTAACAACGCATTTCCGGGCACATTGAGAGTTCCGAACGGACTAGGACCCCTGAGGTTCGCGAGGGACGGCCGATGTCTTGGGGGAGCGCGAGAGTACGGTGAGACCGCCTCGGCAACCGGATCCTCGACTAGCTGGCGGTTGGCTTGTATCGGGGTGTCCATAAAGTGATCATTCGGTAACGAGGTGCAATAGGACGAAAGTCGAGTGAGTTCGTTGCGGCTACGAGTCCTTTGTTCCTCCAGACGTTGCTGGAACCAGTTAGAACACCATTGGAGTGCGTCCTGGGGTTGAACACGGTTAGCGTCCCTCGTGAGCTCTGCGATCAGGGTGTCGAACGTTGACGACATTAGAATTGGATTTTGGGAGGGAGAGGGGACGATTGGAGAAAAGGAGATAAGAGATTTTTATCTTTTGTCTGGTGGACAAGGACAAGGGACAGGGGATGTCCGGTGGCAAACCGACTTTCTTCCCATTTTCCTTTCTTGCAACAAAGGCTTCGTGGGAGCGACCCGACGGGAAGGACGGCGACGACTAAAGGGTCCGATAGCCCTAATCCGACATGCCTCGTCCACTCTTTGAAGTCCCGGGCTGGTCTGTTCCGACAGAACCTGCTTCGTCGTCCCCCTCGAAAAAATCTAAAAAACGGAAGAGACCGCACGACAACGATGCGCCGTCGGAGAAGCTCGAATCTGCCCAGGTCAACCTCGAAAAACTCATGGATGCTCTCGACCCAGTAAAACGACCTCCCAAGAAAAAACACAAGGGCAAAAAGCCAACAGACTCGGCTGAGGGGGTTGCGGACAATAAGCCCACTGCCGCCACGCCGCCCAAAGTTTCTCCAGAGAAACCAAAGGACTTGAGGAAACCTGCAAAGAAGCCAAAAGGGACGCCTAGGGAGAAAGGCGTGCCCAAACCACACCGTTCTCCGGAGGTGGCAGGTTCCGAGGGTCCAAACCTAACTATACTCCAGAATCGGATGAGAAAGAAATTGGATGGTGCACGTTTCAGGTGAGCTATCGGTTTACATACAACTCATTGTCTATTATCTCCCATGAACCCGCGAAAGGCGCACATTCCTCCTTATTGTATAGCATCTAACACGTTTCTTCTCACAATAGGTGGATCAACGAAACTTTATACAAGTCCGACAGCAAAAATGCGGTCGAAATGATGCACGAGGACCCCAGTATGTTTCAAGAAGTACGTTCCCATTCCCTCAACTCCGGAAACAATGATGACCGAATGGACAGTATCATGTAGGGTTTCGCCAGCAGGTTCAATCGTGGCCCTCAAACCCCGTGGACGAGTACATCAGTCAACTCAAGGCTTGTCCTCGTGGGACGGTGATTGTGGATCTTGGGTGTGGGGATGCCTCCCTCGCTCGTGCCCTTGTGCCACAGGGGTTGAACGTCCTGTCATACGATCTCGTTCCCGACGGAGTGTATGTAATTGAGGCGGATATATGCGCAGGCATTCCTCTGCCCGGTTCAGAACCCGATGAAGGAACAGGAGAGGGTCACATCGTGGACGTGGCTATATGCGCCCTAAGTCTCATGGGCTCGAACTGGCCGGGGTGCATACGTGAAGCCTGGAGGATTCTCAAACCGAGGTACGCCCCATCCCCCCCTTTCTTCCGACAGAAGCGGACCAATGGGACATTACAGAGGACAGCTCAAAATCGCCGAGGTCTCGAGTCGATTCGAAAACGTCGACCAGTTTATCTCCCTTATTTCTTCGGTTGGATTCAAGTTTAAATCCAAGGTACCTATGTAACCCCATCCGACGATGTTCCGAGCTCACGGAAGTATTCCCGTCCAGAACGAAGGGAACACTCATTTCATGACGTTTGAATTCCAGAAAGTAGCTAGGAAGGGCAAGACGGAGCAGGTTTGGGAGAAGGTCATGTCGAAAGGAAAAATCCTCAAACCTTGCGAATACAAACGTCGTTGACGTTTGCCCCTTCCAGCCAACAGCGTCTGTATACTTTATGTACTCGTCTTGTATGCCTGCAAGGATTCTGTGCATAATCCACCCTGAGCCAATCACATCTCTCCTACGGGATCAAAGGGGTGAGCGCTCGAGCGGTATCCACTTCAGCCACGGTCTGCGTGATCGAGCTACAATTCGTCCATTCCGGGTCCCCCCTGTTCCACACAACCATCTCCCAGACCCGAAACCCCCCCTCGGCCTGCGAACGTTGCATATGATGCCTGGCAAAGTCACCATTTTGAAACACCCCATCGTTAACTCTCGCCTCGCCGATCTCAGGCAAACAGGTACATCTCCGAAGGAGTTCCGTCAGGTGAGTTATGTAGTCCTCTTCGTTTTGCGTGGCGTCCGTTCTACTCCGACAACGATGTTTGTGCTTTGGCGATGATGCGAATGAACTGCTCTCTGACCTTCGAATTGCATATTAACCGCGTATCACTCTAGGGGATCCATGATATCAGCACCGTCCTCGCCATTGAAGCCACCCGCGATCTCGAGGAAGAGCCCATGTCCGGGGTATGTTCTCCCTTCCACACACCATTATTGTGTTGGTCCTGAAGGGGGGATTAGCTATCACCCATCGGACCATTCGTGGGTTCGACCATCAAGCCCAAGATTGGCCTCACACCAGTGCTAAGAGCCGGTCTCGGAATGACTGATGCTTTGTTAGCCATCTTCCCGTATGTTTTCACATGCCACTGATTACACGAAGTGATGGATGTTAACAAGTTTTGCGCTCCAGTAATGCTCCGGTATATCACCTAGGTAGAGGAATTTGACTATTTGGCGTCCGTTCCATGAGACTGAACACATCCTACGATAGGTATCTTCAGGGAGAAAGTTAGCTTGCAACCCGTAGAATGTACGCATTCGCTTCACCGCCACACAGGGGGTTAACGATCGACCGAGCTTATCAGACTACTCAAAACTCCCCACATCCCCGACTGTCGATATGGTATACCTTCTTGACCCTCTCATCGCCACGGGAGGAACAGCAATTGCAGCGGTTCACATGATCACTGACTGGGGCATCCCAGGTCCGCGCTTCCCCCCTCTACCACCGAATCATATGATCTGACTTCGCCTTCTCAGTCACGAAGATCAAGCTTCTCTCTATCTTGGCTTCGGAAACCGGTCTGAAGAATGTCCAGAAGGAGTTCCCGGGTTTGGAGGTAATAGCATACTCCAAGCACCATCCACTTCAGAGGCTGATTCCGAGACCTCGCTGTAGGCATGGATTGCAGCGGTTGACAATAATCTCACGACAAACGGCCTCATTTCCCCGGGCCTGGGAGACGCTGTAAGTTAACTCCAGCCTTTGATTTCATCTTCTGACGGGAAATAAACTCTTCTCCGTGCCCAGGGTGATCGCTTGTTCAACACCCTCAAGGAGGAGTAGGCACCTCCCATGCGGATCGCACCCTAGCTCCCCACGTAGAAAAGGCATTGTATGCAAGGGTACTAAGATGTATTATACTTTGGTAGTGAGCTATTCTAACCCTTTGAGTGAAAAGGAGCATAAAAGCAAGCGAATCTAGTGGTGAGAACCTCTCAGTACACCTCTAATACATACCGCTCTTCCTCCTTGAGCCCTTCCAAGTACTCTCCCGCCGAGACGATATTGAACCCGGTTCCGCTCTTCACCAGAGCATTAACGAGTGCCTCATACACATCCGGGACGGGCCACGTCGGTCCACACAAATAGAACACACCTCCGCCGTGCTCTTCCCCTTCGCCCCCCAACAAACTCTTGGCAAGGGCGTCTCCGTCCTCAACAATCTTGTGTTGAATATAGACCTTCTTGGGTCCGTCTCTCGAGAATGCCAACCCGGCTTTAGTGATAACCCCCGACTCGATATACGCCTCGAGCTCCTCTCCGTATAAGTACTCCTGAGCTTGGTGACGGGAGCCGAAGTAGTAGTAGATTGGGCCGATGGGAATACCTTGAGCCGCTTCCCAGGCCCGATGTTGGAGGAACGCGCGGAAAGGCGCAGCGCCCGTACCCAGGCCGGCGAGGATGAGTGGTTTGCGAGAATCGGATGGAAGCTTCATCACGCTGGGTTTGATGGAGACGGTGGCCTTTTGACCTGGCTTGAGCCCGGCGAGGTAGCGCGTACATTGGCCATATCTTGGAGAGCCTATTTACGTGCGAGGATGAGTATATGCAGCGAGTTGAGATGAAATGGGCGAAACAAACCTGACGGCGTCATCCACTCGACGGTGACGACCAATAGATCAACCCTATCCCCGACAACAGTCTGAGCACTCGCAATACTGTAATGCCTTGGCTTTATATCCCCCACAATCTCACACAACACTTCGGCACCCGGACGGGCACTCTTGAACTGCTTCAACACATCCGCAAAGGAGACCGTGTCGATTTCGCTCATCTTCTTAAAGGTAGACGAGCCCTCCGCGCTGCCGATGAACAACAGCGCAAGACGGTCGATCTCGTTCGTAGCGAACGCGGCGAGGTCAGAGTAGAATGACTTTGGTGGCTTGCCGAAGATATCGACTTGTTGTTGGAGTGCCTGGAAGATCGTCCGTGTGTGGTATCGGGTATAGTCTCCAGCTGAAGACGAAGAAGAGGGGACTGGGAGAGAGACGAGACCATCGGGGTTGATTCCGTACCATCGACAGAAATCCAACACTTCTTGCGCGTCATTCCAACCGTGCACACCCAACGCTTCACCGATCGCGTACTTCAACCCAGTGCCGGAAGTATCAAACTCGAGGTGGAATACATTTCTATCATACTCCAAAGGAGTGAGTCGCTTGTTGACCGTGCAGGTGACCAAGAAAGTCCTATCGGGGATCTCGGGTCGCAGACGAGGATTTTGAGGATATGGGTCCGATGGCGAGGCGAGTTCTGAGGGAGGAGAGAAGATTGATGGGAAGAGGATGTGCTTCGCGGCGTCGTGCCATGAAGAGAGCTTGGCACCATTGACAAGCGTTTCACCTCCAACCTCTGTAGCGATCGCATTGAATCCAAATCTCTTGAGAGGAATCGCTGTCTTCGGGGGAGCTGGATCTGCATATTCTCGATTAGATGGCAACACTGGGATACCGCAAACACTGTTTACCTTTAGCAGGAATGATCACCCCGACTAACCCATCCCACACTGCATCAACCAACTCGTCGACCCCGACGTTTTCGAGTTTTTCAATCGCCTTTGCAATAAGATTGGCTCGAGTAAGCACCGTAATATCGGCCCTGGTCGCTGCTCCAAGATACAGCCTCAAGAAGGCGATGTACACCAGAACCGGTTCGAGGGTCTCGGTTGCTGGTGCTCGGGCGTCGGAGACTAACTTCTTGACGTCCAGAATGCATACCTTGAGCTTTTGTTTGCGAATGAGCGAAAGTGTTTCAGCGGGGAGGTTCGCGATCAGTTCTTGGGGGGTCCATGAAGTGACGATGAGGGCAATGGCACCAGGCTTCGCGGTCTCCAAGACTACGTGGGTCTTCAATAATGCTTGGTCGAGGACCGCGACGAAATCTGCTGGTTGATCCCCGGTCGGCAGCGCGGGGTAGGTTGCCTTAGAAAGCGTGATGTGGTCGAGAGCAATTCCGCTGGAACGCGTCACGAGGTCGTAGCTGGTGAGCAACTTGCTGGAGATTAGCGATTTTGGGGTTGGGGTAAACGTTTGTTCGATGATCTGGGCAGCAGAGGAGAGCGAAGTCCCTGGTGTACTGTAGAATTGGACAATCTTGGTCGAGGGGGAAGTTGGGGTGACTCGAGGAGTGAATTGGGGAATAATTTCGGAGATAAAGCTTTCTAATGCCGCAAGGTTGTCGAGGAGCTTCTGCAGGTGATCGGGAACAATCCTGTCGCTCCTCACGGCAGGTAAGGGGCGCTCTCCACCCGCTGCAGAGGATACCAGGGAGCCGAGAACGTCGGTATACAACACCCCTAAAGCAGTTTCGAACGACACATCATCAAGGACGTGAACATTCTTAACCGTTTTGGGCAAGGCATCGGAAAAACTGTCCTCGTCCCAGGGTCTAAGGACCCTCACGACCACGACAGCAAGATCGGAAACGCCCGTGATCAATGAAGTTATTCTAAGGCTGAGCGGACCATTGAGTACCACGAGGACGGTTTCCGCATTTGGGTCGCCGTGATAATCGAAAAACTTGTACCCTGCGTTTTGGAGGGCCTGGGAGAGCGACTCTTGACTGGGAGTGGTGGAGGAGAGGGAGTCAGAGTATGGCTCCAGAGCATGCCCAACCTCTCTGGCTGAACCCCACTGGTCGAAAAGATGAATGACGTGAGAATCACCAACGGTGTACGGTAGGAGTGCCAAATCGACGGTCTCCTTCGGGGTGGCGGAAAGGAGGACCGCGATAGATTCGGGGAGGAGCGGGAGGACAGAACCGAGCGCGGCAAGGGTTGGAGAAAGTGTGAAGTCTTCGCCAATCGGAGAAACGGTGGGGACTTGGATGACGAGTTTGTTGGTTGGTGTAGCGGGTGCCAGGTAGGCGAGGGAACTGGCCATTGCCTTCAAGCCGGTCGGGGTGGTGTACGCGGTGACCACATTTCTTCTCTGCAGGTTGGAAGAACTGGAGGAATCGTGTGAGAGTCGGCCGAGTAGAGTCAGACCTGCACCCGCTCTGGTTTGCAGGGTAGTCACTGGGGCGGTAGCCGACGGCGACCGTCGCGGTGCTTGTTTCTCATCGGAGTTTTTCGTTTGTTGGTGTAGGTCCCAAGCTTTGGTCAGAGCTCCGAAGCCGGCTTGCTCAGCAAGATCGTAGACGAAAACTGCGCTCGACCGGGCTGATCTGGACGCGAGGTATTCGACATGGTTCGAGGCTGAGAGCAGACGTCCTGCGGGGAAATTTTGTAGGGGTTTGAGATGAGGAGAGGTGGGAACAGATAAGGTCGTGGTCGGGGACAGGGGGGTGGTGCTCCCCGACTGGTTCATGTCTATGGCCATGATGCCTTCGGAGATTGATTCGATTGAAGGATCCCATTTTTATTCACAGCAATCACTCGCTTCCTTTTTGGTGACAATGTCGCGATCGAATGGATCGATTGCGCAACAGAATGGTGTATTGCACGTGACCGACTAAAGTTTGATCACTGCACAATCCATCAGCTTGCCCTGACTGTTGTTTGGTAAGTGGCCGCCACTAGCACTCTTCGTGAACTGCCAGGAAGTCTCCAGAACCCCTTGAGATCCGTCAGCTTTCGCACGCGGGTGACGTGGTATGCGTGGTATGAAGCACCGTGCGGTTGGATCCGTAAACGAGGCAATGGAGAAGCACTTCACCACTGCCACACACCATATCGTAACCCATGGTGGGTGACGGAACTCCCGAAAGTCTAACCTGACTAGGGCAGTCTAGTGACGAGCCGGCCCGAAGGTATAAGTTACGGTGAACCATATAATACTTCATCTCAACTCTCCATCCCTGTCACCGTTACCAGCTCGCACAAAGGTGAGTGGCCTCTGGTAAATGAGACGGGGATCGATGAAGGATTGAATTTCACAGGCTGACCCGGTCATTCGGCGAACTTCCTGCTGGGGCTAAAACTATCCCAATTCACGCGGTTGTCGGTTCGCCTGTTATGGAGGATGCGTACTCCAAACAAGAACCATCTTTATCCCAACTCTTCGATGCCATCGAAAGAAGGCTAGACGAGGTGATGATGCGAACCTTTAGGTACAGTCCAAGTAGTTATTGTCGTCCCAGGCACTCACGAATCATTTTGACATCACCAGCTATTCCGGAGTCCCGCTCGACGAACAGGTTTGAACGAACAACCCTATCCGACTGCGTGTTTTCTTACCGCTCCTTGGCACAGGTCGACAAAATCTTGCTAAGGGCTTCTGGCATCTGGACGAAGGCGAGATACCTTAGAAATTCCTTCGCACGGATAAATCGCTTCCCCAGGGAGCTCCTCGGTCACATCCCCACCTTTCTCCAGAGCGAACGCGACCTCATAAACACCACCGCTGTCTGTAGACACTGGCGGACGACATTAATATCCACCCCCCATCTATGGTGTAACATCAGCGGCTCCTCGGCTTTAAAAGTTCGAGCGTACCTCGAGCGTTCCAAGTGGCACCCTCTCAATGTTCACCTGACATGGTCCGACTCGATTCGACTACTTGTCCCGCATATCAGGCGCATTGTTTCTTTACGCTTAGACCTGGTGGGACAATCCCAGATGGAACGAATTGCGGAGCACCTAGTCGAGCCGGCCCCATCCCTGAGAACACTCACCATCTACCCTCGTCGTGTAGGACACACACTGGATATCCCTCCATCTTTCCTTGGAGCCTCTTTCCCATCCCTGAGATCATTGTTCATGGAAGATGTTTCGTCATTCTCCGGTCCGCACACATTCCACTCCGTCACCTCGCTCACTCTGTACACAAATGCCGATCTCCCGTTGGACACTGCAAGCCTCTTACGCACGTTGGAACGGCTGCCCTCTTTAGAAACCGTTTTCATCAAATTTCGTACACGAGGAATCCCAACATCTGTCACCGGAGATCGTATCATAACCCTCCAGAACCTCCGGGGTATGACACTTTTCTCAACGAATGACACGGAGGACGCGTTTATGGGCCCTATCCTCCCTGGACTTCACCTACCAAAACTCGAAAGGCTCGAAGTTCACTCGGGTTCCACCCTCAAATCCAACGGCGCCTGCCTCCCCTTATCCTTCTCCAGATTACTTCCGAACCTTTCCGAACTACCGAAAGCCATAATCATCCCTCACCCACGATGTTGTGAAATTCACTTCCAAAGTAGGTGCCAACATGCGCTCGACATTTTCATTGGACGACTCTCGAGTTTTGAAGAGACACTCGAGCTTCTGGGAGGTCTTCCCCTGCGTTCGGTGCGATCCCTCACCGTAGAATTTCTGGAAGGCTCGGACCGGGAATGGTTGTTTGGTATACTGGGGGTTATGGACGGAGTTGAAGATCTGGAGATAAGCGGTGGGTGGGCTCAGGTGCTGGAGTTTTGGCGCGGGGATCGGGAGCAGAAGAGGCTCTGCCCGGCCCTTCGCATCCTTACGGTTTACGAAGAGGAAGGTGCCGAACTCGACCTTGCGGCGTTTGAGGATCTCAGACGCACAGTTGGCCTCCCGTTAACAACACATCTGTTGCGTGGCGGGGGTAATCAACGAAAGCGTAGTATATGGTAGGGTGTATCACGGTTTTATAGCCAGACGATGTTTATATAACACCCACCGCGTTGAGCTATGTGTAGTTGTAGCACCGTGGCGAAGTACGTCCGAGGATCTCGTATACGTAATAGCAATTAACCTAAGGTCGTCCGGATGACTTCGATCGGTTGCACCGACGCTCTCACTCCTGACGATCATGAACGTCCTCATTCTCGTCGGCCTCCCCGCGTATCGTTTGCAGGCCTAATTACCCAGTATCCTACATTGTCCAATGAAGGATGCACAGCCTAAATCGGAACCTCCCCTTCCCCAACTCATCGACGGCGTCGGGAGAAGGTTGGAGAGTATTGCCGGGACCCTCAGGTAGAGCGTCCCGCGAACGTCAGAAAATAGTGAACTTACAAAAACAATCCCCCCACCTAGCAGCCAGGCAGATGCCACGATCCCTATAAATGTTTAACCAGTGCTGCAGCAGCGAGAGTCAACTCCCTAACGGAGGCTCGGTGCGGATCGACGATGCAACCTTGAGGCGCCCGGCGATGCTCTTGAGGGCGAAGAACATCAAGGACTGTCTCGAACGCATAAACCAACTCCTTTCTGAAACTTTGGCTCGTGTGGTTCCCGACGAAACGTGGTCTGATCAGTGCAACCGCGGTCTGCTAACACTGGCGAACGATATTGCTTTCCGAATTTCACAGGATGCGGTGGAACATCGGTGGTTCTTCGTTGGAAATCCAAACTAATTGTATTGAGACAGCTGGACTATTTCCACATATCCCCGAGCACCACCGGCTCCAAAAGCTCACATCGCTTTGCGTGCAAGCAACGCCAAGGTCGACAACATCTCGCCCCGTCTCTCCCGTTACAACGTTTGGTAGGCACCTCCAGAACCTCGCGGAAAACTGTAAGTTGACACGATCAAGCCACCTTTCGAAGTTCTTCTCAGCCGGTGCTGAGATATCTCACAGGGCCACTGGCGGACTACGATCCTCATGAAATCATCCTTTGGAGAGAACTTCATTCTGTGCAGAGGCTAACTATGAATTTGATGCTTCTGCCAGATATCCAGGAGTTTGAATGGCTCGTTGGACTATTGCGGAACTTGAGGTCCCTAGAGCATTTGGGGTTCGGAGGCGGATTAGATCGCACCTTCCGGTGGTTACACCATGAGATCGCCTTTACGCCCAAACGTTGACCGTGCGCCGAGGAGGGAACGCGAGACGCCAGGCGCATCCCAGATCCCGCGGACTCTGAGGGAGACAGATGGGATGGGCGCAGGGGAAACCAGTTCGTTTAAGCCTTGGTGCTAACGGGGGCACGGATGGGGATCGCGAGTCACTAGTCAACGTTGAACAGACGATTCTTGAGCTTGGTGTTTTGTAGAGCAGCCTGAGCAAAAATAGAGCCTGCCATTATCTTGAGAGGCCACACGAGCAACCGAGCTTCTGAAACCGATAAGGAACTATACTGTCGTAGGGGACCCTCTTCATCCATCCATACACCACGCAACGGATCTATCGTCTATCGAATCGATTATCGATTATCGCGACCCAATGGATACACCATAGCGATTGTTGCACCCCCTATGATCTCTGCATGATTACCTGGATCTTTGCACGTTCCCGCGCGACGCATCTCCCTCGTCACTAACCACCACGTCGTAACGTTCTCAAAGAAATGGAAACGACCATGTCGCCTGTGCGTTAAACTGGCTCTTCTAAACCACGCCCGTTTTTTGTGTTGAACTCGGCGCAGGCCACAACATCTGCAATGGAAAGTGAACACCGCGAACCAGAACTCTCGCTTTCTCAGCTCCTGGACGCATTTGGGAGAGGGTTGGATAGAATCACGGGGACAAATGGGTTGTGGAAAGCCACCTACCAGGCATCGGCTATGATTGACTTGTCACAAATTCTCCACTTGCCAGTGAGGTTGACGCTACAACGTTCGAACAGGTTGGAGTGGGATTAAGAAGATAAAATTCAGCCCGTTGACTTTGCTTTACCACAGCTCGATGGTGCGATTGCAAGGATCCCAGATATCTTGCGGAAGACAAAGAGCATCAAAAACACCCTCGTACCCATCAACAAACTTGCTCCTGGAACCCTCGCTCTTGTTGTTTGATTTTCAGAGCCAGGACTCCAACTAATTAACGCCACCGCAGTCTGTCAGCATTGGCGTGCAACCTTGCTCTCGTCCCCGCGGCTATGGAACAGGATCCGTTCCTCAGACTATACACCGTTCGAAGCGTACCTCGAGCGATCCAAGTCTGCTCCCCTCAAGGTCCGGGTAATACAGGTCTCAGATTTCCGCCTGTTTGAACTACCTGGTCTCTCTGGCTCTGCGGGTGATGAGTCTGCGCGAACTCCATTGGATTGCGCGTGATCTGCAGAACCCCTTCCCTACGCTACATAAATTCAGTATCACTGTGCACTTCGGAGTAGGCGCTTTGGAACTGCCCCCCTGCCCTGAGGACGATCGCTTCCCGCATGTGAAAAAACTACACGATAGAGGTTACCCAGCTTTTGGATACAATAGAAAAGCTGCCTCTGTTGGAGCGGGTTGAGATCATACATCCCTGGCATTTCATGGGTAACCAAACCCCTTCTGTGATTACGATCCCACACCACCAATGGATGTCTTTGTACTGCTCCAATGGTCTCCTCCCCATCTTTCAGTTTCTCAAGCTCCCAGAACTCACGTCGCTTGTAGTCGGCGGGATGACAAACCCTTCAGGATTGGCCACCCTATCTTCCCGGTGACCTCCTTCGACGAACACCTCCCAAACTTGACTGAACTCTCGGAAATGGAAGTCTGCATACGGGCGAAATCCAGCCAAGCCACCTTACGCAACCCTCGGGAGAAGCACCCTATCGCAATGACCGCCACTTCTGGGGCGACCTCCTCTACATTCTGTGCGGAAGCTAATTGTGACAATGGATAGGTCGGAAACGGACGTCGCGGATGTGTGGCTCGTTGACCTGTTGCGCGACCTGCGGTCGTTGAAGCACCTTGATCTCCGGGGTTACTGTGGTCACCTAATACGATGCGTCAGATTGTGATACGAGGAGGTCATTTTCACGGCATTAAAACCCTGACCGTGGGTTCTGGATATGGATACGAGATACGTCAAGCGCTCAGGTTGGAAAACGTTTTGGATGGGCTTGGTCTGGGGATTAGCGTGACCTGTGTCCAGGATCCTGAGATGGCAGATGACGAACCGTGGGATCCGGAGGCGGATGGGGCGAGTGAGAGTTGGGCATAGGAGCAGCAGCGTTGGGAATTAGACCAAGGGTGGAAATCGGTGTTGATTCTCGTACTTTGTATCTGGTACCGCTATGCATGCAGCAGTTGTTGAAGACATCAGGACCCCGCTCACCGAT
>Ga0307512_10005608_pt1 | contig 13013 bp, 20 predicted proteins | sample 14_EM_MG_FD_200267 | JGI IMG/M metagenome (GOLD analysis project Ga0307512, IMG submission 200267) | Populus trichocarpa ectomycorrhiza microbial communities from riparian zone in the Pacific Northwest, United States - 14_EM | ecosystem: Host-associated > Plants > Roots > Unclassified | place... | reverse complement strand
TCCTCTTTCTGGGACGGTCATGCAAGATAAACAGACCCCTCTTCAACCCACACTGATCCATCCACAGGTATGTGGGCAATCCGAAGTGCCCCTGCTTGAGTCCAAATAGCAACACAAAAAAAAGGGAAGCTCCCGCCGCCATAACAAGCTCATGGGCGGTGCGTTGCTGACCGCTTTTTATTGTGCGCAATGACCTGACCCTCTGATGGACTGATGCAGCATGCACAATTACGGTCAAGCAGTGGTTTTGCAGGCATTGTCTTTATCATCAAGCAGCACTGGTCTTGTGGAACTGGTTGGACGCCGGATGCCTGCAGTGAGGTAAATGTTGGGTGGAGGCATCGTTCAACAGAAGTCATATTAGTTTGCTATTTTGTGAGCTCTTAGGTGGATAGCTTGAGAATGAAACCACGATCTTATCAGTTTCTATGACCCATATTCTGCATAAAATGACTGAGCTTACCATTCACCTGGCAACAACCTGCAGTGGACTGCAGTGGCCTGGTTTGGAGCCTTGTATGGATCTGGCCGAACACAAGGCAAGCCAAGGGCCAGAGAAATCCCATGCTTGTGGCTGCATCTTCAGTGCAGCCATCACTGCAGGGGCATGATGACCTGATGAAGGTATGCATATTAGAGAAAAAGCAGAAAATTCCAAGTCTTCTGGTGTACTACATACTCATGGGCATAACAAGCTTGGTTCAACTCTGTGTTCCAACAGATCTAAGTACTAGTACAGTGTTTGTGCCAAACAAACCTCTCACCATGCACTTATTGGGTACTACAATTCAAAGCTTCAAAGGTAGACAAGGGTAGTGTTTTGCATGGCCCAGCTCAAAGCCCGAAAGCCCGGGCAGCCAAGCCCTAAAAGCCTGAGCCGGGCCAGGCCCTGGTGACGGCTTTGGCAGGCCCAAGGCCTGGCTTGAGGATCTGCAAGCCCAAGCCAAGCCCGCAAGCCCAGGCTTTCACCCAGTGCCTGCGAATTCAGCGGATGAAAACTTACAGCTCGTGCTACTACCGTCTTCTTCTCCTCACCATGCAAGCCTACTTTTACTACCCTCACCTGGTCACCAGGTACACACTCACATCCATGCCCATGTCCATAACCGCATCTGCATCCTCCACCAAGGCTCCACATCTCCCACATCAGTCATTGACACAAAGTACGAAACATAATGACATCACACCTGACCACGGGTTGTGCTCATGATGCTTAACAGGCCCAAATCACTCAATGCGCTTAGGGGTGGTTCTCATGGGGCGCATGTGGAGCACGCCACGCCAAGTTCGGGCAGCCAGAGGTGAAAATTGGCATGATCACTAGTGGCGGTGGGTCGCAGCGCCTTGCACACGCTGTGAGCAAGTCGTGCACAATGGAGCTTGTGGTCACAGGGCGCATGTGGAGCGCACAGGATGCCGCCGCATGGGGCATGTGGGCTTCCAGGATGTTGATGGTGACGTTTGCATTCAGACTAGTGCTGCTATCATATCCTTCTCCTCACCACACAAGCCTAATTTCTACCCTCACCTGGTTCACCACATCTACACTCACATCCATGTCCATGCCTATGACTACAACCACATCTGCATCCCCCACGTCTGTATCCCCCACATCTCCCACATGGGCCTTGATGCAAAATTCGGAACTTAATCACCTTGTGCTCATTACGCTCAACAGCTCCAAAGCACTCAACACACTGGGAGGAGGTGTCCACACCCATTCTCTCACTTTTCCTTTCAAGTCGCAAGATAATGTTGATGGATGGAATGCCAGCTGGCAATGACATCAACAAGATGTAGGACAAGTCATGTGCGTGATGACATAGTTTTCCTAATCAACGCTGACTTGATCCGGGCTCTGAATAGTCCTTGAGACTGCCCAGTCAGTCCTGCACGCCACCATGATCAAGTGGGAGAACTGCCCGACCAACAGTGGAATGTCCCTGTTTCCTTTGGATGCTCGGGATGGAGACTATGACATATATATCTTCTGCCCCTCTCTCAGCAACGGGATGGGAGCCTCCAAAGAGTTGTTGGTCACAACCTATCACATGGTGATTGTCTTGGCCATTGTGTCATACAAAACTCACCGCGACACCTTCTAGTCTACGTCCCCCCTGTCCAACCAAGTCGATTACTATTCAGGCTGGGATACTGCACCCTCAGTACGTCCTACATATCCCCCTGCCTATTATGACATCAATTTGATGCCGCGTGCTTCCGTCAATCCAGACGCGTGGCCAGCTAAAGCCAACCCAGAACCTATGCCTTTCAAAACCACAACCAATTCTGCAAGGCCAGGAACAGAAGCCAGTGATATTTCATGGCAGCGCCTCTTGGCCATCCAAAGAGCTGAAGAGATTTTGGATACAGGTTCCTTGCCTTTGTCTCCTTCGACAACGGCAAGATGCAGGACTTCTCCAGAGGCGGTGGTGTGATCTGCCTTTGCCTATGTGTTACAACCCTTGTGCATTTGACTCTTAATTATCATCCCCCAATCGGTTGCCCAACATACGAAATCGCGACGCAAGCCAGGTTTCTTTTTCCTTACAAAGCCGTTCATAATACAGGAAGCAACATTAGAGATCCCCATCTCTGTACCTATGATACCGAATTTTTTGTTTCACAGCTCTATTTTATTCAGATATTATCCATGCAAGAGATGCTGTTCTGCATCTTTCCGAGCACTTCTGGATGGTTGTAAGCCATCAGGTGCATTGCACCTGTAGATATATTGATACACCCCTCATCTGAAGTTTGTGGTGTTTACAGATGCCAATTCCACACAGCTCGATGACAAAGTGGCGTTGTTCAAAATGCTCAGAGAGAATATGGAGCACATCAAGGCTGGTACTCTCGACACCAGTTCCATGCGACTCGTGCATCTGTCAAGTGACACATAGTCAATGGTTTGATAGTGACCCTAGCTTGTGGAGAGATGATGTTTTAGGATGTGACAGGTATTTGATATCCCTGCGGGGTGCTGTCAAGTTAAAAACCCGGGTCCCCACCTATGACCACCACCTCAACCGCGAATGACATAAAGAATGTAAGGCTGGTCGGCTCCTGGAATACTAGAAAGTGGAGGTGCGCGACTTCTCTGGGCTGCCTTTGGCCGCAGTTTGTCACCAGAGTGGAGCAGCTTGGGGGGATCGGAGATGCGCAGGAGAGTGGGAGAGCTGTAATGACAAAGTGTGGGACCCAGTTTTCAATCGCAGGTTTAGCAAGCCACCAATACTGTCCCATATGCCCTAGCTGTGCCAGTGATGATGTTTTTGTTCATACTATTGTCTAGGGACGCATCTAAACATTTTGTACACTGAAGCCCAGGCTTAAGCCTGAGCCCAGCTGAGCCGAGCCCGAGCCGTCAACCAGGGCCCAGCTCCAGGTTATTGTGAGCCCAAGCCCTACCAAGCTGAGCCCAAGCCAGGGCTTTTGAGCCGAGCCGGGCCCTGCAAAACACTAGACAAGGGTTATGGGGTGGCCTGCATTCTTGCGGGCATCGATAAATGAATTGAATGTGTCACTTGCAACACTTTTTGCATTGTACTCTAGCTGCTTCATCTCTGGCAGTAGCTCCATAGGAGATCCTCCATCGCCCACTTGCAGAGCGCGAGAGAACTGTGTGAGGAAGTCGTTGCTGACGCAAAGCGTCTTCACATTGCTGAAAGGTTCAAGAAGTGCGCGCCAGTTTCTGCGGTCAGCTTCATTGCTTGTGCCCCACCATGTTGAGCGGGCCTTAATCTCGAGAAAAAGGTACTCCACCGCAGAGAGCTCTCTCCTCAGCGCCCCGAAAATTTGCGCTGCGGCAGCTACCTGCCAGTCGAGTTCTCCGCAGGAAACCCCAAAGTGAAAGTTATATATTGTCGCGCCTCGATGGGGGAACACATCTACAGCAACCCTGTCACCATAGAACACAAATTTCGCGCTGCCAAGCCCGATGTTCTCTGCTGCACCCATGAATTGCAGGAGGTGTGGGATGGAATAGGTGAGCTGAAACCAGAAGTACGTTTTGAGCCTCTCGAGGAGAGGTGTTGTCATTTGAGGAAGAAGTGCTTCCAAGTATGCGTTAGCTCCTCGGAACCCAAACCAACAAAGATTAGGAAGTGTGATATGCGTGATGATCTGCATACGCGATAGTAGCATCTCAACATTGGGAATAGGAGAGTGAAATGTGATCCGGAGAATCTCAAGTTGGGGTAGAAGTGAAAGTTGTTGGAGTAAATCATTTGGACCGATGTAGGCAGTTGGGTGAATGTATTGAAGCGAGTGTGACGAGGCGCATGGCGGTCGTGAGTAACGGGGATATCATTGATAAGGCAAAGGACTTCAATATGAGGTGACATAGATGGGGTGCTCGGAACGTGTCAGGGAGTATCAAGCGCCGAAAGCACTTTCTTTCAGGCGCCATATACAAGTATTCTAGCATCGGAAATTCCCCATCTACGGCTGCAATGAACTTCTGCAAATTTGGGAAGGGCATCCGAAGGCGGATCCAGCCCACGCAATCCCAGAGCTGGAGTGCAAGCATGATCTGTTCTTCATCCTCTGCAGCAATATTAGTGTCGGGACCTTTGCCAAGGTAATCGAGAACAAGAGGAAGATGAGGTGAATGCACCAACATGTCTGCTACTGGCGTGCCGAATGTACAAAGGAGGTTCAGACCGAGGTAGGATGTGGACGCGAGTATGAGGCACCGCCATCTTCAGCAGACTTTCACGAGTTTGTACCACCAGCGTTCACAATCCCATTCTCCCCCCTGTAGGATGCAATGGTAGTTGGCTTCATCTTCATCTACCATGACTGGATGGCAGAAATTAAATATGTTGAGAAGCGAATCATCGTCAAGAATATGGATGAGCATCCTCGGTGGTCTGTTGTCCGCAGACTACGTTCATTCACAGCTGATAGACATAGACGGAGAGAGCGTACCTCCACACTTCGGGACCATACCACAGTGTAAATCGACTAATTCTTTCGGTGGACGAAACATGACGGATGGGCAACGGGGAAGCAGGAACGCCAGGTGAGCAGATAGCGTTCTTCAGTGCGAAGTGGCGTAGATGAGGTGCGTCGAATGTGTCGGGAAGTGACAAACCATTGAAATTGACGTCGTTGGTCAGTGACTTGATATGCAGACTCTCCAACATTGGAAATTTGCCGTCCATAGCCGTAACCAGTCTCCGTAAATTCAAGACAGACATCCGAAGGCGGATGCGACGCACCCGGAGACGGCGCTGGAGAGTAAGAATTATACACTCTTCATCCTGTGCTACCACATCTCGATCTTCATCGCTGTAATCAATAACAAGGGGCAGGGGAGGTAAATGCGTCAACATGTCTGCCACCGGTGTTCCGTAGGAACAGAAAAGGCAGATATCCAGGTAGGATGCTGATTCAAGGATGAGGTACCACCACTTTTGGCAGACCTGTGCCAGGTTGTACCACCAGCACTTGCAGTCCCATTTCTTTGCCTCTATGATCCGGTCGTCATCGGCCTCGTCACTCAAAAAAAAGACAGGTCGACAATAACAAAATAACTTGAGAAGCAAATCATCACTGAGAGTGTGAATAGGTGGAATAGTTCTGTTTCTCGTTGGTTGTGAAAGGTCTGATAAGTCACGGTATATGTAGTGGGCGTACCTCCCATGTTGGAAGTTGGAGATACAACCCATTACGCCTTTTCCAACCATTCCAATGCATATCATGCTGAAAAGAAGGAAGTGACGTTACAGGGAAGGACGGTATGGATGGTTGACTTGGACTCGGACTTCGTCACGGTAAGTGGTCGTCTGGGAACGGCCGCGCGGGCCGCTCAACACAAAAGGCATGCCGAGCACTCCATATGCCGACATGCCACGTGCACGTGCGAGCTCAAACCCTTGTTTGCCACAATTCATGCATGAACGGGAGAGGACCAAAGGTCAGTACTGTCAGTGATCGAGTGATCACTTGTGTATGGCAGATCAGAGAGACTTGGACTCGGGCTCTCACAGAGTTGCCTACGCAGATCCTCTCGATCTTGCGTGTCCGTCACTTGCAATTGTCATGGTAACTTGAGCGCCTATAGTGCTGTCATCGTTATTGTCCCTGTGAATACCGTATCCGACCGTCCGTTTGTACCTTGTAAACAATTTTTTGTCCCCCATCCGTCGACGAGCCCGCTACTGTATCATCTCAGCACGAACATATCCCCTGCTTTCAGCCTTTCACCCTCATGTCTCATACTTTCCTCGTGCCTGCCTCGTCCTCCAACTTCCGACTCATCTTCAACAATGCCCTGAAAGTGTACGAAAAACATACAAAGAAGGATATCCTGGCACATCCGTTCGCAGCCCAGCTCCAGGCATGCGACTCTCCTACCGCAATTCTCACCGTGCTTCAACAGCAAGTCCAAGAGTTCGATCAATCTCGGAGCAGCAACGAGGCGTTGTCAAAGTGGCTTGACCCAACAGTGAATGTCTTGTATGCTTTGTCCGGGACACTTGGAGAGGGCGTTGGTCTGGTACGCCTGGGGATGAGAACTTGACTGAGATATGCACTCTTATATCCATTTTCCAGGTATTCTCACCGGCAAAAGTGATCTTTGCTGGAGTAGGCGTCCTCCTTTCAGTGAGTATCCTTGATACCTTTGCGTGAACCAATTTTAACATTTACGGTCCCTAGGCAGCCAAGGATGTCCAGGAAAGCCAAGACACACTCGTCGACATCTTCGAACGTACCGAAAACTTCTTCCGACGCCTTGAGAGCTACATCGAGGTGCCCCCGACTCCGGAAATGACGGATATCATTGCGAAGATTATGGCTGAGGCCCTCACTATCCTGGCAATCGCGACGAAGGAGATAAAGCAAGGCCGTACGAGTGAGTAATTCATATGTGAGTATATCGTCTTTGATTGAGCGATGATCAGAAAAATATATGAAAAAGTTGATAGGAAGGACTGAAATCGAAGACGCACTCAAGAGGCTAGATAGGCTGACACATGAAGAGGCTCGGATGGCAGCTGCGCTCGTTCTGAAAGCCACGCACACTGTCGACGCCAGAATGAGGGCAGTTGATGATAAGCTAGTGGAGGTCATGGATGGTACGCAATCGGTGTTCAGTCAGTTAGCGGAAAACTGTTTGACCCCGATTCATCTAGATGGAAAATTAATGCAGTCGGTCATGCAGAAAACTGCCGACGATGTTAACCGACTGAGTCGTTCGTCATCGTGCCTTTCTCTGACCTCGTTGATCCTGACTGGAGCATCATACCCTCTTGCAGGAAACCAATTATGGGACAACCTCCACAAATGGCTTTCCCCTCCGGACCCGTCCACGAACCATAACATCGCGTGTGGTACTCATCAGAAGAGAATGGCAAACTGGTTCTTTCAAGGGAGCATTTTCAAAGGATGGAAAGAAACAAATTCGCTCCTTTGGATTCATGGAAAACGTGTGTCTCCTGCCCTTGGCACACCCACCTGACGCCTTCTGACGATTTATTTATTCGTAGCTGGCTCGGGCAAGAGCATCCTCAGGTTTGTCCATCTTCAACTAAATTCTGTAGGGGTCACTGATGTCGTCTCTCAGTTCCACGATCATCCAAGATATTGAAGTCATGTGCGAGGCCGGGCAAGCGTCGATGGGTTATTTTTATTTCGACTTTCGCAATGCCAACAAGCAAAACTTGCCCGACCTGGTCTCCTCCCTTCTCACCCAGCTTTCTGCTAGCTCGGATCCTCGCCTTGACGTTCTATCACCACTTTATTTAGCTCATGACAGAGGCAAGAAACAACCTAGTGATGGTGTTTTAGCGGACTGTCTGAAACAGATGCTCTCACTCCCGGATCAACGTCCAATCTACCTTGTCATAGATGCTGTTGACGAGTGTCCCAATAGCACAGGGATTCCATCACCTCGCGAACGGGTCCTCTAGCTCATCAGAGAGCTTGTCGAGCACCATATTCCAAAACTTCATATTTGTGTCACCAGCCGGCCGGAGGTCGACATACGAGACGTCATTGATCCCCTTACGTCTCGCCAGGTTTCCCTTCATGATCAAAGTGGACAAAAGGAAGACATTGTGGAGTATGTTAGGTCTGTCGTCTACTCGGATTCGGAAGCGATTATGAAGAGGTGGAGGACAGAAGATAAGGACCTTGTGGTCGAGATACTCTCTGAAAGAGCTGATGGGATGTAAGTAAATCGCATTGTACTCGTCATACTTGTTCTGATTGTCCAACAGGTTTCGTTGGGTATTTTGCCAGTTGGAAGCTTTACGTCATTGTCTCCCATCCAGTGTCCGGCGTACCCTCGAAGAACTACCCGAATCGTTGGACGAGACGTATGAGCGCGTGTTGAGGGAAATCAAGAAGCCGAATCGAGATCATGCTCACCGCCTATTACAATGCCTCGTCGTGGCCATCCGGCCATTGCGTATTCAAGAGCTCGCGGAGGTCCTAGCGGTTGACTTTGATGATGATGAAGGGATTCCGAAGCTGAAGGCAAGCTGGCGGTGGGACGATCAAGAACAAGCCCTTCTGTCCTCGTGTTCTAGTCTAATCGCCATTGTCGATGGCGACAGCAAATCACGAGTTGTGCAATTTTCGCACTTCTCGGTGAAAGAATTCCTGACGTCCCCTCGCCTCGCCGCTCCAATTCGAGATGTCTCGCGGTATCATATCGTTCTTGAACCTGCACATACGATCATGGCGCAAGCCTGCCTGAGCGTATTGCTACGGTCGGATCACAGCGTCGAAGGGAATGGCGTTAGGAACAGCTCACCTCTAGCTCAATACGCTTCTGAACATTGGGTCACCCATGCACAGTTCCAGAACGTGTCGCCCCATTTACGAACCGCGATGGAATGTCTCTTCGACCCGGACAAACCATACTTTGCATCTTGGATCCAGCTACACGACATTGATACCTTCATCGTCGCCCCAGTCTTTTCCGCATTCTCATCTCCTTCGAAATCCGACGCAACACCCCTCTACTACGCCGCCCTTTGTGGATTCCAAGATCTCGTTGAACACCTTATCGTCAAATGTCCACAGTATGTGAATGCTAATGGAGGCTACTATGAGACGCCAGTTGTCGCAGCATTGGCGGGGAGACACTTCAAACTGGCACGCCTACTCCATCGCCACGGTTCGTCTGTGGATCCCCCTGGTCGTGAGGGACAACAATCTCCGCTGTTTTCCGCCTCCTCTTACGGAGATCTCGAGATGGTACGGGTATTACTCGAGTACGGAGCGGACGTCAATTCTCGGAATTGTTACGACACGACCCCATTGGTGACCGCGTCGTACAGAACTCATCCACAAACCCTCAATGTCGTCCAATTTTTGCTTGAGAACGGTGCAAATCCAAACGCACGGTGTTCGGACGGCACAACCCCGTTACATGCTGCGTCGCGCTGTGGGAGCCCTGAGGTGGTACGCCTGCTGCTCGAGTACGGCGTGGATGTAGAGGCGAAGGACGTGAGGGGCAGGAGCCCATTTCGCGTTGCTTTGAAGAATGGACGTCACAACATCATGGAATTGTTGTTAGGACATGGCGCGAAGGGAATATAGTAGCATGATTCATCGCTCTTCCGTGACCGTGCACACCTCTGACTGAGTCCGACGACATTGCATATACTGCAGGACCTGCGTTGCGATCCGCGTTCATGCCATTGCGCCACCCAAAAATGGACGAGCGGTGGAAATAGCCTAGAGATCACATACCCTGGTCAGAGTTGTCGTACAGAGTTGACGTCGAAATGTTAGGGAGAAGCGTTCGCGTTAATAAGAGCCGCAGCCTCTTTATTCGCAGCGAACCTTGAGTCGTGATCTCTGCAGTAACAGTCAAACTAGCCAAGCATCAAACTTCATCAAGTCTTTATGCATGCCAGTGTATCAAGGCTTGGTGCATGATGAAAGATGCACTGCATGATGATGGATGCGTGATACTGAGCGTATACGGCAATGATAAGATAATTATAAGGAGATTAGATTATCTTTACGTCAGCCAAGCCAAAGACGATTTTCATTTTTTTCCGAGCCATGCAGTGTGCTGTCTGGTCCTGACGCCCATCGCTACCACCATCGATTGTTTCAGCACCCGCCATTTTTAGACACAGGTGTGTGTACCCTCCATTCCTGGAATAGCCAATGGCCCTCAGGTTGTTGCAAGCCCTCGTTCCACCTACTTCCTTTCCGAGACCCCATCTTCAGGTCCAGTTCACGGTGTTCCCCACCGGCTACATTACTGGAACCGATACTCATGCGTCATTTGTCCCACCTCATCAGAACCTTCCAGGAACCAGACACTTGGTCGGATGGTTTCATTCTCAGGTCAGTCAATTGGTCCATTAGTACCATTACTACTAGTAGTTGACCAGAGACCTATGATTTTAGAAGACCGTCCTCAGGCCAAGGTGACCTCGTGTCTATTACCTGCCCAGGGCCCCAGGTTGTTTTCCCCCTTTTTTTTCAGACGGGCTAGCATACGACACATCACCATTTCCGGTTACTACTTCCTGTCATAAATTGTCAAATGAGCGCAATTCAAATCCGACTCGCATGTGGCATGTCAGCGCGCTCTCCACATGTATCGACCTTCCCTTTCGGCATCAACATTGCGAGCGGCGGCTCAAGCATCACTGTGTGAAAGCGACAGACCTGGTACAACGCGCTCCGGCACGCTCGCCGCCCCGTACGTGCCTTGCCGGCACACATGAACGAGCTATTACGCGCGAGTCCACGAGAACCGCTTGTGAATGACTAACTCCCGACGGGCTAGCGCGCGATACCTCGTCCTTTCCACTCATTACTGACAGTTGGTCGCTGATCGCATGGAAGATCCTTCGAAGACGACGGATACTAGCCTATCTGGCATAAAGTGAGTGAAATTACCTCAGAGTGAAGCCTCCGGCATTGAGTCATCAGCTAGATCGCCATCGCTTGCTCATGCCGTCATCACCTCCTCTTCCATTTAATTTCTCTCTTTCGTAACTCTGTTGTATGATGCATGTCGTGCTACATTATCAGTGCTACGTGTGTGTTAGAGGCCGTGGCAAGCCGCAAAACTCAAAAGTCGACGTACCAGTGTTGGAAAATTCTCTCGCGAGTTGAAAATCTCGCTGCATGTGGACCGTCGCCGACGTGTCGGACGACAAAATGAATGCATGCGAAAGTGTATACAAGCTGACCACGACCAAGTTGGTGTTAAAGGAGCTCGGCCGGAGCACGAGGCACGGCAGCGTGAAACCAAAATGGAGATCCACGATGTGAGGAATGCATAGTCACAAGGAGGTTCCGTCCGGATCATGTCGCGAGTCCAATGTCTTATTTCACGCGCGCCCCAGGCCCTCACCTTACAATAGTTTATACACCAACGCATAGCCATTATGATCAGCATTCGTACTTAGGGAAATACTTCTACTCAGAGCGCCTTAATCCACATTGATCATCCCCAGTTTGTCCGTCTTCCTTGCTCTGCCAACCACGCCCCAAAAAGATGTCGTCAAGTCAAGGAGCTTTGACAGGGATTTGACAAACTATTGAACGTCGCAAGGATTGACGGAAGTAGAGAAGTTTTGGGGGTGGCACCCTCTATGCCACACTGGCAGGTTGTCCATGGAGAGAGAGATGCAGGATGGCCTATAGACGCTTAACTGAATGGATTACAGAGCATAATTGTGCCGGGAACCGAGCAGAAAACCGATGGGTACACAGATCTCAAATTTCCATCAAAGGGCGTCATCAAGCTTGATCAGAGAAGCCAGAATGTAGAAAGCTCAAGGGCCGATAGATATGTTAGAGGGCATGCGCGCTCAGTCAACACAAGAATTGAGTCGTCATTTCGACTATCAGCCACCGTATAAAATAGGTAATAAGTGTGCGAAACATAAGACTTAACTAATGATCAATTATCGTGCGCTGAGAGACAAAGAAATGAGTGGCCAGGGCTTTGCTTGCGTAGTGCTTCGGGTTCTACAGTACTAGCCTAAGGTCCGAACAATTAATCCACAATCCAGAGAGTCATCGTAGACCAGATCTCTAGATCTGCGCGCTTCATGGGCTCCAAGGTGCGGTCTAATTTCAACAAAGAACAGAAGCAGCATACAAAGGTGCCAAGCCAGTTTGATTCACGAGGAGTCGGACCCCCCGAGTGTTTGGTGATGGGTCATTCCCAAAGGTTGAGATGGTCGTATTTTCAGTGCGAGGGCCATGAGAGAGCTGGCATTCCCTGGCAAGGGTGTGGGCGCAAGTCCGGTGATATAAAAAACTCCCGATGGTTTGCATCGCGTTCCAAGTACCGCGCCACGTCGTGCTGAATCGCCGTTGAGCTGCCCAACAATGAACGAGGTATAGGAATGACGGCCAAGAGTTCGCATACCCGCTCAAAATTAGTGGAAATGTCAGGGAGGAAACGTTCGTTCAACAGAAGCAGCCCTTTTCGTAGGTGTGATTTTTGTGATCTCATCAAGTCTGCAGCTTGAGGGCGAATAATGCCGAGAAAACACTTCTTGAACGCCGAGGGATGAACGATGATTTGTCCTACCGTGCACCGGCAAGGCCCGGCCAGGGGCAATGATGACAAAGAGAACTATGTAGTCTCGGGCCGGTGGCCGACCTCAGCTGAAACGCTGGTGGACCTCAGTTGAAATGCTGGTCCTGCCATCCACTCCTCCATTCCAGCTTAGACAATACCATACCCTCAGGACACCGCAATCACCGGTGGGCTTTCTGGGTCCGATACTCATGCGTTTTTGTTAACAACTCATCAGTAGAACGTTTCCTTCCAGTGCCCGTCTTATCTCGGGGGTTTCTTTCCCCCGTCAATCGAGCACTGAAATATGTTCCCATAAGACCATCCTCAAAGGGTCTCTTGCCCATCCTCTACCCACCTTTCCCCCCCCGCTCTTTCCCAACTGGCTACCGCGTCAAATCTCATCCTTTCCGATTTCCTCTTCCTCTTCATCGCATGGAGGACTCGCAGCTTTTAATGACGACGGATTCCGGTATCCTGCCTGGCGTTACTC
>Ga0307512_10005607_pt1 | contig 13017 bp, 13 predicted proteins | sample 14_EM_MG_FD_200267 | JGI IMG/M metagenome (GOLD analysis project Ga0307512, IMG submission 200267) | Populus trichocarpa ectomycorrhiza microbial communities from riparian zone in the Pacific Northwest, United States - 14_EM | ecosystem: Host-associated > Plants > Roots > Unclassified | place... | reverse complement strand
CGATTTGGTTTTGTGAGTCGAACGTAGCGATCCGGCAATCGCATGGTAGGAGTCCCACATGAGCCAGAGTGGAACCACGACCCAGATGATGTTCATGAACTAGAGGGGAGGAAGCGTTTCAGCGGATTAAATCCGAGGTGCGGGAAGGACGTAGCACGCACGACGAGGTATATCCAGAAGCTCCAGGCGTTCGAGGTGTCAAGGTTGGGGCTTCCGGTGAGCCATTCAGGACAGAAAGTCATCCACCTACGCAATCGTCAGCATTACAGGCGTTTTCAAGGTATAAGAAAGAGAGAAGCTCACCCTCCGTAAAGTTCGGCGGTAGACAGAACGATGATCCAGTAGTGCCTCGCAGGGTCGTTCTTGATGAGTTGACTGATGATGTAGCAACATAACGGTCCGGCGCCGAGGACGGTAAGGATTTCGAGGGAGACGACGGTTGGATCTGCCGTGCCCCAACGGAAATCGACGTTTGCGTATTCCCTCCCTGTGGGCGAACGACCGGTTGTAAATCCCTTTCATGTTCTTTTACAAGGGAAAATACGCACACATCTCAGCTAAAGGGCCTTTACTTCCGTTCACGGTCCTGCCAAACGTGGAGAGGTATAACCATGACCCTTCGTAGGTGAAGTGGATCATCGCGTCGAAAGCCTAAGACAAAACCCCATCAGTGGTTCTATCCCCTATGATATTACGCAGGCGTTTGCTAGTTTAAGGTTCAAATCGCTCACCAGCCATAGAAACGTGAACCTGTCCGTCTTGGAGGCAGTTTTGGGAAGCAACTTCACGAGACCGACATACGCGAAAGCTAGAGCGCCGAAAACACCGGCGATAGAGAAGGCCGAAGTTGTAGTGAATACCAGGGTTGTGTTTTTGTCGACCATGGAGATTTTTGGACGTGGCTGTTTGAAACGATGGCTGTCCTCAGTGTAGAGGGTAGATGTACGCTGATCACCGCGGGGGTTTGATCTGTTGGACCCTACTTGTTCCGTGACTGTCTTTACATCTCGATCTCCCTCCTCCCACGTCCCTACCAAAACCAACGGGCATGCTCTCGCCTGGGGTACAAATACAGACTAAAGTTAAGGTGTGCTCTCAGATCTCCAGATTGGGCATCCGACCTAAAATGCACCTCGGCTTCTTCAAGATATGGATGTGATCTTGGATCCCAACTCGTCTCTCAGCCCTCTAGCCTCCGTCGCCACTAAGCTCCAGATCCCAGAGGGCACGTTCGTCCTCACATACGACAAGTTGGACTCGGAAGCTATTATACGGTCGGTGCAGGATGACACGGCTGGCGCAATCGCCGCGTTCATTGGAACAACGCGAAATTCCTTTCAAGGTGCGTCACACAACCCTCCCGCTCGCCCCACGTTTTTCACGAGGGCTATTTTGGGCCTTAGGTCAAGTCGTGACGCGTTTAGAATACCAAGCATACAGCAAACTGGCTGTAAAGACGATGACAGATATATTCTTATCCACCCACGCAAACGCGACTCGGTCTGAACATGCTGTACTGTCCGGACCTCCGGTTTCTCCACTGCTCCATTGCGTAGTACACCATCGATTGGGAGTCGTACCCGTCGGAGAGGCGTCGATCGTGATAGCGGTCTCTTCACCTCATCGGAAGGAAGCTTTTGTAGCTTGTGAATACCTTTTAGAACAGGTAAAGCTCAACGTGTCTATTTGGAAGAAGGAAGTGTATGAGAGTGGGGAGCCACGATGGAAGGCGAATCATCCACCTCCGAGTTAGGGGAGATACAAGACTTAATTATGATGCATAGGTATCTCACTATCCGTTGGAGGTGTTATCTTCACGCTTGCAAGGGATTTAATATACACACGTAAGAGAGACGGATGAGTATGGGGCGCTGCTCACAATCGGCCCGTCTCGAGTGGCCAACTGATACAAGAAAAATCACCCCCTCCGCTTTAACATCCGGCTGCTCGCGGCACTTGTAGCCCTGGACCGTTGCGAGATACAGGTGGTTGACCATGGATACCCTTGGCCGTGACTGGGAGCAGTGTTGGACGGATCACTTGGACCAGCCCCTGCTTTACATTCCCGAGAGCTCGATCAAGTCGGAGAAGTGGGATGATGATCTGGTGTCCGACCTTCCTACTCGCGCGGTGGATGCCAGACGGAATGACAGACAACGAAGCATTTCAGGGTAGACGCAGCAGGATCCAGAAACGAGCCCCTGGATGTTTTTCAAAGTGAGGTAGACGAACGAGATGACCTTGGACGGAGGTAGGCTCGCCAGCAACTTCAATCTGGGCTGTTTCGCTGTCTCTGATATCTCGGTCCACTGGCAGTATGTCGGAGGTACCGGCTCAGCCACTTTTTTCCCAGCATCCCGACAAATGTAGGAGCCACAGGGTCTTCGTCTGGGGCGATGGATCGGTTGAGGCTGAGGAAGTTCGTTCGGAGTAGGCTCCCTTCCCTCACATTTTTAATGTATTCACGACTTGCTTTGTGGGACGAAACTGTCTGCCCCTTGTGTCCGCATCCCAAACTCTCTCGCCTCCACGCTTTGGACCACCTCTTTCTTTTATGCCTAACGAGCGCCCTCGGAGTGCACAGATATATTAGTACATTATGTACTAGAGGTTACCCGCATTCGGCTACTTGCATGAGGTTCTCTGCGTAACTTGAACTCATGGATAGTCTCATGGATAATCTGAGAGACAGTTTGTACCCAGCTGTATTCAAATTTCGCGCCGCCTTAGCCTTTGGGATCTAGCTACGGGGGTAAAGCCCGGGACCTTCGGCCCCGGGCAGCCCCAATTGGACAGAACCCAAGCACGCAGTACACAACCATCCCCCTCCATTGATGACGATGAGGCCTGAAGCCGAAGCTTGATATGGCGTAAAGGCGCCGGAGGCAAGAGCAACTATGTCGGAAAAATTAGCCGAGGGTTATAATACATTTTAATCGGTTTTAAGGCGATAAGTTAACGGGCGTATTATGATTAGAACGTTTTATTGTCATTATAGTTATTATCCGAATTACAACTCAAATTATAATCCGAATTATAGTTCCCTTCACAATATCATAACTCGAATTATATTTCCCTTCGCAAGATCACAGCTGAGGTAATGATTTAAATTGCTGATTTGTAACGAGAGGGGGGTAATTACAAGCGCAGATAAAGAACTGTAGTTTACATGGTAATACGGGTATCCTGTCTGTTATGCCGGTGTAAACTAAGTCCCAGAACCTTTGTTCGAGACAGAGACATCTTCATCCGAGTTCTTCTGCGTGAGGACCCGCTGTTGGATGAGGGAGAGGCGGGATTCGACGCGAGTGAGGGCGCACCGACTCGATTGCCTCCTTAATGAGCCTCGTGTTGATTATCAACCTTCGTCTGCGTCGCCTGGACTAATTGTTGGAGCTCGGTAACCTTGTGTTCGAGAAATTGAATCGTGTTCTGAGCGGAGGCCTGTTGAGCCTGAAGGGACTGGGAGAGCTCGAGCGCAGACTCGAGTTGGCTGGAGAGGGTTTCGAGGCGGCGGATGATGTCGTCGAGGATTTGGGATCCTGGCTTCGACCAGTAGTGATCGTCGTCGTCAAACTCTGCGAGAGAAGGTTCGGGGGTTCGCGGTCGACTGACCTCGTGACTGGACCTACGACGATCCTCATGTTCTGCAGCAGCTTCATCCTCCTCATCTACTCTCTGCAACTCATGCGGAACAACAGTAGCGACGCTGCGGGCATCGTGATCGTCATTCGAGAATTCCTCGTTGTGGTGTTGTTCTCTCGTTTGAGCCTCTCGCTTGCGCTCATCCATAAGTACTTTGATCAGATCAACGTTGTGTTTGAAGCCGTCGTGCTCAGCGATGAGTGAATCGAGGATGTGGAACTTGTCGGAGTAGTTGGCGAGGGCACTTTGGGTCTCCTGCAACTGTGACCGAAACTCTTCGATCGTGACAGGTGGAACCGGGGACGTTGATGCTTCAGAGGGAGGTTGAGGCGGCATAACTGGGGGAAGGGTTTGGGGGTATGGAGGGAGATTTGTTGGCTAGAGGGGTGTATCAGGCAATGAGACGGCTATGGCGAAACAGCAGGATGACTGACCATAGTACCACCGAGAGTGTCATGAATCTCCAAGCCATTCAGAGAGTGGAGCTCAGCACCGGTCTCGTGACTTTTCTAGAGTTCACCTTGGAGATGGCTGAGGATGTGGTCGAAAGCAAGACTGCTCTTGCCGGGCGGGCGCATGCTTCCGCCCATGCCGCCCATACTGACGAGCCCCTGAGGTTGCATTGCAGGGCGACGTTGGCCGCCAACGGGAGGCCCCTGACCATTGAAGTTAAACGCATTACTGGGACCGGCAGCCGAAGACATGTTTTGGTGATGGCTTGAGAGGTGGATTCTGGGCAAGCTGTTGTTGCTCAGCATGGGCAGCGGCTTGAGCGTCCTACTCGTTGAGGACACAGAGAACACGGGCAGCGACCTTGTGGCGGATGATGGTTTTGTTGTCTTCGCCGACAATGTCGATACCAAACTCCTAATTGAATGTGGGTGTCGTATGTAGCTGTGCATGAAGTTGGGAGCAGGTGGAAGCGACTTACGACGATGTTATTGGACTTCAATTCAAAGGGTTCGGATTCCAGACCTTCACCGCTAAGCCTCTCGCTGTTGATGAACGCACCATCGGAACTTTTGACATCCTTGATGTAAATCTGGAGAGCAAGGTTACCCTCGTGCACCCAAGAGAGAAGCGGGTTGACAATTACCTTTCCGTCTTGTTCCCATACTTCGGCATGTTGTCTGCTGAGAACTTTTGAATCAAAGTAACCGTTGCGTTTGACTGGAACCGTCTTTGCGTTCGTTTGGCGACCCATCTTTACGCGCTGTTGCAGAACAAGGGCGATGTGTTTGGGGACAAAGGAGTCATTGAGGGGGTAGAGGTAAAGAGCGGGGGTAGAAGTAAAGAGCGGGGGTGATGTGCTGTTATAGTGGGGAGTCCCACACGTGAAGAAGTCTGAATTTGGCAGCAGCGGCTTCTGTATCATCTACACGCTGAGGCATTCACACGATCACGTGTACTCCCTGGTATTCGGCGCGTGGAGTGATTTTAATAGTGGGAGGTTAGGTACACCTTAGTTAAATCCATTCTGTCTGTTCAGGTTTTTTTAATCCAGTTGCCCATCGGTTACACCTTGATCAATCAAAATGGGGGCAAGGTAGGCCTATCGATTGTACGGAAAAAGTATCCTGATTGAATGTATAGAATGTCCTAAGCACTACCCCCTCTTTGTGCGCCTTCTACCGGAACCGTGTGCGGTTGGGTGGGAATCTTGTTCAGGGAGTGGAGCAGCTTGACGAGTACTGGCTCTTGTGCTGCGGGTTGTGGGGCTGGCAGTGTCTGATGTATCAACGCTTTCAGCATTGATGACCTTCTTCCTCGCAGCTGGGCGGCTTTTCTTAAGCTGTGCTATAGGGGGATCAACTTCGGCTTTGGGTTCAGAGGGGAGTGTTGTGATCAAGATTGTTTGTGATGAGGTGCCGATGGTGTGAGATTCTTGGAGTGTGATTGTCGTTGTCGCACGGTGGCCTGAGCATGGAGGGAGTGGTGCCTCGTCAAAGTCGGTATCGGCACTTGGCTCAGGAGGATAGGTTGGCATTGTACTGGCGTAAGCAGTGGCGCATGGCTCAGTGGGACTTGAAGGGGGTGTGGAATCGTCACGAAGGAACTCTTGTACCTCATCCTCGTAGTGACCTTGATCAACGACGATGGTGCTGGGAGCAGCTGACGACGCACTAAATAAAAGTGTGTTCAACTCTGAGTGGATTCGCTCGAAGCGGGGTGTATCCGCCTGTTTGATGATCATATCCTTGTATGCGTTAAATGATCCTATGTAGGATATGCCCGTTTGATGCCCGTTTGGCGAAAAGTCTTCATCAGGAGACAGTAAGAAGCGAGCCTGTGAGCCAGCATCAATTCGTATTTAAGCAACATGTAATGGGAACGTGCTCACTATGATCGCAGCAAGGGCTATTGCACCAGGAGTTACCTTCTTGAGATCCCACTGTATCCCATACGGCCTTGGACCAGGCGCTTTCTTCCCGCCGAGTGATGAAGGTCCGAAAAGAATAACCTTTAATATCTGTGTATGCGTGAGTATGCTATCAATCCCTTAGCAGGTAAAATACATACTCTCACCAATGCCGGGTTCAGGAATAAACCATCCTTATCCTTTGACCCATTCCGGAAAAGGATCGGAGGAAGCAAAGGGTATTTTTTCCCTTCGGCGGTGATCGTCACTCCCAATAGTTCCTGAAACTTTGGAAGTGTGTTTCTGTCGAACTTGGTAGAGAACCATTCCTGTTTGAAGTCGCCGTCGAAGATCGTTGGTGCTGACCCACGGAGGCGGTGGATGTGTGCAGACCTCGCCTTTGACATTGTCCCTCTCACCTGGAATTATGCTAAGTTATCGTTCGTGTAGAAAACTCAGATGAGACTTACGAGAGATTGTCCTGTCTCTGATAAGAAATCACCAACGAGATGGTGAGGAATATGAGAAAGTATCTCGTTTCCGAGGCGATCCATGCCGGTGATCCCGCGTGGTTCTTCACCAGTGGCAGCGCTGACGATCCAAACCCCATGGATAACCCATTGGTTTGACCAGGGGACACAAAGTATGAGTATCTTTGTGGCAACCTCTCGAAGCGCGGCCTTGTAGTCAGAGCCATCTATGGAGAGATTGGCAGCTTTAGATAGCTGCGACTTCCGAGATGCAGATGATAGTCCACGAGATGGTTCGCGGGCATCCTGTTGAGCTCGTGCGTGAGCGATGCTTGCAGATAATTGAGTTTGACGAAGAGCCTGCAATGAGGACACAGGTATTCAACACTGGATCGCTCATGAGATAATTGAACTCGACTCACAGTTTGGACAGCCTCGATTGCTAGGTTCATCTCCCTGGAAGACGTTACACTTTGCTGTGAGGGATATGAGGTGGCGAGGTTAACGGCTCAAGGGGACGAGGTGGTAGGATGAAGGTGCATACCGGGGTGCGTCCTTCAGTGCTATCAGTGTCAGTCGGGTCAGGTATATCTTGGATGGGGCGGAAGTCCATGGTGCTTTGGATAAGGGAAACCGCAGAAGACAGCAAGCATCAGGTTATATGTAGGGGACTCAGGTGGAAACATGGGGGCGTTGGCGAACGTCATTCGACGCGCCGAATGGTGCATGTCCCATCATTTACCCAACGACATCACTGATAGTTCTGGCTCTATTACTAGTGGGTCATGCCCATTACTCGTAAATACATGTCGTCGTCTGTTGTATCAATCACGAAATAATCACCCCTATAATTTGGATCTGTGACCAAAAGCGCCCCACGTACAATACCATGCAGAGGGATTACCTCACATTGGCTCCGAGGCCGCATGTGCCACCGGTGGATGGACAAACTCCTATCAATCCGTCTGGTTTCAGCATTCCGAGAATTCCGTTCCAGCATCTGAACGAGTGCGAGTGGATAGTCATAAGAGTTGACCCTGCATGTGAACACGAGGACAAGTTGTCCAAACGCTTGCCCCTGTTGGCAGTCGACTAGGACAAAATCATGTCGTTGCTTGCCATGAAATCTTGGGCTGCAACGAAGATAGTCCGTCTTCGTGTACCAGTCAACCTTTGATTCGTAATCTACCTTGAGGAACCTGTATTCAGTGATCTAGACGTAATTCAGATTGATTGTGAAATAGGGCGTTAGCAGAATAAATGATACCTCCTGTGAATCATGGATGGCGTTGGTGGGTTGGGAACTCAGCGACTGGATTGCATGCGAGACTCGTGAACGAAAGCTTGTGAAAGCAGGGTCAAAGTTGGCACTGCTTGTCCGTTGAAGATCCCCGATCACCAGCGGCTTGGATTGTTTTGAACCCAGGGCAAAATGGGACTCAATCTCAGGCAGTGGTGTTGCGGTTGACTGCCTCGAGACTGGCACGTTGTTGATGACGTCCTCTGTAAGTTCTGCGGCAGTGTCTTGTGCCTCGTTGAGTTGCGTGATCTGGTACCGAATAAACGCTGAGATCCACGCGCGATGATCAGCTTTCAGAATCTAATAAACTTTGAGTCATACCAGCGTAAGTGGGTCAGTGAAATTGCTTACCTGACCGGCCACGTTTTTGAAGTTTGTGCGTCGTTTGTAAGACTCCTTCACAGGACCATGCATCTTCTCAAATATTTTTGAAGTGTAGTTTCGAGTGACGCCCTTTTCCTTGATATCATCGAAGAGGTGTTGGGCGAGATGCATTTTGGGGAAGTTCCACGCCCCTGGTTTATATTCCTGATATATTCGAGCTCATCAGTAATAGTCACATACAGAATAAATAACTCACGTTGGCCAGCTTGACGAACCGGTCCAGTACTGCTCGACCAAACACAATCGTCTGGTCCGTGTGGACATCAAAAGATGCCAAGAGATCGAGTTCAACATATGCTCGAACACAGCGTAGGAGAAGCACCCCACGACCACCAGATTCTGCAAACATATTTCGCATCACTGGGACACATATCTAGTGTGACAGAAAATAAATAAATAAACACTGAGATACGAATTTACCAATTACCTTAGATATATCTTCCCATTTAGACCCGTCCATGAAGTTTCCGTTGATGTAATCGCCAAAATGGGTAAGTTCCCTCCATGGCGGGACACTGTCGGCACTTTCGTTCGCCGTGAATAACACCCTGGAAAAAAACGAATGAGGGGACATACATAGTGTTAATCGTAACGCCAGCATCTCTGCCCAACAATTGAATGAGATCTTGAATGTCCGGCCACAGATGGTGCCGAAATATGCCACCCGGAAAGGTGTGCAGGCGATCAAAAGATAGTGCCGCGTGTGGGTCGGAGTGCCCGATCTTCCAAAAGACGTTCTGTCAGGGCACTGTAAATAAGGGCAGGAAAAAATAGGAAAATGACAAAAACATCAACATCTCGCAGACCAGCAGACTTGAGTATTTCTTCCTTGTCCTTTGCAAACTTCTTCCCCCGTGCATTCTGAAGGGTAGCTTGCGTGTTGGCTGCTGTCCGGGCAGGTGCATGTGCTGAAGGATCACCTTGCCGATCAGCCTGGATGAGGCAGCGCGGGCATGGATGAAGACTATTAACGCCTCGAATGAGAGACATTACACTCCTGCACATAATTAGACCTGAGGTTAACGCTCGATGAGAGACTCACTGTTCCTCATAATCAGCAACAAGAATTAATATCACCGGATAGATGTGCCGCTCTACCTCATCGCCACACCGGACCCAGCACCCTGTCTTGGAATACTCTTCGATTGATTCAAGTAGCTTGTAGAATGATTCATGCCAAACAACGTTTTTAAAGTTCACCCAAGCGGGTTTCCCCTTATCCTCTGGAGCGTCGTTGGTCTAACTCGGCACTTATGGTCAGCAATCTGAGAATTGCAGAGGCGTATCCCTGACGCACCATTGGAAGCCACCCGACCACACGACCACCCCCAATCCCCTCACCATTCCTGATTTTCACAGGGAGATTAGCAATCCGCGCCATGACTGGGTACCCTTTCTCAGTCCCGAATGACGAAAGTTTGGTCTTATCGGCATATAGCTCGAGACACAACATCTTCGCATCTTCTGGCAACGACGACTTTCAAATTTATGAGTATCACATTGTAGCCAGATTAGTCGAACGTACCTGAATCTTCCAGAAACGATCCGCAGTCCACGGTTCGGTGTAAATTTGTGTAGGCCCTTCCTCAGTGTGCCTCGAAACCTTCTGCGCATCCCACTCAAAATGTCGTATAAGATCTGGGTCTGCGAGGTGGTCGAGAAGCCACCCCCACAGTGGGCGCGACCAGGTGTCGAAAGTGTGCGTTTCGCCCTCGAACTCGCATTTGACTTCGTGTTGTGTAAACTAATGATAGGATACAGAGTAGGTTGTCACAGACACAGAACGAACACACATTCAGAATGCACTAACCGGTGTGAGTAGTTTGCTCGCATCTTCCCAAGACTGTTCTACATCCTGGGCCCTCTCAAATGTAAACGACCCTGGATTCCTCTCACACCGTTTGATGAGTTTGATCAACGTGTCAATTTGATTCCTGCTAAGTGCTGCGGTGTGAGCAAGTTCTGCGAACTCAAAATCTTCCTGGGAATAAAATGGACGCCATGGGTTTTCATCGGGGAGTGCTGTTGGCTTGTTGTCGTTGGTTGACAGGGTCTTGAATTCCTCAGGGCTGAGGATACGTGGTTTTCTCCCACTGTTGGGGTGGTACTCGATTCGATAGTAACCGCTGCTGGGCGGTAGCTCCGTGTCCGTGTCTGTTCGTGCCAAGACAATCAGCTCTGACGGCCAACGTTCCAGTGCATGCTGCTCACCACTGCCACGTTCATCATCAGGTTCTCTCGGCCCACCAGCTCTGCTGTTGATATCGTCGTGTGGGTAATCAGGTGCCCAGTCATCTGTGCAGTCGGGGGTTCAATTAGTTTCTGGCCGAGTGAATGTGTATATACAAAACGTACCATCGTTGGCAGGGGGATGTAGATTGTCTATCGTGTCGAGAGCAGAAGTAGGCTCTTGCTGCATCTGTGGACAACACGCTTGGACATGTCGTCCAAAGCCCCTGGCCCTAAACTCCGCACCACAACCAGGGCATTTCCTGGTAATGGCTGTTGCACGCCGTTGGGGTGCCTTCATCAGCTGGCCACGTAGGTCGTTCTTGATGAGAGAGCTCAGTGCTCAAGCGCTCACTCCCTGGTCTGTCCATCGATAATGCCGATGACTAATCCAATCAAGACACCCGATTAGAATTTAATTATAAGCTATTATCAATTAATTAAAATGGCATTAAAATAGGATAAAATTCGACTCAGATTGTAATTCCGCTAGGATTTTTCCGACAAAGTTCAATTCGTCACGTGCCCCCGCGTCTCGTCACGACCCGCCACACTGACTCACTAGCACTCATTCCAGTCAGCCCGATTCAGCTCTCTCCTGTTCTATCACCACTTATGGGACATCGATACTAGGTGGTCACTGTTGGCCGAAAGCCCGGGGCATATACGAGCTGGTAGGCGATAGCCGCCTCTTATTCGGCCCCAACGAACCATAACCTCAATTTCGTCATCCTGATAGGCTGGAATCCAGCCTTGAATTCAGAGGCGGGAGGGCACAGTTTAGAAGGGGAGGGTGCAGGGGGGACGACACCTCTGAACATCCTTATGCTCACATTTTTCCCACATCATTACACCGTCCAGCGTGTGATGCATGATGCGCTGCTTGGAAGTTCCTAAGTCTCGGATATCTGTCGTTTCAGTGCCACTCAGATCTGGTAGGATTCAACCCTCGGAATCCAATTTTCGTGTCACCTCTATTCTTTGGGACCGTAGAGATGATCCTCCAGCACATAGATACAGATGTGGCGAATACCCTTGTGATCCTGGGGAGGATCTACAAGTTAGCAATAAGTGGGTCGAGGAGATATGCGTTCCGAGCGCGCCGAATCTCTACCTAGAAGATAGGTGTCACCACAAACGCTTTCGGCGGATACGAAGGGAGAATTTTCTTATCAAACCTCCCGTCAAGCCACAGACTGTCAATACTACGTCGTTATGCGCCCTCATCTAAGGCGCTCCAATCAAGTGACCTGTTATCATCACCAGGAATGTTCTGATCCTTCGGAACTGGGGTTTCAGCTACTGCCCGTCCACCGGAGAACTTGAGAGGCTGGGAGGGAGGAAACACCTAATCTCATCTGGCCCCGATTCGGCTCATTGACCTTGTTCGAAAGTAGCACAGGTGAACGGGAGCGTTCTCCCTGATGTCAACGCCGGTTTCATACTGGTAGCGCGGGAGAGGAGTATCGTTACGTCCCTTGCGGCTGCGTTGAGATTGAGGGGAATCACGAAGAGATCAGACTCACAGGATGTAGGAAGCCATCGAAAGTTCGTGACCCAGAGCGTTCTTCGGTGTACGAAAGAGCGACGGAACAGTAGCACTCGGGGGTAGATACCGTTTGTGCTTTGTTGTATGCAACAAGACTCCTGATCTGTACCAGGCATGCACGTTATTTGCGTACGCCCCAATACAACAGAAGCATAGACCAGCACGCATGCGATTTAGATAACTTGAAGGTGAGAAGTGTAGGGTAAGAAATCTGACCGGTTCTCAACTGTGCATGTGGGTGGACACACTACATGTCATTGTCACTTCGATCATTGCCACCTTCAGATCGTACTTCCATGTCCACGGTTGCCCGCGACACAAGATTCCCAAGGAGCCCTACGTCCTCGTTATCAGGTATCCAGCGAGGCCCGCTGCATCTCTTCTGCTGTCGCGTTCCGTTATTAACCGATCGTAGGCGTCAGGCGTCTCACCAACGCCGTTTGGTACCGTTCCAAAGCCAAACTCGGGACCGTACTCGCGCGCAGGGATCCAGATATCCACACAAACTCTTTCCAGTCGCGTTGGCTCCCTCCGGAGATCGTGGAAATGATCATCGCCCACCTCATACACGACGTCCCGACTCTCAAAGCTTGCGCTGCGACCTGTTTCTCCTGGTACAACATCGCGGTTCCGCACCTCCACCATACCCTGATACTCTGGGAGCCGCCTAAAAATGTCCCGCATAAGGATCTGCACAAGCATCTCCGTCCACTCGCATCCTTGCATAAGCTCGGGCTATCAGCGTTCGTCAAGCAGGTGCGGTTCGAGTGGCCGATCGTCACCTACGATCCTTGGGTCACCCCTGCTATTTTCGATCGCTGGAGTATGCGATACTTTCGTGCTCTGGTGAACTTACAGGATCTCACCATTGACTACTTGGATTTTTCCAACTTCCCAATGGGGGCTGGGCAATACTTTGGACACTTCTCGCCTACCTTGCAATCGGTAGCGTTGAATTGGCCTATGGGTACCCGTCGACAGATACTTGACTTTTTCAGGCTATTCCCAAAGCTAGACGACATCGAAATAGTGGGCCATGATACCAGGCCGGGGGTGGGTGAGGTGCTCGATACCCAGCTCG
>Ga0307512_10005606_pt1 | contig 13020 bp, 10 predicted proteins | sample 14_EM_MG_FD_200267 | JGI IMG/M metagenome (GOLD analysis project Ga0307512, IMG submission 200267) | Populus trichocarpa ectomycorrhiza microbial communities from riparian zone in the Pacific Northwest, United States - 14_EM | ecosystem: Host-associated > Plants > Roots > Unclassified | place... | reverse complement strand
TTATGTCGCGATATCAAATAGATCTGTTCCCATGTCAGCGATGTGCTGGCATAGTGAGCGATGTCGCTATTCCGGTCGCCGGGGTCATCACTCAGGGCCGTCTCGAACCATTCACGGTGCACCGGGCCGAATCAGTGACCACGGGGGAGAGTCACATGTGGGGAAGCTGCGCGCCCTTCGTCATAGCAGGGCCGTTGATCGCGGCGCCGCCCGTCCGGGACCTCGTCGCTTTTCAATCATGACGGGAGGCCGCGACCGCTCGGCCGGCGCGCGGTGGTTCCTCGGCGCACCTCCGGCCGGACCTCGCACCCAGCTGATCTGCCTGCCGCACGGTGGGGGCGCCGCCTCCAACTACCGCTCTTGGCTCTCGGCACTCGCCGCCGACGTCGACGTCCGGCCGGTACAGCTGCCGGGCCGGGAGAACCGGCGCAACGAACCTTTCATGGTCGACATGGACCGTCTGGTCAGTGAGCTGGCCGACGCGGTGGTCGCCGCAGACGTCGACGACGTCGCCCTCTTCGGGCACAGCATGGGTGCCACCATCGCGACCCGGCTCTGCGTGGCGCTCGAGGAGCGCGGCCGGGCCGTCCGCGGTCTGTTCGTGTCCGGGCACGGTGGCCCGGGGCTGTTGACCAAGGCCTCGGACACCGAGCTGGCCCACCGCATGAGCGCTCTCGCGGTGGAGACCGACGAGGGTCTGTGGGACATCATGAACGAGCTCGGCTCGCTGCCGGACACGGTGCAGCAGGACAAGCAACTGTTCGAGATCTTCGTTCCGATCCTGCGAGCGGATTACCGCCTGGCCGAGGGCGAGATCCTGGGTGCGGAGCGGGTCCGGGCGCCGATCACGGTTCTCTCCGGCGCGGACGATCCGCTGCTGGACGGCGTCGACCTCGACCGGTGGACGACGATGACCGGCGCGGATTGCGAGCTGTTCCGGTTTCCCGGCGGCCACTTCTACCTGATCGAGCAGCGTGCCGCGGTGGCCGGTGTGATCCGCCGCCGGCTCGCGGAGCGGGCCGGTGCCGAGGTCGCCGACGCAGGGAACGGGAGCCGGTCATGACCAGTGACGTCGTCGTCGAGGCGCCTGCGTCGTTCGTGCAGGAACGCATGTTCACCGAAGAGCAGATCTACGACACCCGCGCCATCTACACCATCGGCAGCGGTCTGCGCCTCGCCGGAACGCTCGACCCGGACCGGCTGCGCGCGGCGATGGCCGCGGTCATCCGGCGGCACGAAATCCTGCGGACGTCCTTCCGGTTGCGCGGCGACGAGCTGGTCCAGGTGATCCACCCGTCCGCCGAGCCCGAGCTCACGGTTCACGACCTGCGGCAGGCCCCGCCCGAGAGCCGGGCACAGACCGCGGCGGACCTGATCCGGGGCGCCCAGGATCAGGCGTTCTCGCTGGCCCGTCCCCCGTTGTGGCGCGCACTGCTCTTCGTCCTGTCCGAGGACGAGAGTTGGCTGGTCTTCACGATGCACCACACCGCGATCGATGGGTGGTCGCTGGCCCGGCTGTGGCAGGACGTCCGCGACGCGTACGAGGACCCGCAGTCGGGGCTGGGCGACGCCGCCCCGGCACGGTACGCCGAGTACGCCCGTTGGGAACGCAGCCGCGACGACGACGCCTTCCGCCGGTCGCTGGCGTACTGGCAAGAGCGGTTGAGCGAGCCCGCACCGCTGCTGAATCTGCCGTTCGACCGGCCGCGGGGCGCGGACCGCGACTACGCCGGAGCGCTGCACCAGTTCGTGGTGCCGCCCGAGCTCGTGCGGGCGCTGCGCGCGGAGTGCTCGCGCCGGCGCACCACGCCGTTCGTCGTGGTCCTCGCCGCCTACGTGGCCTTCCTGCGCCGCTACTGCGACCAGGCGGACCTGCGGATCGGCGTGCCGCTGGCCAACCGCATGCGCCCGGCGACGCGCGAGCTGATCGGCCCGTTGATCAACTTTTTGCCGTTGTGCCTGACGGTGGACGACGAGATGACGTTCGACGCCGTGGTGAAGCAGGCGCGCCTGGCCACACTGGGCGCGCTGGAGCATCAGGAGGCGCCGGTCAACCTGGTCACCCGGCAGATCGTCGGGCAGGCCGGCCAGCCGCTGTACCAGGCGGTCTTCAGCGTCCAGCCGCCACCGGAGCCGACCACGAACTTCTCCGGTGTGCCCGCCGCGCCGCTGGACCTGCCGGCGGCGCGGAGCGCCCGGGCCGACCTCGAGCTGATGCTCATCGACGGTGGCGACGGCATGAACGGGTTCATCGAGTACAGCACCGAGGTGTTCGACAGCTCCTCGATCGAGCGCATGGCCGCCAACTTCCTGACGCTGCTCGCCGGGGCGCTCGCCGACCCCGGCCGGCGGGTCCACGAGTTGCCGCTGCTGGCCGGGGAGGAGGCGGCGCGGGTCGGTCAGGTCTTCCCGCGTAGCGGTCCGGCCGTCCCGGGAGTGCTGCACGACCTGGTCGACCGGGTGGCCGCGGAGCGTCCCTCGGCACGCGCCGTGGCCTGCGGCGAGATCTCCTTCACGTACGCCGAACTGGTGGCACTCGCGAACCAGGTGGCGCACGTCCTGCGCGAGTACGGGGCCGGCCCCGAGCGTCTCGTGGCCCTCGGCGCGCCCCGGAGCGTCTACACGCCGGTCCTCATGCTCGCCGTGCTCAAGAGCGGGGCCGGCTATCTCGTCCTCGACCCGGACCATCCCGCGGACCGCAACGAGGCGACGGTGTCGGACGCGGCCCCGGTGGTGCTGGTGACCGGCGACGATCCGCCCGGATTCGGTGCCGGTACGCCGAGCGCGCGGCTGGACGAGGTGCTGTCGGCCGCCGCGGGCAAACCGACCGGCCCACCCGCGGTGGCCGTCGACCCGGCCCACGTGGCGTACGTCGTGTACACGTCCGGCTCGACCGGGGAGCCGAAGGGCGTGGCCGTGCCGCACGGGGGCATCAGCAACCTCGTGCGCGCCGGGCAGCCGGTGGCCGCGCTGCCGGACGACGTGACGGCCACGCACGCGGCCATGAGCTTCGACGCCACCACCTTGGAGACGTGGACGGCGCTCGCCAACGGCGCCGAGCTGATCGTCGCACCCCCGGGCCGGCTGTCCGCCGGTGACTACGCGGCGCTCGCCGAGCGGGCCTCGTTCCTGCACTTCACGCCCGGCCTGTTTGCCGTGCTGGCGGACGAGGTGCGCGCCGCACTCGCCGCCGTACCGCGAATGTTGATCGGCGGTGACCGGGTGGATCCCGGTCCGGTCGCCGCGGCCCGGGGCGGTCCGGGGACCACGACGCTGGTCACCTACGGGCCGACCGAGTGCTCGGTCATCGCCACGGCGGGCGATGCCCTGCTGCGGACCGGAATGGGTCGGATTCCCCTCGGGCGGCCGGTGGACGGTGTCGAGACGTACATCCTCGATCGGCACCTGCGCCCCGTCCCGATCGGCGTGACCGGGGAGCTCTACCTCGGCGGCGCCGGCTTGGCGCGCGGCTACCCGGGCCGGCCCGGGCTCACCGCGGAACGGTTCGTGCCCCACCCGTTCGTGGACCGTCCCGGCCAGCGGCTCTACGCCACCGGCGACCGCGTGCGCTGGCTGCCGGACGGGTCGATCGACTTCCTCGGCCGGTTCGACGACCAGGTGAAGATCCGGGGCTTCCGGGTGGAGCCCGGGGAGATCGCCTCGGTGCTGTCCGGCCATCCGCTGGTACGCACCGCCGTCGTGGTGGCGCGCACGGCGGACGAGGCCAGTCCCGCACTGGTCGGCTACGTCGTGCTCGCGGAGCCGGACGCCGCCGACGATGACGGCGGGCTGAGCGCGTCCGCCGAGGCGGAGCTGAGCGCGTACTGCCAGGCGCGCCTGCCCGACTACATGGTTCCGCGTCACCTGGTCGCGATCGGCGCGGTGCCGCTGACCGGCAACGGCAAGGTCGACCGGCAGGCACTGCCCGAGCCGCGCCGCCGGGCCGAGACCCCGAGTGCGGACGAGGTCCGCACGCCCGCCGAGCAGACGCTCACCGAGATTTGGACGGACGTTCTCGGCGTGCCGGCGATCGACCTCGATGAGGACTTCTTCGACGCGGGTGGGGACTCGTTGTCCGTTCTCCGGGTCGTCGCCGCCGCGGATCAGCGCGGCATGAAGCTCACCGCCCAAGACGTGTACCGGCTCGGCACCATCCGGGCCTGCGCGGCCGGAGCCGACGCCGGAGGATCCACCGGCCCCGGCTGACGCATCTAACGAATTGGAGGTGCAACGTGCGTATCGCACTGGTCAACATGCCCTTCGCGGCCTGGAACCGGCCGTCCTTCGCCCTCAGCCAGCTCGCCACTCTGACCAGCAGGGAGTTCCCCGAGCACGAGGTAGAGGTGCACTACCTGAATCTCGACTTCGCCCGGTACCTTGGCGCCGACCTCTACCGCACGATCGTGGGCGACCTCGACCATCTGCTCACCGGGCTGGGCGAGTGGTTCTTCCGCTCGATCGCATTCCCCGACGAGCCGGACAACTCGTCCGAGTACTTCCGCCGGTACTACCGGGGCGCGGCGCTGCGGGAGTTCCGGGACCAGATCTCCGAGCGCCGGGCCGGGTTGCGCGAGTTCTGCAACGCCGAGATCGACCGGTACGGGCTGGACTCCGCGGACCTGGTCGGCTTCACCTCGATGTTCGCGCAGCATCTGGCGAGCGTCTCGATGGCCCGGCTGATCAAGGAGCGCAACCCCACGGTGGTCACCGTCCTCGGCGGCGCCAACTGCGAGGCGCCGATGGGCACCGTCTACGCCCGGCAGCTGCGGGTCATCGACGCGGTGTTCTCCGGGCCAGCGCTGGAGACGTTCCCCCGTTACCTGCGGACCTTCCCGGACGACGAGGCGAGCGAGCGGCACCGGATCCCCGGCGTGCTCACCGCCCGCAACAGCAGCTTCCAGATCGGCTCGTCGATCGGCGCCGACCGGCCCATCGACGACGACATCCCGCCCGACTACTCGGCCTTCATCGCCGCGTACGACGAGAACGCCCCCGCGCTCAGCGACGGCCGCGCCGACGAGCGGCCGGACCTGATGTTCGAGACCTCGCGCGGCTGCTGGTGGGGCGAGCGGTCGCATTGCACGTTCTGCGGCCTCAACGGTCTCGGCATGGGCTACCGCGCGATGGCGCCGGACATCGCGGTGCGGCAGTTCGAGAAGCTGCTGGAACTGGCCCCGTGGTGCGAGACCTTCTCGTGCACCGACAACATCATGCCGAAGAACTACCCGAAAGAGGTCTTCCCGCAGCTGCGTACGCCTGCGGGGGTGTCCTTCTTCTACGAGATCAAGTTGCCGATCAGCAACAAGGACCTGGAGTCGATGGCCGCGGCCGGCGTCACCGAGCTGCAGCCGGGCATCGAGGCGATGGCGACCAGCACGCTGAAGCTGATGCGGAAGGGCACCACCGCCTTCCTCAACATCCAATTCCTCAAAAATTGCGTACGGTACGGGCTCACCCCGAACTGGAACCTGCTGATCGGTTTCCCGGGTGAGGCCGAGGGCGTGTACGAGAAATACCACGCGGACCTGCCGCTGCTGCGGCATCTGCCCCCGCCCACCGGCGCCCACGCGGTGCGGTTCGACCGGTTCAGCCCCTACTTCGACCAAGCCGACGAGTACGGCCTGGCGCTGCAGCCGCTGGACTTCTACGGTCTCGCGTACCCGTTCCCGGCCACCGACCTCGCGACGATGGCGTATTTCTTCGCCGACACCAACCTGTCCGAATACACGCTCACCGCCGCGAAGTGGAACCGGCCGCTCAACGAGCAGATCAGGTCGTGGCGCGACGCGGGGTGGGAGACGGACGGTGTCGAACCGCCGCAGCTGCGAGTCGTCGACCAGGACGGTGGGCACGCCGTGCTGGACACCCGGTTCGGCGCCCCGCGCCGGCACGTGCTCGACGCGGAACTTCTCGCGCTGGTCAGGCGGCTGGAGTCCCCGCATCGGCCGGACCGCCTCGCCGCGGACCTGGGCCTGGACGAGGCCACCCTGGCCGGGCTGATCGACTGGTGCGACCAGCGTGACCTGCTGTTCCGCGAGGACGACCGGATCATGAGCCTGGTGCTCTGCGACGAGCCGGCGGGTCACTGAGCATGTCGACCGTCGACCCGGCGCGGCTGCTGCACGAGATGGTGGCGATCCCCTCGGTCACCGGCACCGAGGGAGACCTGGCCCGGCACCTCGTGCGGCGCCTGCCCGACCTGGGGCTCGAGGCGCGCATCGACGAGGTGGGCAACGTGCTGGCGGAGGCCGGGTCCGGCGCCGGTGGTCCGTTCGTGCTGATGGTCGGGCACCTCGACACGGTGCCCGGTGACCTGCCGGTCCGGCTGGAGGGCCGGATCCTGCACGGGCGCGGCTCGGTGGATGCCAAGGGGCCACTGGCCGCCATGTTCTGCGCGGCGAGCCGGTTACGCACCGATTTCCCGGGCCGGCTGCTGGTGGTCGGCGCGGTCGACGAGGAGCGCGGTTCCGTAGGCGCGCGCGCCCTGCTCGACCGGTACCGGCCCGACGCGGTGGTGATCGGCGAGCCGAGTGGCGTCGACGGTGTCACGCTCGGCTACCGCGGCATTCTCCGGCTGCGGTACGAGGTGAGCCGGCCACGCATGCACACCAGCGGACCGGAGCTCAACGCCACGGAACTCGCCGCGGAGTTCTGGCAGGCGGTACGCGCCGAGGTGGGCCACCACCCGGACGGGCCGCAGTTCGATCAGGCGGCGCCGGCGCTGGTCGGGTTCGCCGGCGACGTGGTGGACGCCGGGCTGGAGATCTCCTGCAGGCTGCCGCCCGGCTTCGACGTCGGCGGGCTGCTCGACCGGCTACGCGGGCACCTCGGGGGCGGCATGGTGACGGTCGTGGAGGACGTCCCGGCCACCAGTTCCCACCGCAACGACCCGGTTGCCCAGTCACTCGCGTCCGCCATCCGGCGGCACGGCCGTAAGGTGCGGTATGTCCACAAGCTCGGCACGTCCGACATGAACGTGCTGCGCAGCCGATGGCCGGTGCCGATGGCGGCGTACGGGCCGGGCGACTCGCGGCTGGACCACCGCGACAACGAATGTATCGACCTCGACGAGTTCCTGGTCGCGGTCGACATTCTCACCGTGTCGGTGCGGGAGCTCGCGGATCGCCTGCGGACGCCGGCCGTGGCGGTCGTCTGATGCTCCCGACGGCGGACCGTCCGCTCGCAGTGCTGGCCTCGCGCATCCGGGTCGAGGAGAAGCGGCTGCTCGAGGAGCTGGACCGGCGGCGGGTGCCGTACCAGGTGCTGGACTCGCGCACGCTGGTGTTCCGGCTGGGGGCGGAGGCGCCGCCGTACAGCGGGCTGCTCGTCCGGGAGGTCTCCTACAACCGTGGCCTCTACGCGGCCCGCCTGTTCGAGCACTCCGGGCTTCCGGTGGTCAACGACGCCGACCTCATCGCGCTCTGCGGCGACAAGCTCCGCACCGCGCTGGTGCTGAACCGGGCAGGGCTGCCGATCCCCCGGACGATGCTGGCGCTGACCCCGGGCGGCGCCCGGACGGCACTGGACGGCTTCGGCTATCCCAGCGTGGTGAAACCCCTGGTGGGTTCGTGGGGCCGGCTCGCGGCCCGGCTCACCGGCCCGGACGCGGCCGAGGCCGTCCTGGAGCACCGGGACGCGCTGCCCGATCCGCTGCAGCGGATCACGCTGGTCCAGGAGTACATCGACACCGGGCACCGGGACATCCGGGTGCTGGTCTTCGGCGACCGGGTGCTCGGCGCGATCTACCGGATCTCCGAGGGGTGGCGCGCGAACACCCGGCGCGGTGCCCGCGTCGCGCCGTGCCCGCTCGACGACGAGATGGTCGAGCTGACCCGGCGGGCGGTCGCTGCGGTCGGGCCGGGAGCGCTCGCGGTGGACCTGCTTGAGGACACCGAGGGCCGCTACGTCAACGAGATCAACGCCACGCCCGAGTTCACCGGCGCCCTGGCGGCGCTCGGCGAGGGTCTCGCGGCGGCCTATGTCGACCACGTGCTGCAGCGGCTTGACGCGGCGTAGGCCCAGGCGACCGAGGAGCAGGGAGCATGGACAAACTCGCGATGTTCGGCGGAACCGCCGTGGTGGACCGGGAGGTGGGCCGGTCGGCCGAGGTGGCCTGGCCGGTCGTGCACGACGGCGACCGGCAGGCGGTGCTGCGGGCGCTCGACAGCGGCCACTTCACCTCGCTGGCCGTCGACGGTGAGGTGCAACGCTTCGAGCGGGAGTGGGCGGCCTTCGTCGGGGTGCCGCACTGCGCCGCCGTCAGCAACGGGACGGCGGCCCTGGAACTGGCCGTCGCGGCGGCCGGCATCGAGCCGGGAGCGCAGATCGTCGTGCCGGCGCTGTCGTTCATCGCCTCGGCGACCGCCCCACTGCAGCGGTTGGTGGTGCCCGTGTTCGCCGACATCGACCCCACGGACTACACGCTCGACACCGGCGCGGTCGCCCGGGCGATCACCCCCCGCACCGCGGCGATCCTCGCCGTACACCTGCACGGGCTGCCCTGCGACATGGCGGAACTGCGCGCCCTCGCCGACCGGCACGGCCTGCTGCTCATCGAGGACGCCGCGCAGGCGCACGGTGCCACCTACCGGGGCCGGCGTGCCGGTGCGCTCGGTGACCTGGCCACGTTCAGCCTCAACCCGTCGAAGAACCTCCCGACCTGCGGGGAGGGCGGGATGGTCACCACCGGCGACGCCGCCCTGCACGAACGGGTGATCCTGCACCGGCAGTTCGGGGAGAAGCTCACCGTGCCCGCCGCCCGCGACTACCTGTCGCGGGTTGTCGCCGGCAACGAGAAGCTGGGTGCGCTGGAGGCCGCGTTCACCCGCGGTCAGCTGGCCCGGTTCGCCGACGAGAGCACGCTGCGGAACACGAACGTCACGACCTTTCTCGACCTGCTGACCGACCTGCCCGGTCTGCGGCCGCCGGCCTGCCCGCCGGGGCGTACGCACGCCTGGCACATCCTGCGGTTCGGGATCGACCCGGCGACGATGGGCTGCCCGGATGTTCCGGCGGGTGCGCTCCGGACGGTGCTGCAGCGGGCGCTGCGGGCCGAGGGGGTACCAGTGCAGCAGTATCAACGGACGCCGTTGCCGGCGCAGCCCGCCTTCCAGTACCGCACCGGGCCACTTTGGACGGTGCTCGGCGATGCCGTGCCGCAATACCGGCCCGAGGACTATCCGGTTGCCGCGGCCGTGATCGACAGCACGTTCACCCTGCAACGCTGGCACCTCAACCCGGCCGCCGGACCGGTGCTGAAACGCTGCGCGGACGCGTTCGCCAAGGTGTGGGGGCACCGGGACCGGCTAATTGAGATCGCCCGCCGCAGCGAGTACCGGCCGGCCGGGCAGCGGGCCGGGGTCGCGCATGACTGATCAGGACTGGATCGCCGAGGTCCGGGCCCGCGCCACCCGCGCCCGGGAGTCGGTCGTCGCCATGGCGGCCGGCCCGCACGGCGCGCACGTCGGGGGCAGCCTGTCCGCGGTCGACGTGCTCACGGTGCTCTACTCGCGGGTGCTGCGAGTGCGGGCGGACGACCCCGGCTGGGCGGACCGGGACCGGTTCGTGATGAGCAAGGGGCATGCCAGCGCCGGCCTGTACGCCGTCCTCGCCGAGCATGGCTTCATCGACCGGGAGGAGTGCGCGACGTACGCCCGGTCCGGCAGCAGGCTCGCCGGTCACCCGTCACCGGTCGTGCCGGGTGTCGAGTTCGGCACCGGATCGCTGGGGCACGGCCTGTCGCTCGGGACGGGCGTGGCATTGGGGTTGCGGCGGACCGGCCGCCCCGCCCGGGTCCACGTACTGCTCGGCGACGGCGAGTTGCAGGAGGGCTCTGTCTGGGAGGCCGTGATGGCCGCGGCGCACCTGCGGCTGGCGAACCTCACCGCCGTCGTCGACCGCAACGGCCTGCAGATCAGCGGCCGCACCGAGGACTGCATCGCGCTCGAGCCGCTGGTCGACCGCTGGGCCGCATTCGGCTGGTCGGTCACCGAGGTGGACGGTCACGACCTGGCGGCGCTCGACAAGGCCTTCGCGCCGGCCGGGGAGGACCGGCCGACCGTGATCATCGCCCGCACGGTCAAGGGAGCGGATGTGCCCCTCTTCGAGGGCAAGAAGAAGAGCCACCACGTGACGCTCAGCCCGGCCGTGCGCGACCGGGCCCTCGCCGGCCTGCGCGCCAGGACGCGGAACAGATGACCGCCGCCGTGGCCACGCGCCTCGCCTACCGCGAGACGCTGCTCGAGCTGGCCCGCGCGGACCCGCGCATCATCTGCCTCGACGCGGACGTCGGCGGCTTCGAGGACACGTTCGGCGCGGAGCTGCCCGACCAGTACATCAACGTCGGCATCGCCGAAGCGAACATGATCGGGATGAGTGCCGGCCTCGCCTCCGCCGGCCTGCTGCCGTTCGCTCACACGATCAGTGCCTTCGCCTCCGCGCGAGCCTGCGAGCAGATCAAGCTGGACGTCGCCGTGCCGTGCGCGCCGGTCCGCATCGTCGTGACCCACGGCGGTCTCTCCGCCGGGCACTACGGGCCCAGCCATCACGCCGTCGAGGACCTGGCCCTGCTGCGGGTGCTGCCGCACCTGACCATCGTCGTGCCGGCCGATGCCGACGAGACGGTCCGGGCGACCCGGGCCATCGCCTACCATCCGGGGCCGGTGGTGCTGCGCCTCGGCCGCTCCCCCACCGCCCCGGTCGCCGCGTCTGCCACCGCCGAGTTCCGTATCGGGCAGGCGGCGCTGCTGCGCGACGGCTCCGACGTGACGCTCGTGGCCACCGGCCCGCTCGCGGTCGGCACGGCCCTGGAGGCGGCCGCCGAGCTCGCCCGGACCGGCATCGCGGCCCGGGTGCTGAACATGCACACGATCAAGCCGATCGACCGGGCCGTGCTGATCACCGCCGCGCGGGAGACCGCCGGCATCGTCACTCTCGAGGACCACCTGCGCATCGGCGGGCTGGGCGGCGCCGTCTGCGAGGTCGTCAGCGAGGAGTCACCCTGCCCGGTGCGGCGCATCGGGATCGCCGAGGACTTCGTGGCGCGGACCGTCGGCACCGAGGCGGAACTGCTCGCCGAGGCCGGGCTCACCGTACGCCGCGCGGTGACCGCGGCACGAGAGGTGCTTCATCCGACCGAAAGGAGAACGTCATGACCATCACGCCCTGTCCTCAGTGCGACGGCGAGGTACGGATCGAGGACGACGCACGCCAGCACGAGATCGTGGAATGCGCCGAGTGCCGCAGCGAGCTCGAACTAATCTCCACAGCGCCGCCGACGCTGGCGCTCGCCCCGGAGATCGAAGAGGACTGGGGCGAGTAGGGATGCGGGTCGCCATCGTCGGCGCCTCGGGGTTCCTCGGTGGCGAACTGCTGCGCCTGCTCCTGGGCCACCCGCACGCCACGGTCGTCGCCGCGGTGTCCCGCCGGCTGCCGGGCCGGCGGGTCGACGGACCGCACCCGCACCTGCGCGGTCAGACCGGCTTGCGGTTCTGCCTGCCGGACGACGTGCCGGACTGCGACGTGGCGGTGCTGGCCACGCCGCACGGTGCTACCGCCGGCCTGATCGAGACCTGGCGCAAGCGTGCCGAGGTCGTCATCGACCTCAGCGCCGACCTGCGGCTGCGCAGTGCCGAGGCGTACCACCACTACTACGGTGCCGAGCACCCGCATCCCGAGCTGCTCGGCACCGCCGTCGCGGGTTGGCCGGAGCGGCACCGCGCCGAGCTGGCCGGCGCGAACCTGATCAGCGTGCCCGGCTGCGGCGCCAACGCGGCGATCCTGGCGCTGTACCCGCTGGCGGCCGAGGGGCTGGTGGAGCCCACGGCCACCGTCGACGCCCGGGTGGGGTCGAGCGGTTCCGGGCACAGCGCCGGGTTCGCGGGTCAGCACGCCGTCCGCAGCGGCGCCATGCGGGTGTTCGCCCCGCAAGGGCACCGGCACGAGGCGGAGGTGGCACAGGCCACCGGGCTGTCCGTCGCGATGAGCGCCACGGCCGTCGAGGCGGTGCGCGGCGTACAGGTGCTGTGCCGGGCGAGGTTGCACGATGCGGTCGACGAGGTCGCGCTGCACCGACTCTACCGGCGGCACTACGGCGCGGAGCCGTTCGTGCGGCTGGTGGCCCATCGGCGCGGGGTGCACCGGCTGCCGGAGCCGAAGATGCTCAGCGGGACCAACTTCTGCGACGTCGGCTTCTCGCTCGCCACGGACGGGCGCGGCGTCGTGGTTGTGGCGGCGCTCGACAACCTGGTGAAGGGCGGCTCCGGCAACGCGGTGCAGTGCCTCAACATCCGCGCCGGCTGGCCCGAGCGGACCGGCCTGGAGTTCGGCGGGCTCTATCCCTTGTAGACGGGAGACCCTGTGCGGGTAGTGATCAAGATCAGTGGGGCGCTGGCGGCGTCCGCGGCGGTCGCCACCGACATCGCCGCGCTCCGCGCGGCGGGCGAGCAGGTCGTCCTGGTGCACGGCGGCGCCGCGCAGATCGACCGGCTCGCGGCCGAGCTGGCCGTCACCGCCCGGTGGACCACGTCGCCGAGCGGTGTGACGACCCGGCACACCGACGACGCGATGCTCGACGTGGTGACGACCGCGCTGCTGGGCCGCGTCCGACCGGCCGTGCTGACCGCGCTGGCCGGTGCGGGCGTCCGCGCCGTGGGGCTCAGCGGTCTCGACGCCGGGTTGCTGCGCGCCCGCCGCCGTGCGGCCGTCCGCGCCGTCGTGGACGGCCGCACGCTAATCCTGCGCGACGACCGCAGCGGGGTGGTGTCGCACGTCGAGGCGGGCCTGCTGCGCGCGCTGCTGGAGATGGGGGTCGTGCCGGTGCTCTCGCCGCCGGCGCTGGCCGAGGACGGCAGGCCGGTCAACGTGAACGCCGACCGGGTCGCCGCGGCGGTGGCGCTCGCGGTGGGCGCCGACCGGCTGCTGTTCCTGACCGGTGCGCCGGGCGTGCTGCGGGACGCCGCGGATCCGGCCACGGTGATCGGCGAGTACGAGCTGACCGACGACCGGGAGACACCGGCATCA
>Ga0307512_10005604_pt1 | contig 13022 bp, 10 predicted proteins | sample 14_EM_MG_FD_200267 | JGI IMG/M metagenome (GOLD analysis project Ga0307512, IMG submission 200267) | Populus trichocarpa ectomycorrhiza microbial communities from riparian zone in the Pacific Northwest, United States - 14_EM | ecosystem: Host-associated > Plants > Roots > Unclassified | place... | reverse complement strand
CTTGATCGCGGGATCGCTCGCGCCCGGATACGCGGCGCTGCTCGGCGTGCTGCTGGTCGTGGGCGCGGGTTACAGCGCCGTGCAGCCGGGCGGCAGCAAATCGGTGGCGTCCTGGTGCTGCTGAAGGACCCGGCGATGCGGCGGGCGCTGCTGTGCGGCGCCAGCCTGATCTCGGTGCAGTGCGGGGTCGGCCTGCTGACCGTCGTGCATCTGCACGAGGTCGCGTCGCTGGCACCGGGTCGCGCCGTGTTGATCCTGGTGGCGGCGCAGGGCGCGGGGTGGCAGGCCGGATCCTGCTCGCCGCGTTCAGCGACCGGGCGGGGTCGCGGCGCCAGGACGTCGTCACCGTCAGCATGCTCGCGGTCGTCGCCGCCCTGGCGCTGTTGCTGACACCGGTCGGCCGGTCTCCGGTGGCGGCCTGCGTGGTGTTCGTCTGGCTCGGCTTCTTCGGCATCGGCTGGTACGGCCCCTGGGTGGCCCTGGTGAGCGAGGTCGCCCCGGCCGGCCGAACCGGCTTCGCGCTGGGTCTGGCGATGGCGGTCAACCAGGTCGCCATCGTGTTAGTGCCGCCGTTGCTCGGCCTGCTGCGCGACGTGACCGGCGGCTTCGCCGTGCCCTGGGCGCTGCTGATCGCGATGACCTGCACCGCCCTGGCCGGCACCGCTTGGCCCCGCTACGGTGCGATCGACCAGAGCTGACAGGTGTTGTTGAGCCACATCCAGAGCTGCACCTTCGTGCCGTTGGCCGTGGCGCAGTTCTGGTTGTCGAGCACCATGCCGCTGTTCTCGACGACCAGCTCGTAACGGCCGTTGCCCGCGGGGATGACCGCCCACTGCTGGCACGTGTTACCGAGCGACTGCCACAGGTTGACGGCCGTGCCGAGGGCCTGCCCGCAGTTCACCGCGTCGAGCACCTTTCCCGCGTTGACGTTCGTGAGCGTCCACTTGTTCGCACCCACGCTGTTGAAACGCCATTGCTGGCACGTGTTACCCAGCGACTGCCACACGTCGATCTGCGTGCCGTTGGCCGTGCCGCAGTTGACCGCGTCCATCACCTTGCCGCTCGCCAGGTTCGTGAGCCGGTACGCCGTTCCGTTGACCGGGAAGGTGACGCTCTTGCCGTAGCCGACCGAGACGATGTTGGCCTGCACGGCGTTTTCCGTGGCGTCGGTGGGATAGCCGCTGGTCATGACGCCCTCGAAGAACGAGCCGACCGAGCCGTTGCTGTTGTCGCCGCCGATGCCGAGGATGATCGCACCCTGCTTGGTCATCGGCCGGTAGCCCGACTGGCTCGGCAGCGCCCCGTTGTACCGCGTCGCCAGGCCGCCGGACTGCGCGTTGCCGTCTTTGATGGCGTACGTCGAAGTGCCGTTGTTCTTCAAAACCGCCGTCACGAACGCGCTATTGCGACCGGTGTTAGCGGTCCATGAACCGTTGCCGCCGGCGAACAGCCCGTTCTCGAGGTCGGCCGCGACCCGCGGTCCGGCCGCACACGGCGAGAACCAGCAGAGATTGCCGAAGTAGATGGCGTCCATGTCGCCGTTGCCGGTGTCCATGTTGTTCGTCTCGGCGTTGCCGTAGTCGAAGCAGCACCGGTCGTTGACGTGCGTGCCCTCGGTCACCATGTACATGCCCTCGGGCTGGCTGCCGGTCGCTACACCGTTAGTCGCATTGTTACGGTAACCGTTACCCGCGGAGATGTAGACGCCGTAAACCTTGTTACCCCCCGCCGCCACCGGCAGCGCCGCCGCGTTCGCGCCCTGGTCGGCGGTGGGGTTGGCGCCACCGCCGGGAGCGATCGTCAGGTCGTTGTGCCGCGCCGTCTGGTCGTAGATGCGCACGATGGTGCAGTAGGTGCCCGAGCAGAACGAGTCCTGCGCCGCCGCGTTCGCGTAACCACCGGCGCCGAGCACACCGATGTTGGCCGTCGCGTTGTCGGACCAGCGCCGCACCTGGTAGAGCGAGCCACTGTAGGCGCCGAAGAGCGCACGGGTGGTGCTGTGCGCGGCGACGCACGGCGTGCCACCGGTCGCGTAGATGTCACAGGGCAGGGTGCCGGCCGCGCTCGCCGGGGCCGTACCTGCGACGAGCGCCGCGGCTGCGAGCACGGCTGTGGCGCCGACCGCGAGGGCGGTTCGCCACGGGAGGCGCAAGGACCGGAAACCCATGATGTGCCTTTCGCGTGCAGGCGAAGCAGCAGCACAGCGCTGAACGCCGCTTGGGGGAGCGGAATGTGAACGTTAACAAAGCTTTGCGCGTTCGTTTCACGGTTGTCAATAGATGACGGTGAATACCTCGCCGCGACCGCGTGTCGCCGGGGCGACACCGCCGGTCCGATCGAGCTGCCCCGCGACCTCTCATCGGAAGCCGGCACGGTACGGATCCACCTGCGACGCCCGAACGGCGACGTGGTCGAACACCGGCCGCCCGCGCGCCGCATGGTCGCGCCCGGCGACACGGTCACCGTCCAGCCCGGCGCGAGCTATGCCGTCTCGATCCCGCTGTCGTTCGCGGCGACCGGGCCGGCGTTCCCGATCGCCGGCGAATACCGGATCAGTGCGGCGCTCACGCCCGCGCCGGACACGGTCCTGGCGTCGAACGGAGTGCGGCTGCGGGTGCGCCGCCCGGATGCCCGACCTGGACGCGGCCGTCCGGAACTTGGAACGGGCCACCGGGCCGGCGCCGCTGCGCGTCTTCGACGACCTGACTCTGGCCGCGCTGACCAACCACCTGGTCGACGCCTACACCCGGACCGACGAGGCCCGCCAGGCGGCCGCCAGGAGTCGGCTGACCGTTCCTCCACGGCAGTCCGGCTCGCGCGTTCGGGTCAGCTGTTGACGAAGGCGGTCGCGGCGGCGGCGCCCTTGCTGTCGATGGCGCTGTTGGACTCGACCGGGCTGGGCACGCTGCCCGGGAAGACGATGTAGGTCACGCCGGAGTCGACGCCGCCGGTCTCCGGGTTGGGGTCGATGCCGAGGGCCTGGGCGGTCGCGTAGGACGCCTCACCGATGATGTTGTTCGGCCCTTCGTCGGCGAAGACCGCGTAGACGACCTTGTTGTTGTAGATGACCGCCGCCACGCTGCCCGGCCTGATGCCGCTGCTGGAGTAGTTGAACCGCGAACTCGGCAGCGGGATCACGAAGTAGTGCGTGCTGTCGGCCTGGAAGGGGTTGCCCGTCGAGGTCTCGAACGAGGTCTGGTCCTGATACCAGGGGTCGGTGTTCTCGTTGCACTTCGACGTGCGTACGCCGTCGCAGTCGATGTCCATGTCGGCCTTCCAGACGAACGCCGAGCCCTTCTTGCAGATGTTTACGGTCGACGACTCGCCGTCGTCGGTGGCGAACTTGCCATTCGAGACGACGGTGCAGGAGCTCACCTTGGCGAGCAGTTGGCTGGCGGTGGGGCCGGCGGCCAGCGCCGGGGTGGCAATGAAGGCCGTGGAGACCAGGCCGAGAGCCACGAATGCGGTCATGAGCTTGCGTGTCACGTGCTCCTCCTCGGTCCGTACTGTTAGGCAACCTTCCTTTCAATTGCGTGCTGCCGACCGTAGCGACCTGCGGCCAAACGCGCAAGACATCGCGCCATATCGATGCCTTGACCCCTTGAGACGGTGCGGGTTTGTGTCGTCGCCGGTTACATCTCCTCGGCCGGCCAGCGCCATGTCGGCTCCGGCTCCGCCCGCGCGGCTTCGATAAGCGGGACGAGGGCGGGATCCCCGTCCCGCCGCCAGGTGGCCGTCAGATACCAGGCGATCCGGCGCCGCATCTGCGGTGCGGCATCGGTGAGCCAGCCGCCGGCCCCCGGCTCGCCGAGGCGGAGCCGTGCCTCGACTGCGCTCGCCCGGGCACACCCGTCCGGCTCGCCGTCCGTCAGCAATTCCAGCAGTTCACGATCGGCGGCCGGCTCGCTGGAGATCCGGGCCAGTACCAGCGACGCCAGCGACCGGGTCTCCGGGTCCGGGTCGTCGAGTATGTCCCGGACCACGCGGTCGAACCCGCTCAGGGACTGCTCGACCGCTTCCTCCTCGGCGACACCCCAGTCCCACTCACCGCGGTAGGTTCTCGCGGCGGCCCGCAGATCGCGATACACGTGTGCGTGGTCCAAAACGTAGATCAGCACGGCGAAGGCGTCGGCCGGCCAGGGCGTACCCACCTCGAGCAGCCCGCGCACCGCGGTCACCACCCGGCTCGCCGAACCGGGAGTGACCGCGACCGCGTCGTCCACGGCGACACGCGCCACGTCATAGGCGGCCCCTTGGGCGGCCTCGCGGTCGACAGCCTCGCGCAACTGCTCGACAGCCTGGTCGTGCGTCATGTTCGCAACCTCAGAACCACGAGATCCGGTGCTATCGCAGCAGGATGCCACAGAGACCGCAGGGCCACGGGTGCCCGCCTTTTCCCCGCAGGTATGGAGGGGCGGTGCCATAAATGAGGGGTGGCCGGGGCTGGTGTGGCCGCACGATGGGGGCATGGACGACACGACCTTGGTATCCCGCTTTCTTCGCGACGGCTTCGTGAAGTTGGCGGGCGCCGTCGCGCCGCGCGTGGCCGCGGACTGCGCGCGGCTGCTATGGCGAGAGACGGGCTGCGAACCGGACGATCCAGCGACGTGGACGCAGCCCGTGCACTGGGTGACCGGCATGGCGCAGGGGCCGTTCGCCGCCGCACCCAACTCCCCGTTCCTGCATCGCGCGTACGACCTGCTCGTCGGCGCGGGACGCTGGGAGCCGCGCTACTCGCTGGGCACGTTCCCGCTGCGCTTCCCGCACGAAAAGGAGCCGGACGACGCGGGCTGGCACATCGAGGGGAGCTATCTGCCGGAGGGCGAGAGCTGGTACTTCACAAATTTGCGCTCCCGGGACCGGGCGCTGCTGATGCTGTTCCTGTTCAGCGAGGTCGGTGAACAGGACGCCCCGACCCGGATCCGGGTCGGCTCACACCTCGACGTGCCGAAGGTGCTGGAGCAGTACGGAGAGGACGGGGCGAGCGGGCTGGCCCTGGCGCCCGATCTGGTGGCGGCGTCCGACCACCGGCCGCTCGCCCTCGCCACCGGATCCCCGGGCGACGTCTTCCTGTGCCATCCATTCCTGGTGCACGCGGCGCAACCGCACCATGGGGCGCGGCCGCGCTTCATGGCCCAGCCGCCGCTGATGCCGGACGCGCCGTACGAACTGGAGCGGGCCGACGGCGCGTACTCGCCCGTAGAGATCGCGATCCGCCGGGGCCTCGGACAGGTGACCCCGGGTCCGGACGGGGACGGCACCGACTGCAGCACCGGGTAGACCGGAGGTCACGCCGCTCTGCGCAAGTAAGCCACTGGTCGAGGCGGCGACCGTGTCGCTGAGTCATGATCGCGCCGGCCGCTGGGCAGTGCGTTCGCCCGTGAGAGAGTTGCTTTCGTGACCGCTGCAGCGAATCCGGGCCGCGAGGTCGTACTCGAGACGGATCGCCTGCTGCTCAGACCCTGGCGGGTGGCCGAGGCTGTGGTCCAGCGTGAGTTGTGGACCGAACGCGATCCACGAGTGCCGCCACACCGCCGAATCGACGCGGAGGGACACCCCACGGTCGCGGAGCTCGAGGATTCGATCCGCACCAGCCGACCATCGTCGATCGCGTTGCTGGCAGTCGAGCGGAAGGCCGCTGGTGACGTCATCGGCTACTGCGGGCTGATCGACGGACGAGGATCGGAAGGGGAACCGGAACTGGCGTTCGAGCTGCTACGCCGAGTCTGGAGTCAGGGATACGCGACTGAGGCTTCGCTAGCGGTCCTGGACTGGGCGAGATCGTCGGGGTACGAACGTCTGTGGGCCACGGTCTGGGATTGGAACACCGCTTCTCGCCGTGTGCTGGCCAAGGTCGGTTTCACCGAGACCGAGCGGAAGGAAGTGGATCCGGCCTGCGGGACCACCCTGTTCGTCACGAGACGGCTCTGACACACCCGATGTTCGTGCTGTTTGAATGAGTGCGGGCCGGCCAGGGCCAGGGCCTGCTCGGCGTCGTACCCTTCGAAGGTGCTGACCGGCTGGAATCCCACCGCGTCCGGCCGCAGCAGGTAGCCGGCCTCCGGTCAGACCTTTCGCATCGTCCAGTTTCCGTCTGCGACAATTTCCACGATCAGCGTTCCGGAAGGCAGTAGCACCTCGCCGCTGTACTTGCCGATTTCGTTTACGAGAAGATCGCCGCTGGACGTCTCGTATGAACTAACGACGAAGTTGGACGAGCCTTTGTGCGTTATCTTCACCGTCACTAGTCCGGTGGCCACGCCGTCGGCGACTCGCAGAACGGCATCACCCTTACCCGACCCGTTCCCGGACCACAGCGGCGCCTTGGCTGCTGTCCGAACGACAATCTTCCAAGTCCCGTCGGCCTCGACCTTGAGTGCCGCCGGGGTGTCATTGAAGCTCAGCGGTCGCACCCCGGAATATCGCCCGATCTCGTTGACGAGTAAGTCGATGTCGTCGCCGTCCGCGGTGAGACTGGTGACCACGAAGTTGGAGCTGCCACGGTGGCTGATAGCGGCGATATACGCGGTGTCCTCGTCAAGTTTCAACCGCACGACCTTATCGCCGCGGCCCTGATACACAACGTCCTTCGGTGCGGCGGGCGCTGGCGGCACCGTCGTGGCGGCTGCTGTGGCTGGAGCTGCAGCGGGTTCCGTCGTGGGCGGCGTGGTGTCTCTTGCGGTGGCCGTGACACGGTCAGACGGTAGCGATGTCGGTGAGGTCGCTGTGTTGTCCTTGCCGCCGGATGTCAGTGCGATAGCTATCCCGCCGCCGCAGCAGAGCAGAGCAAGGATTCCGACACCAGCCAGGACTATGGTTAGGACCTTGCGTTTCCGAGGGGCGGGAGGCATGGCTGGGTGGGGCGGGTACGCCGGTTGCCCGGGTCCGGGACTATATGGTGGTGGTGATTCCGGCGGGACTGGCGGCTCGTATGTCACAGCAGACTCCTGGATGGACGATGCAGGATAGTCGAGGCTGGACAGGCGCTGTGTCACCCAGCCGTGAACCAACCCTTGCATAGTCGGGCGCGCAACGTGGCGTGCTCGTGGGCATGGGGCCGTTTGGTGCGTAGGTCGGCCCAAATGGTCGACCTCCACGATTTCGTGAATTCAACCGGCCGGTCGGTGGTCTCGCCTTCCTCGGCACTCGCGGCGAAACGCGATCCGTGGGCGAAATCGCCTATCTAGACCTATGTCTTCCGGGTCCGAAGGCGGGTTTCGTGGGCGAACCTCAGATCATCAGGTTTGAAGGTCAGCACGCCCGCTCCCTCGGCTGATCGGGAAGGTATACCGCGTATTCGCCGTCGGTCATGTCGTGTCCGATGGCCGCGCAGACATTGTCGATGGCGGTCGCCGGTTGCGGAGTGGCCGTCCCCCACAGCCGTGCCGTTCGGTCGGCGCCGCCGGTGGCCAGCGTCTTGCCGTCCGGGCTGAACGTGGCCGCGTAGACCGTGCCGCTGTGCCCGGTCAGCGTCGCTTTGCCGATGCCGGTCGCCACGTCCCACAGCCGGACCGTGCTGTCGACGCTTCCGGTGGCCAGCGTCGCGCCGTCCGGGCTGAACGCCACCGAGCACACGGCTGACGTGTGTCCCTTGAGCACCACCCTGCCGCCGCCGGTAGCGACCCTCCACAAGCGGGCCGTGCCGTCAGCCACCGCGGCGGCCACCGTCTGGCCGTCGGGGCTGAACGCCACCGACCACACTGCGCCCGCTCGGCCGGCGAACAGTGTCTTGCCGGTTTCGCCGGTGACACTCCACAGCCGTACCGTGCCGTCGCTGCCGCCCGAGGCCAACCACTTGCCGTTGCGGCTGAACGCGACGGACCGCACCGCACCGCGGTGGCCGCTGAGGATCGTCTTCCGCTCGCCGGTCGTGGCGTCCCAGAGCCAGATCTTCCCGTCACCAGTGCCGGCGGCTACCGTTCTGCCGTCCCGGTTGAACGCGACCGAGTAGATCGCCGTGCTCGGACCGGAAAGGACGGTCTCACCGGCGCCGGTCTCACCGGCGTTCCACAGCCGTACAGTGCCGTCGCCGCTGCCGGTGGCCAGCGTCGAACCACCCCGGTCGAAGGCCACCGAGTAGACCCGCTGGGTGTGCCCGGCCAGGGTGTGCCGAAGCGGCCGGGTGGCGGAGGCCGCGGAATAGAGACTGGTCAGCGCTTCGCGGGTCGGGTTCAGGCGAAAGGCGTGGACGGCGAGCAGCGCGCTGAGATCGGGGTTGCCCGATGCCAGGATCTGCGACTGCGCGGCGAGTTGCCGCGACAAGGCGATTCCCTTCGCCCTCAGGGCTTCCTGCCATTGCGCGGTGGCCGTGATCGCCCCACCGACCGCGAGCACCAGGAGAGCAGCCATGGTCGCGATCGCGGTGCGCGTTCTGCGCGCCCGGGCCTCGGCGGCGCTGGTGCTGGCGGCGAGGAAGTCCGCGACATCGGTGGGCAGGCGGCGGCGCCCGGACCAGGTGAGCCCCTCCGCGAGGTCCGAGCCGTTCAGCAGGTCCCCGTTGTCCTTCTTGGACCTCCACCGGTCCCGTTGCCGCTCGGCGCGGTCCAGCCAGTCATGGAAACGAGAGTCCTCGTCGACCCAGCGCCGCAAGGTGGTCCAGTCGCGGATCAACGAGTCGTGGATGAGCTCGGCGACGGGCGCCCGCGCCCCGTTCATCGCGTCGGCCCGGTCGTGGGTGGTGATCAGCGGGGTGCCGGTGGTCAACGAGCGCAGTACGTCGTCGACCGCCGCGATATCGTGGCCGGTGTGGTCGACGGCTAGCTCTTTCAACTTGCCGAGTTGCATCTGCCGGCGTGCGGGCGCGATGTCGCGGCCGGGGTCCGCGGGGCGGACGAGGGCGGTCAGCAACCGGCGCGCGATCGCCTCCCGGTCGACACCCAGGTCCGCGATCACCCGGTCGCAGCGTCTGGTGAGGCTTCCGACCACTTCGCCGATGCGCTCGTAACCGCTGTGCGTCAGGCGCCCGTTGACTCGGCCCGCCCAGAGTTGAAGCAGCGCCAGTTCCAGCAACGGCAGCACGGTGACCGGAATGTTCCGTCCGACGGTGTCGTTCCCGGCCGACTCGAGATCCCGGACGATCCGGCCGACGAGCCCTTCCTCGAAATGCAGTCCGACGCTGTCGGCCGGGCTTTTGATGATGGCTTCCACATCGGTACGCGTAAGCGTCGCCGGTATGTTGACGAGGCATCGTGACAACGCCTGGAACAGATCGGGCGCCATCGCCGCGAGCGGGGCGTAGAAGTCGTCGCGCATGACCAGGACGACGGTCAGCGCCAGGGGCTCCCGGATCAGGAGCGACAGATCGCCGAGCAGGCTCAGTGCCCCGGACGGATCCGCGCCCGGGTCTGCGGTTTCCGGGCGGGTGAAGACCTCCTCGAACTGGTCGATGACGAGCAGCAGCCGCGAGCCGGCGGGCACCGAGGCGAGCCGGGACCGGACGGCGGGCCCGAGTCCTTCGGCGCTTGCCCCGGTCAGGCCCGCTCGGTCGAGCTCCGCGAGCAGGTCCTGTCCCGGCCGGGCGGTGATCGCGGTCCACCCGTCGGCCCCGGGACGATCCGGATCCGGTACGACCTGAGGGAGCACCCCGGCGTTCAGCAACGACGACTTGCCCGAGCCGGACGGACCGAGCACCAGCACGGCCCGCTGCCCCAAGGCTCGAACGATCTGCTGCACGGCATCCGCGCGGCCGTGGAACCAGCGGCGGTGCTCGGCGTCGAACGGCGCCAGACCGCGGTAGGGGCACACCGCCGACTCCACGAGCGTGGAATCGGTCTGCCACAGAGTCTGTGCGGGCGTCGCGTACGCCACGCCCGACCCGCGGCTGTGCTTGTCGACGCTGCTGAACTCCCTGACCATTCCGACGGCGAGGCCGGTCAGGTCATCGATGACCGGGGAACCGCTGTACCCGACCGTTATGTCGTTCGCGCCAGTCAACTGCAAGCGCTGCCCCTTGCCCTCCAGATCGGGCAGGAGATCACCGGCGTACGCATAGCCGTAGCGGCCGCCGTCGGGCGCGCCGAACACGGACACCCGGTGCCCGCGGCAGTCGGCGGCCGAACCGAGCGGCAGCACCGACGCGCCCGCTGGGACGTCGTCGAGACGTAGCACGGCGATGTCCGACCGGTCGGCTGGGCTGAACGCCGCCGGATCCACCCGGCCCGTCACCACGGGCGCACCGGGCAGAAAGAGAAAAGGGGACTCGACGGCCTGACACTGTCGGTCAAGGCGGCGCCGCCGTGCGGTACGTTGGCTGATCATGCTTGCGACGCGCCTCGATCTTGACCGGATTCGCGCGGCTCGACGCGTGATCGACCCGGTTTTTCTGGATACCCCGCTGTACCAGTGCGACGCGTTGGGGCGCCGGCTCGGCTGCACGGTGAGTATCAAGCTCGAAACGGCGAACCCGGTGCGCTGCTTCAAGGCCCGGGGCACCGAGCTGGTCGCCGCCCTGCTCGCCGGCCAGGGCCGGACAGCCGTGGTGTGTGCCAGCGCCGGCAACCTCGGCCAGGCGCTCGGTTGGTCGGGCCGCCGCCGTGGCCTCGACGTGACCGTCGTGGCATCGCACCGGGCGCCCGCCGCCAAGCTCGATCGGATCCGCGCGCTGGGCGTTGAGCTTGAGCTGGTCGACGGCGACTTCGAGATGGCCCGCGTACGGGCGGCGAGCATCGCGCAACAACGCGGCGTGCGGCTGGTCGAGGACAGCCTCGACCTCGAGACCTGCGAGGGCGCGGCGACCATCGGCCTGGAGTTGGCGAGCGCGGCGCCCGTCTTCGACGCTGTTCTGATCGCCCTGGGTGGCGGCGCGATGGCCACCGGCGTGGGCCACGTGCTGAAGACCCTGGCGCCGGACGTCGAAGTGATCTGCGTGCAGCCGGCGGGCGCACCGGCGATGACCCGTTCCTGGCACGAGCGCCGGGTCGTCACCACCGACTCGGCCGACACGATCGCCGACGGCGTCGCCGGCCGGTACCCCATTCCCGAGGTTCTGGACGACCTCCTCGTGGTGGCTGACGACGCCGTCCTGGTCCGCGAGGAGTCGATCGTCGCGGGCATGCGGATGCTTCTCGAGAGCGCCGGCCTGGTCGTCGAGCCCTCAGCGGCGCTCGGCGTCGCCGCCGTCCTGGAAGACCCCGACCGCTTCGCCGGCCGCCACGTGGCCACCATCATCTGCGGCGGCAACGTCGACCTGGACGCCTACCACCGGTGGGTCCGTACGTGAGCTTGGCTGCTCAGTCCAGGAAGCCGAGCCGGACGACGGCGTCCTGGGCGAGCAGGAAGCCGACGATGCCGACGATCCACGCCAACGCGTTGCTGCGGGTCATCCAGTCGCTCAGCCGGGTCAGCAACGGAATGACCTGCTGGCCCGCGGCCAGGCGCACGACCAGCAGCAGCAGCGCGGGAACGATCATCACCAGGCAGTAGCCCGCCATGATCAGCGCGAGGTACGCCGCGGGCAGCGCCGCCGTGGTGATCATCCCGATCGCGGCGAGGTAGGGCAGCATCGTCGTCACCTCGACGGCGGCGGCCGTGAGCGCCAGCCCGGCCAGGGCCGCGGCGCCGCCGTCGGCCAGGGCGCGTTCCCGCCAGCCGCGCAGACGGCCGCCCCCGGTCACCGTCCTGTTCCTGCGCTCCAGCCGGAAGCTCCAGAAGAACAGCGCGACGCCGATGACCAGTTGCGCCCACACCACCGGCCGGGTGTCGAGCAGGCGGCCGATCTGCGGCAGGAAGGCGTCGGCGCCGAGCGCGACGGCCATCCCGACCGCGAAGTAGAAGGCGGCGACCGTGCCGAGGAAGACCAGCAGGCGCGCGGCCCGTACCGGTCCGGGATGGATCAGCAGCCAGGCGGGGATCAGCAACGTCCCGAAGCTGGTGGAGTCGATCAGGGCGAGGACGGCCAGCGAACCCAGGAGCGCGATTTCCATGCCGGTACTCTGCGGCGCGCGGGCCGGCCGCCGCGTCGGCCGAAGGATGTCCGTCATCGGCGCGGGTACAACCTTCGACGGACGCCGCCCGGCGCGGTCCATGGTGGGATGGAGCCGTGGCGACGGCACAGGTGCGGCACCGGCTCGTCGAACATTGGCGCGGCAGCACGCGGTTGCAGGACGTGACGGCCGCCGCGGGGACGTTCGCCGCCGGCCTGGCGTTCAATCTGGTCGGCCTGACCGACATCTGGTCCACGCCGCAGGTTGCTCGCCTCGCCGCCGCGCCCGGGTGGTGGCACACGGTCCTGCTGGCCGCGGGCTGCCTGGCCATGCTCGGCAAGCGCCGCCGTCCGATCCTCGCGCTCGGCGCCGGCACCGTCGCGGCGGTCGCGGACCTGGCGCTCGGCGGCAGCATCGCGCTTGTTCTGGTCCTGTTCGACCTGCTCTTCTCGGCCGGGCAGTTCGCCTCCGCGCGGGCCCGGGCCGCGGTGACGACCACGGTGTTCGTCCTCATCGGTACGGTCAGTGTCGTGGGCGGCCTTGCCGTCGGCGAGTTCCGCATCGCCGTCTTCATCGGCTTGCAGCTCACCACGCTGCTTTTCGTGCCGCTGTGGTGGGCGGCCAACATCCGCCAGCAGCGGTCGCTGGGCGCGCTCGCCGCCGAGAAGACGGCCCACGAGGCCGTCCTCGCCGAGCGCGCGGCGATGGCCCGCGACCTGCACGATGTCATCGCCGCCCACCTGTCCACGACCGCGATCCACTCCGGTGCGGTCCTGGCGCTGCCGCCGCAGACCGATCGTGACCGGGCGGCGCTGCGAGCGGTACGCACCAGCAGCCTCGCCGCCCTGGCGGAGATGCGTTCCATGATCCTGCTGTTGCGGGCCGACGACTTCGCGGCCAAGGACCCCACCCTGCCCGGTGGCCTGGACCGGCTGAGCGACCTGGTCGACGAGGCCGTGGCCGACGGGCTGCGGGTCGAGGTGCGTACCCGGGAGATCCCGGACATCCCGGTCCTGGTGGCGCACGCCTGCTACCTGATCGTGCGGGAGGCCCTGACCAACGCGCGCAAACACGCGCCGGCCTCGGACGTACGCCTCGAGG
>Ga0307512_10005603_pt1 | contig 13024 bp, 15 predicted proteins | sample 14_EM_MG_FD_200267 | JGI IMG/M metagenome (GOLD analysis project Ga0307512, IMG submission 200267) | Populus trichocarpa ectomycorrhiza microbial communities from riparian zone in the Pacific Northwest, United States - 14_EM | ecosystem: Host-associated > Plants > Roots > Unclassified | place... | reverse complement strand
GCCACACCCGCATTTTTTTTTTTTTTGTCATTACCAATGTAAAAAATTATGACACCCACACCTGCACTCTCTGTCGCGCAACGGCGTTTGCGCGCCAGCTCACTGTCGACGGTTCAACCGTACCCTCTAATAGTACTAACTATGAAGACATGCTCTGATATAGTCTCTGAAAAGTCCAGCATTGGTACATATCTCTCTGACAGGTGTGGCTCTGAAATGTGTAACTCTGACATGGTTTCTGATATGCTCAGCTCTAATAAACATGGCTTTTAATACATATGCTCTAACTTGATCTGAGTATTCCACTTCCAATAAATGTGACTGGCAAGTAGCACCATGAAATTAACTCAAATAATGAAACATGAGGCTCTGACAAGGTACCTAACGTGATACTGACAAGTGCTTGGTATGGAAGCAATCAGCAAAATGTTGAATGGTCTGGAAGCTACACGCAAACCTCCCAGGCACTCCGGTCAACTCAACCAGTGGTCCAATATAATTCCTTACTCTGCCAGACACGCCTCGAGCTAAGCAATGTACTCTGAGATACTGCAAGAGCATGCTCAAGTCCACATGGAAGCACCTGCAGTGATTGAGGTGAATTCAAAACACTACGACAAATGTCATATTAAATAGTGACATTTTGGAGTAGCACAGACTTCGAGAGCAGCTGAGACCTCTGTGCAGCTCTGCGGGAGACTTTAAATTTGGTGTGGTATCCTCATGGCCATGGTTCTTCAGGTCCTATATGCAGACACCATTTCATCTATCATGTTTCCCTTGGTTCCAAGTACAAGACAATTGGCGGCATCACAATATCAGATACGTTATCTATCTAGGTCTATCTATATGTAGACGTATGGTTGATCTGGCTGCAGCGGACAGTTTAGTGCAATTGGAGAAGGACCAGGTATTCGCAATGGAGCAAACTTTGAGAAGCATTTGGAGGCAGTGATCAAGAGAATTTGGAGATGCACTTGAATGGAGGCCATGTTGTAATGCACTGCAAGATACACTTGGAAGCCGAGATCAAGTGAACTCAGAGATGCCCTTTAAGGTCATAAGAAAGCAAGAATGGAGACGCATTGCAAGTGCAGATTCATACAAACTTGGATGCCAGAATCACGAGAGGCTTGCAATACACCTTGCGGCTGTGATTGAGGGTCATTGGAAATACAGTTTGAGCCTGTTATTGAGCGAGTTAGGAGTTGAAGTAGGTGGCCATAGCATTGCAAACTGGGAGGTTGTAATCAAGGAAGATTGGAGATATACTTGGATGGTGAGATAGTTCGAACCCTGAGATATCATTGGAGGCAGCGATTGAGCGAAATTGGAGGTGTATTTGGAAGTGGTCAACCTGGAGGTGGTCAATCTGGAGGTGATCGTTCCGCATGTGGTTGATCTGCTGGTGTTTGATCTGGAGGTGGTCGATTTGCAGGTGGTTGATCTACATGTGGTTGATCTGCAGGTGGTTGATCTGCAGGTGGTTGATCTGCAGATGGTTGATCTGCAGGTGGTAGATCTGCAGGTGGTAGATCTATAGGTGGTTGATCTGCAGGTGGTTGATCTGCAGATGGTTGATCTGCAGGTGGTCAATCTGCAGGTGGTCAATCAGCATGTGTTTGATCTGCAGGCAGTCGATCTGCAGATGGTCCACCAGTTGCTATTCACGCTGCAGGTAGTCGATCCGCAGGTGGTCGACCTGGCGGCATTCAATCTGTAGTTATTTGATCTGCATGTAGTCGATCTGGAGGATTTTAATCAGCTGGTGGTTGATTTTTAGCCGGTTGATCAGGAGGGAGGCCCGATGGGAGCTATGACTCTATTCAATCATAAACTCATAACGAGGGGCTTCTTGATCAGTAGAGCGTAGTGATTAAGATGGTCCACCATGACATGAGAGTTGAGTGATAAGAGACTGGCTGGGTGCAGTAGACAGTTGAATCTGGGTTGATGCTGTACTCAGTGTGTGTTGTACTTGGTGTTAACTGAAAATCAAGCCATGGAGATATAGAAAGGGAATACTAACTTTCATGTTCTCAAGTGATGGTGGAGTTGCAGATGACAAAGAGAGAGATGAGAGTAGAAGGGGGAAATCATGATGAGAATTAGGGAATCAAGAGTATTTCATGTGTAAATTAATTTATCATGCCCAATATGGCAGTTAAAAATAATGAGATTAGGTATTCTACACCCAATCTGGTAAGATGTACCCCAGATTCCCAACATTCGCTCCTATTTGTCATTTGCTTCCATAATCATTCTCTATCTGGCTTTCTTGTCCACCACTCTACCATCATTGGAGAACACTAAGTCAAAACATCCTTTTCTTTATCTTGAAGTCATGATCATGAGTTAACACCAAGTATAGTTTACAATGAGTACAGAATATACTGTGTACTACATCCACTAAAGAATGACTGTCTCGTAGCAAGTGTACCTTCAGTTGTATGATTATGAGTTCAACGCTGAATGTAGCTTCAACTTCTGGAAGGTCTCCCTATCCAGATTGACCACCACCAGCTTGCTCTCAATGTGAGAAGAGAGGTAATGTCAGCTGGTCAAATTACTGTATTTGCTAATGAACAGACAGATGAATTGAGTCTTAGAACCGGTCATGGTTTCAAATCAACTACCCCCACATCAGCCAACTTGATGTACCTGTCAAACATCGCTTCACCATGGCATCCATATGGATGTCTGATTTCAAGTGATCTTGTACTGGTGTTGCCAGTGCTCTGGGATACACCTAAATGGCACTGCATTGGTGCAGTCAACTCTGGGATTTGGACACCCTGGGACCTCCGGTCTGCCAATTCCCAAGCACTGCCAGAGGCTCCCAGCGACAAAAACACATTTTGCAAATAAACAGACATTTCTGAGAAGATCAACATAACTGATCAATCTGGTATATTGTGTTATATTCTAATAATGCCTACTGGTTCAGGATATATTGGCTCACTTCAGCACAGCCAAATTTAGAATCAATTGGAAGTTACAATGGAGCAACTTAGGTAATATAAGTAGTTACACCATTCCTCTGAAGTGCAGCTAGATTCTCCCAGACTGGCTGAATGCAAAATCATGTAATTTCAGGTACACTCAGAGTACTATTGGATGCTACTCAATTTCTCTGAAGTTGAGAATTGGAATACAAGGATATTCTACCAAATATGAAGTTGGCTTCAGAATTCTGTAAAGTCTAGCCTTTCGGTGTGTACAATTTTGGAGCTGCTAGGACTACGATACCTGTCTCCAAGATGACTCTGCTGCACCTTGAACCTGTAGCCAGACACTTTTAGAGTGGTAATATAATGCGTATATCAAATTGTACAATGTGATAAACTAGCATACAGCTATATAATGAAATCAGCCCTTTCAATAAATATACAGCCTCAAAAGTATCTCAATTGTAATAATTGGTTGCAATTCATATGATATTGATGGCTATACATGCAGCATTCTCTCACATCAAATGTACTGAACTAACTATAGATGTCATGGTTACAGTATACACCACATTTGCCTGTTTGATAACCCATCTATACTAGGAGGCTAACTGTTCAGATTGTTATACTTGATTTTATCTATGCAAACACATTCCTGAACTTAAGAATTTATTACCTATTGTTAGCATTTCGTACACCGCTGAGAATTGGTCAAGATTGTTTTTGCAGCTAGCTTATTCTCTACATTTAGGAGGATCAAATATAGTGGAGTCCCAATAAATGAATAAACTGGAAATGAAGAAATTAGTCCTCTGAATGTATTCTTAAGGTAATGCTCTTCACATTGGGTGTATTGCACCCATATCTTTTGAGCTTGAGGCAAGATACCTTGGTTGGCCTGAGTGTATTCTACCTTGTATTTAAGATTCAGATGTTCAGTTGACATAGAATTGTATAATGGTTGAGGGTAATACAACAGCCCATTGGGAAGATTTATAAATATACTGTTGATGTGTACATTCTGATCATATCCAGGCCCCAATCCACTGACTTGATAATTGTATTTCATTTCAATTTGAATCTAAAATAGCTGCCCAAAGTTGTGAATCACAATATCTTTATGATGTATCTTGATGTGCAATCAATTTGATGCTTCAGTTCACTGCATAGTCATGCCTTTAGCTGTAAAGATGTACTCGGAGCGATATGATGTAGAAAAGAGGCTAATGAAGATATTGCGGTAGTATTAAAAGATGGGTGCTATGTGTAGTATACTATTGATAGATATTAAATAGTAAGTGAAAACTTTTGCAGCGTCAATATTGTACTAAACTTGAAGTGTAAAATATGACAGTATCTGTGTTGTGCGGTCAAACTGATACACAGGTCGTTATACTTGAGCATCTGTCTCAGGTTACGGACTATGTTCATTCATGTAGATCTCAATGTCGAGTTACCAATGTGAAGCAGTTGAGATATGTGGGTGGCAAAATTGACTTCTCGACCTGCTCACCAGCTCCAGTTGGATTTTTGGATCAGTTGACGCTGCTTTGGCCATCCAATATGCATTATATACTGTTCGATAGATGTTCTGCACTTGTGATATGCCAATTATCTGCTTTGAAGTATCTATTTTGATCCAGTGGATGGATAATTCCTTTAAAAACTACCTCTGCTCATTTCAAGCTATGCCATAAATATCTCTCTCCTGCTAATCCAGGATGAGCACTGTCTGACCTGAATGGCAGAGAGTGGCTTCAGTGTGTGCAATGAATCGGCTGATTTTATATTGAACATAGTTGCCAGAGATTATGTCTGCCAGTTTTGTAGCCTCCTCCTCTGCAGCAGGTTGCATGAGGGCTGGTTTTGGGGGAATATAGTACTATGTCTAAGTACATTAGATTTGACTGCCAGCAATCGTTGTGATTCAAGATATTAGAATAATATTTTGAAACATCTTGCAGGTAACTGGGGTCAGCTGATAGATCTCCTGCTCCAATTACTGGATTGCCTTATAACACTAAGCATTTGACAATTCGATTGTGGCTTGTCAAACTCCATTCTGGAATACTGGACATCACCTGCTTTTGTTGTCATAACCTATTGAGCCCCATACACATGGACCTCCATTGCAGCACAAATTCTATGAATCATTTGTTCTAGTAACTGATGGGGTAATGTTACTAACAGGTAATATACTTTGGCTTTTGCAGACATTGATATTTTCGGCAATACAAAAATTGCTTTCTTCCGGTAACATTGCTTGAGTAAATAGGTAACAGCTTTGAGGGCTAACTCAGAGTGATTTTGTTGACTAACATGGATAGAGCATTTACATAATGCCTGTACTACTTCCATTACCATTTCATAAGAGGCTGTTTTTGCTGCACATCTCCTGTCATTCTTAGAGCAGATATGCATTGGTTCCCCATTCACAACCACTATGCTGATTATTCCACAGGTTGTGGATTGATGCTAGGTGCCACATGACAAAGCCCTGAATTGTTTAGTGATGCACTTGAAGCTTACCAATCAATGTACTAATTTGCAATGATTGTTAAATTGTTTCTAGACAGTTCTAGCATTCAGAAAGTTATGCTGACAGTGTAACCAATCCTTAACTCGTCTCAGGAGCAGCTGACGCACTGTAGCTGGCTGCCACTGCTGTTAGACAGTGCAGAGAGCATATTGCCAGGACTGGTTTTTGATTGGGTGATCACCTAGTGTGTGCAGAATGATATGGTCAGCATTCTTCAGCAGGTCTGAGTAAATATGCTGATCCCTCAAGTAAATGAGTGCAAGCATAGTTGAATGCTCCATTTGGGCACCATTAGGAATTACATAGCTTGGGTATCAGCCATATGATACAGCAGTTACTATAACTTGTTCTGTATAATTCCCAACCGAAACTGCCAAGAGAGAGTAATATCGTTGCTGCAGTTCATCAGCGCAATTCCATTTTCAGCCAGAATTAGTAATGCCAATGTTCCTTGGTTGGAACAGCACAGTTCCTATCTCCTTACGCTATGCTGTGTCAATATTATTGGAACATGAAAGTGAAAATGGGATTAGTACGAAAACAGACCTTTGGCACAGTTTACGAATATTGCGGAGATCTTCGCACATATTCCAAATTTTGAGACATCAAGGCCAGGTATCCAGATCACCTGAAAAATTGGTCAACTGAGTGTGATTAGATTCACAAATAACCAGTATCATCATTGCTGTGGCAGGAAATTAATTGTGTATAACACCCCCTAAATTTCAAATATTAATCTCAGTATGATTTCATCAACTCTCCAAGGCAGCATTGCCGAATAGGACACAGTTGAGGTCAGCCAAGATTGGGAAATGTGCGCAACAATTGTCGATACATTTGAAAATTTCCCTCTAGCATACTATGTTAAAAATATGTGAAATATGTTCTGTTCAACAGTCATCTCTAAGCCTCAAAGCAACTTCTGAGAAGAGCTTACCCAATGTAGTGGTCCATTGCAATGGTATAGATTTCAAGGTGTCCAGCCCAGTTGTAAGATGTTCATCGATTTAAGATTGTGTGTACTGGCTAAAGGATTGAGCCAGTTGAAAGTCTTCTGCAGATCGAAATGAGTGCCTTGTATTTCATTGTTCTGACTACTTTCGTTGCTTATTGTGTTATCCAGTTACTTTGCCATACACTGTCCCCCAAAAATGATGCTCTCAAACAACTGCACCACAGGTGGTGGTATCGATGGATTAGGTGTACATGTCGGTTCACTCTTTCGGAGGTTTATATGTTGTGTGTCAAGACTATCTTCTTGTAGTGGTTCACCAAGTACATTGTGTATGTGTAGATTGTTAGTCACCCAGCTTATCGATGGCTGTTCAGGTACACATACTACAATCCAACAATGTCGGCTTGGGCAAATTCAAACCTATAGGTGGCGGAATCCAATCACATAATAGACTGTCATTCATCGATGTGGAGTGATAGTGATGATCAGAAACCTTTAGTTCGTACTTGTCCAATGATTTCTTCTTCAATACACAGCATGAAACATGTTTCCAGTTAGTGTTGACCATATTTGAATGGTGGTCTGGGTTAGATATTCTGATCCATCCTGATTATACTTTCCATGATAATGATTTGTTTCTGAATCTGAGCCTTTGGGGTATTTGAGTTGAAAGGAAGATAACTCAGCTTACCATATAACATTCAAAGCTGTATTCTACAGCACCAAATGTTAGTAAGTGGTATATCATAGTAACCATATGACCAGTTTCCTTTATAAACTAGAATATATCTACCATATCTTGCACAACAATATTGCTCAGATTCTGCTGAAAATTGTTTACAGATAAGAGCAGGTTTCTCTAATCATCACTGCAATCAACAGTTATACAATGTGTATCAGGGGCTGCTGCAATTGCAACTATTTGCTATATTATATACTACATCATTGAGGCATTGCGCTGTTCATACCAAAGTCCAAACCTCAAGCCACAAGCTGTGTATACTAATAATGGATTGTCTTAATATCATGAATCAGTAAATTTCCTAGCTAGCTATATATCCACTTAATGATCATCATGAACTGATTGGCTGGAAGGATAGTTGCTTGAGTCATTATACTTGATCAGTGCATGGTGGCTGTGGAGACGACAAAGATCACACAACAAGCCCCATTGAAAGCGATTATTGTTGCTACACGACTAACAACCTTCCAATTGAATGAACTGAAGGTCATACTGATATATTTTATGGGAAAAGTCACTCATTGTGCTCACCTTGAAACTTGATACTATTCATGTTGGTTTCCTGCAGATATCATATCGTAACACATCCATGCCCATGATTGTTTTGAACTTGGCAAAGGTGAGCGAAAATTTGTAATCCGAGTGCAGCAATGAGACTATCCAATAAACAAAGCCTGATGCTGATTGAGATTTCTTATGTACACCATCGTTTCATGGAAGATAGACTGTGTAGTGCTCTGCAGTTTGTAACAACACAATGTGATCTAAGAGCCCTTGATTCTACAGACAGTGACTACTACTGTCAATCTACTGAACTTGATTCCAGCTTATTCTACATCATAAATTGAATCTGTATTTATTTACTACCATTTTGTTTGCATTCAATATTGACCACTATATCCCCACTGAAGGCAATCAATATTGTTTCACCAGGTAGCCTGCTCTTGGGCTCACAATAATGTTTAGATTACAATGTGGAAATATCAGATAATAATATTTCCATTACACTTAGCTCAGAAACATAATTTGAGTATCTCATGAATCAGTTTCGTCTGCTGGCAGGCTATCATAACCTTCCTCTACAACAGGTATTTCCAGTTGTCCCACAGTAGTATAACCCTGGTGCTTTCAATCTGACGCCATGATCACAACCAAGCAGCAGTGCAATAAATGAATGTCTCAGCTGTAGGCTAACCTGGCGAGGATATTAATTCCCCCAATGTGGTTGTTGTCACGGCTCAGGTTTATAAGTAAGAATGACATGACTGAGAGAAGAGTACTCCCAGGAGTTGTGGAAATTGGGTGTCATTTAGAGTCGTGGGAATGGCGTCAGGATATCTTTAAGTGGTGGCAGGATAGATGAGTATAATAAGGAAGTTATCTGAGGTGTTGTCATGTCAGACAATGTGATGTGGTTGTATAGATAAGCATCTTGCTGGAGGTGGATAAGATCATGGGCGAGGATTTGAATGCTACTTTGGAGAATACGGAATGATTTGAGGGTGGAGGATGAACTGCATATAAAGCAAGGTTGTTTGGTATTGGAGGTTTCGTTTTCTTCTCACATTACTCATTCTGTTGTATAGAAAAGCAATGGACAACAATTGACAACTTTGACTCCTGCCTTGTTGTCTTGATATGCACTTCAAGTCTTTGCCCAATGTCTGATAGTATATATTTGGTCCCAATTTGACTGATATCTGACCACACCCATTATATTAGAATGAGTCCCTACACAACATACCTGATATAGAATCTGGCTATACCCTTGAGCTGGGTGTAAGTATTGTTCTGCACCTGGTTCTGGTGCTTGTTGAATATATTTAGCAGATGACTAACACTGGACACATATTTGCGACTATTTTGTTGACCACCAGTTTCAACTTACTGGATGGTATATCAGCCAGTACCCTGACTAATCATCATATTCAAAAGCAAAAGTATGACAGTAACTGTATTTGTCAGATTAATTGGTTTGATCATGCTGGAATCCCTTATTTGATATTCCAACCAGAACATATGAACATATTTGGAAGTTTTGATGCAGTTCTCTGAGAAGCCAGTCAACCTCTTGAGGAGTATTGAGTGAACAATCGACTACTCCCAGCCAATGGAATGTGTACTAGACAGTGGCACCCAGAGAACAAGGATGCCTCGACATTAATGACCCAGTGTTTGGACTTCAATAGGCCAGCTATTCAGGAGCATACACCTGGGTTCCTTGTGATCTGGTGGAATCCAGTGAATTTGAGGAACACAACATTGCAGGAACTCACTCAACCAAGGGACATGCTCCAGTCACACCAACTGCAGCAAAATTGGTGAGAGTCCCAATAATTGTAGTTTCACCCGCAACACCAACTCTGTCCGAAATTTGCAAGGATATTTGGCTCTAGTGAGGATGCCTACCTTTTAGAAGTGGTAGGATCAGACAGCTGAGTAGTGGTGGTGTGGAAGCCTGTCCAAGACAAAAGGTGGGCGTTAGTAATGATTCAGAAGAATGGCATTAGTTTCAAGGAATTTCTCTTCAGGATCATGCAAAGTCAGAAAGTACTGCTAAGGGTCACAGAGCACACAGCACCTGCTGAGGTAGTACCGAGGGTGTATGATCACCCGGCCCATAATATTGCGTGACAGAAAGAAATTACAAACTTGAAGGCCGCAGAAGTCCTCCCCCCCTCATATGATTATTCTGAAATGGACTCCTGGATTGTAATGATGAAGCGCCAGTTGTAATAAGCCAGGAGGGGACCACATGGCAACCAGCGAGAGTGGGAATGTCAGAGGAGTTAGCGAAAGAGCTAGTGGCCAAGACAAGAGATCCAAGAAAATCTGGAGAGAAAGTCCAAAATTTCAGATCACAGTTTGCCAATGCCCTAATCTAGGCCGCCAGAGTACCTCTGGTTGATCCCCGAGGGATGGAGGACAACACTCAGAATGTTCCGAACTGTCTTGAAATTTCAGAATCCAATCAAACACAGCTGAGGAACTGGGAAGTGCAAGTTCAGATTGTCATCTGACACATAACTGGCCGCTCTCACAACAAACAGTCGAACATACACTGTGCATGCAACCCCTGGAGAGCGGTTGCCTTTGACCAGATATTCTCACAAATTTGGGAGGATGGAACAATGGGGCTGTGGGACATATCACCATCTAGACAACTCCTGGAAGCAGGTTTTGGAGACCGCCACTGGCTAGCAACAGCAGAAAGAAAGTTCCACAAAAGTATTCAAATGAACAGTAAGTTCTCTTAGTAATTTGCTGAGTACCAAGTGATAGCCACCAACCTCAACTGGGACATTTCCCAACTCAGAAGTGCCCTGCCAATGGGATCATTGGAGAATATGAAGGACTGCATTCAGTGCAACCTTATGCTTGACGAACTACTCACATTCCGTCCAATTGGGCAGATGCAGGATAACCAGTTTCGACACCAAGAGTAGACAACATGGTGCAGACAACTAGCTGAGGCATCGGTTACACCTCTTCCACCAACTCCCCAGCCCCTCCAAATGATCCTACAGTAACCTCGGCCTGTCCTGTTGCAGGTTAAACCGGACCGGCACCAATGTATTTGAATGCACAATGAAGAATGTTGTCAGTGGAGGAGTGGGTGAAGAGGATTGTGGATACCAGGTGTTTATACTGTGGTGGATTGAACCACATGGTGGTGGAATGCATATGTGGAAAAAAGCTCTGATGTTTAAGGTAGCTGGAGCACAGATAAAGAAATTAGAGGTGGGAGGGTCCTCCAGAGAATGAGGGAAAGATTTGGTCAAGTACACAATCATGGCACTTTGATTGATGGAAAATGTTTTGATTTCAATGCCTTATTACGTTGTGGAATTCTGTGTTTTTCATTTAGCAAAGTGGGGGTACTTGATTGATCAATGGAAGGGAAACATGTAGTTACAACCTGTACATTGACTATTAAGGATTAAATGGTACTGACACATGCACAGATTGATTGTGGGGCAACAGGCATTGCGTCTATACATCAGGAATTTGCTTCTCATCCCCAGATACCTTTGCAGGAACTTAAACACAAATGACAACTTGAGGATATTGACAGAAGACCCATTGAATCAGGCGATATCACACACCTTGGGAAGGTATCAATGACAGTTCAAGACCATCAGGAACAGATACCAATGTCCCTTACAGAGCTTCGACACTGTTGTGTTGTTCTTGGGATTCTGTGGCTGGATCTTCATGATGTTAAGGTTGAATTTTCGTTGAATACCGTCTCATTTGGGTCACAGTTCCGTACAACAAATAGACATTACTCCACAGTCACAGTTCAAGCTTCAATAGAAGATGTACTAGAGCTGGTGTATACCGGGAAACAGGGAGATTTTGAACAAAATGTTCAACCTTCAAGACCATTGGAAGGGAATATATTGGTAATGCTGAGTAGCGCTTCTGTCAATTCGACTTTAAAGATGTAATCATTGACAATTGTTGAAACCTCGCTAGATCAAAGCGAAATGGCCATCAAAGCAGAGGACTTCATGGCATAACTATTGGAGAAAGTCATTAGAGTACAATATCATTTATTCATTCTATTGTTTTGACAATGTTTTGGCAAATAGTAGTCCACCAGTTCAAGCAGCAATGGACCATGAAGTAAGATTTCTACATGGAGAGACATCGACATGGGGACAGTTGTACTGTGTGTTCCAGGCCGAGCTGGTTGATTTAAAAGAATGACTGGAAGAGAATATGTTCAGAAGGATCCATTTGGCAATCTTTGTCACCTTTCACCACACAAGTACTTTTTGGGACAATGTTGGTTGGATAATTAAGTTTCTGTATTGATTCTCAGGATATGAATTGTATAATGGTGAAGAATCAGTAACCCATACCATTGATGACGGCGACATTGAACCTCCTGAGGGAAGCAGAGGTACATACAAAGCTGAATTCTGGGGTGGCATATAATGTATTACAAGTAAAAGAAGGTGATGAACATATATTAGCCTTCTTGACAAGATATTACCTGTTTGAATCAATGGAAATTATGTTTGAAACAACAAATGCCGCTGCAGCAATTCCACAACATACCAATAATGCGATTTGAAAGGCTTTGGATGATTTTGAATCAGCATACCTGAAATATGTTCTAATTTGTAGTAGTTCAGAGAAAATGTATATTGAACATGACAAATGGGTTACATGGTGCCTGTTGGAAGCAGTGTTATATTTGAAGCTAGACAAATGTGAGTTCCACAAGGAGGCTGTTGAGTACCTTGAATTGATTAGATCAACAAAGGATATGTCAATTACCCACATATGGTGTATCCCCAATGGAATTGGAGCTGAGAAATGAAAACAGTGCATGGGTACTTGAATAGTTCATTTGCCATGGAACTGTTACAGGGGTTTTGAAATTATTATCGACAGTTGATTTCTAAGTATTCTGACAAACCAGAACGATTACAATAACTCACAAACAGGGATACACTATCTAGATGGAAATTTGATCAAGAATTGGCTTTCAAGATGCAGGTAAGAATATTTCCAACAACACTGGTACTTTGTCATTTCAATTGTGGGAGAGAAGAAGTTATTGAAACAGATAGCTCAGGGTGTATATTGGAAGCAATCATAACACGTCCAGATAATGAAGGAATCACACACTGAGTGGTGGATTTTCAAACACACTTACCAGTAAAGTACAATTATGATATTTAACATAAGCAATTGATAATAAACATTAAGGCTTTGGAAGAATGGGGACAAGATTGTGAACACTAAATTATATGGAGTGCAAAACAATGGATATTTAGGAGGTGGTTATAATTCTAAAATGTAAATAGGAATCCACTGATCAAGAT
>Ga0307512_10005602_pt1 | contig 13026 bp, 8 predicted proteins | sample 14_EM_MG_FD_200267 | JGI IMG/M metagenome (GOLD analysis project Ga0307512, IMG submission 200267) | Populus trichocarpa ectomycorrhiza microbial communities from riparian zone in the Pacific Northwest, United States - 14_EM | ecosystem: Host-associated > Plants > Roots > Unclassified | place... | reverse complement strand
TCGCCAGGTCGACGATCCGGGGCGCCCAGCGAGAGGCGAGGTCGTCGTCCAGCGCGACCACGTTGCCGTTCTTCACCGCGTTCAGCGTGTTCCAGCCGGGACGCGCGGCGACGGTCTCGGCGCTCTGGGCGCAGCACTTCACGTCGGCGAGGAAGATCAGGTCCGGGTTCGCCTGCAGGATGGCCTCGTTGGACAGCTGCGGGTAACCGCCGGAGTCGTGATCGGCCGGGTCGGCGATGTTGGTGAGCCCGAACAGGTTGTAGACCTGACCGAGGAACGTCTTGGACGTCGCGCTGTACAGCGTCGTGTCCACCTCGTGGTAGTAGGTCAGCGGCTCGGCCGGTTTCTTGGTGTCCGACACGATCTTGTCGAGGCCGTCCCGCGTCCGGTCGACCAGGTCGGTGGCGTCCTCGGCGTGACCGGTGGCCTTGCCGATGAGCTCCCAGCCCGCGTACATGTCGTCGAACGTGGTCGGCGCCGGGACGACGAGCACCGGCACGTCGACGGCCGCCATGGACTCGACCAGGTTGTCCGCGTCTCCGGAGATCACCAGGAGGTCGGGGTCGTACTTCGAGATGGCCTCGACGTTCGGGCTGAGCCCGGACAGGTCGGTCTTCGGCGCGTCGGCCGGGTAGGTGGACTGGTCGTCCACGGCCACGACCTGGTCGCCCGCCCCCATGGCGAACAGGGTCTCGGTGTTGCTGGCCGACAGGGACACGATGCGCTCCGGCCGCCGCTCGATGGTGAGCGGCTTGCCCTCCGCCGGCGTGACGGTGACGGGGAACGACTGGCTGTGGGGCTCGAAGGTCTCTGGCGTCTGGTTGGTGGAGGCCTGCTCACGGGCGGCGCACCCGGCGGCGAGCAGCGCACCGGCGATGGTCAGGGCCGCGAGGCGCCTGGAAGTGGAGGACAACGGGACTTCCTCGGGTCGTCGGCCCGGCACGCGGGCGCGGCCCGGCCTCCCATGCCGGGGACGCCGCATCCCTGCACCGGGGGCGGTTGGCGTCGACGCGGTGGGGAGGCGACCTGGCTTTGACAGTTGCGGGACAGCGCCGGAATCCCACCGGACTTCGCTACCACCATCGCGTCACCGGTCAGCGTGCTGACCAGCACAGGGACGCTACCACCCCGCGGGTAACGACGCCGCGTGCCCGTCGATAGACAGTCGTGACACACGTGGACGAGCCCGCGCTCGAGGATGAAGCCACCGCCAGACTCTTCGAGGCCGCCGTACAACGGGCACGCGGCACCTCGTTCGGGGTGTTGATGCTCCTCCCCATGGCGGCGTTGACAGGCTGGATGTGGTTCTCCACGCCCGTGCTGGCCGTGTTCATGGCCGGTGCGTTGCTCGTGATGATGTGGCAGTTGCTCACGCACTGGATGCCCGGCGGGTCGCGGTGGCCCGCGGCCGCGCGCCGGTTGCTCGAAGACGAGCCATGGCGGGAGACGAACGCCACGGTGCTCGACACCCGAGGCACCGTGCTGGCCCTGCCGAGTGGTGAGCACGTCCGCGTGCACGGGCTGCCCGCGCCGGCGCGGGAGGTGGCCGTGCGCGCCGGTCGCGTGTGGACGGTCGGGCCGGACGCCGCGGGTTGGCTCGCGGTGCGGGTCGACGGCCTCCACACCCCGTGGCCCGCCCAGCAGATCGCGGCGAGGAACGCCGAGCCCGCGGCGCCCACCGCCGAGCCGGTCACGACGATCTGGGTCCGTCGCCTCGTCAGGGAGGCGCGCGGCACCCTCTGGTTGGCGCTGCTCGCCGCGATCGGTTTCGTGCTCCTGACCGTGTTCGCCCATGCCGATCTGTGGCTCGTCGCAGCGGCGGTGGCCATCGGCGCCGTCGGTGTCGCGGCCGCCGCGTGGCAGGTGCGCCACGTTGCGCGGCTGCGACCGGTCGGTCCGTGGCAGCGGGCGGACGCGACCGTGTCGTCGTGGACCAACCGCATGCAGGGGCGCGCCGACGGGACCATCGCCGTGCGCTTCCCCGACGGTCACCGGTACACCGCGCACCTCGAGGGAGTGCCGGTCGACCTGTTCGCCAACGCGTGGCGTGAGGAGACGCTGTGGGTGGCGGGCAACGGCGTCGTCGGGTTTCCCGATTACTCGGTCATCGCTTTGGCTTACCTCACGCCGGAGTCGTAACGGGGCGGCGCGAACCCGCCGATAAGGGGGCATGACCTCCGTGGCCACGCCCGCGATCGAGGACGCCTTCACGTCTCAACTCTTCGCGGTGTCGGTGTGGCGGGCGCGGGTGTCGCTGCTGTGCTGGGTGATCTTGCTGGTGCTGGCGGTGACGCCGGCCCTGGGGCTCCTGGCGCCCGGGCTCGCCGGAGTGACCGTGCCCGCTGGTCAGCTCGCGATGCCGTTGGTCATCGTCACCTTCTGGCGGGTGGGCACGCGGATCGAGCCCAGCGCCATGGAGTGGCGGCCGATTCCACGACAGCTGCTCGCCGGACAACCGTGGCGGGAGACGTCGGCGTTGGTCCTCAACGTTCGCGGCACCGTGCTGGTGCTGCCGGACGGTGAGTACGTCCGGGTGAGGGGACTGCCGCAGGCGGTCCGTGAGGTGGTGGTGCGCGCCGGACGGGTGTGGGTCGTGGGGCCCGACGCCGCGGGAAGGCTGGCCGTCCGGGTGGACGGGATGTACATGCCGTGGCCCGCGCGGCGGGTGTCGCCACGGCAGGCCACGGCCGCCCTTCCCGCTGGCGACTCGATCGTGGCGACGTGGGTGCGTCTCCACCGGTCGTCCGCGGGTGGCGTGTTCGCGTTGATCGGCTTCTGCGCCGTGTTGCGGGTGGCCGTGGCCGTGATACCGCCGTGGCGGGCGTGGGACATCCTGGTCACCGTCGCCTTCGTGCTCGCCGTCATCCCGAGCTGGTCGTGGTTGCGGTATGTCACCCGGCTGCGGCACACCGGTCCCTGGGTTCGGGCAGACGCGGAGATCCAGTCCTGGCAGGCCCGCCGGAACGGGCTGGCCGACGGGACCGTCGCGCTGACCTTCGCCGACGGGCGACGGTTCACCGCCTGGCTCGACAAGGCGCCGGTGGACCTCTTCGCCAACGTGACGCACGACAGGATCCTGTGGGTCACGGAAAACGGTGTCGTGGGGTATCCGTACTACCCCGTCCTGGCCGCCGCTCGGTTGACGCCACAGGGCTAGACCGACTCGCGCTCCACCAGTTCCGTCGGCAGGATCACCGGGTCGGGCACCGGGTCGCCGCCGATCTGGGTCAGCAGCAGCTCGGTCATGGCGCGGGCCTGTGCCACGACCGGCTGGCGGATCGTGGTCAGCGGCGGTTCGGTGTGGCGGGCCAGCTCGATGTCGTCGAAGCCCACCACCGACACGTCCGCCGGCACGGTGCGGCCCGATGTGCGCAGGGCGCGGAGCGCGCCGATCGCCATCATGTCGTTCGCCGCGAAGACGGCGTCGATCTCCGGGTGTCGTGCCAGCAGCTCCGTCATCGCCTGCCGGCCGGACTCCAGGGTGAAGTTGCCGTAGGCCACGCGCTCCGGTTTGCGGCCCGCCTCGGCCAGTGCCCGCTGGTAGCCGGTCAGGCGGTCGATGCCGGCGGTCATGTCGTGTGGGCCCGCGATCGTCGCAAGGCGTTTGCGTCCCGCGGACAGCAGGTGTTCGGCCGCCAGCTGCGCGCCGCCGACGTTGTCGGCGTCCACATAGGACAGACCAGGTACCGGGCGGGCAGGACGGCCGCTGACGACCGTGGGAATGCCCGCCGCCAGCAGGATGCGGGGGAGCGGGTCGTCGTCGTGCATGGACGCCAGCAGCACGCCGTCCACGTGTCCACTTCGGACATAGTCGGCGAGCTGCGCGTGCTCCTCGTTGTTCTGCGCGTTCACCAGCACCAGCTGCACGCCGGTGCCGGCGAGTGTCTGGCTGGTCGCGATGATGATGTTGCCGAGGTACGGGTCGTTCAGGACCGTGGCATCCGGCTCGCGCATGACGAGCGCGATCGAGTCGGTCCTGCGCATCGCGAGGCTGCGGGCGGCCCGGTTCGGCACGTACCCGAGGGTCGCGATGGCCGCCTCGACGGCCGTCTTCACCTCGGGGGACACGCGTGGTGACCCGTTGATCACGCGAGACACGGTCGCACGCGAGACCCCAGCCTCAGCGGCGACCGTGTCGAGCGTTGGTTTCATCTACAAGCCGTTCGTTCGAATCACCTGCTGGTACCAGCGTGCGCTGTCCTTCCACACCCGCGCCTGCGTAGCGAAGTCCACGTGGACGATGCCGAACCGCTTCTCGTACCCGAAGGCCCACTCGAAGTTGTCCAGCAGCGACCACACGAAGTATCCCCGAAGGTCAACTCCGGCTGAGATCGCCTCGTGCACAACCTCGAGATGATCCCTCAGATACGTGATCCGGTCGTCGTCCCGCACACCGTCAACCCCCAGCTCGTCGTCGAACGCGGCGCCGTTCTCGGTGATCATCAGCGGGATCGGGCGGTACTGCTCGTGCACCCGGTGGACCACGTTCCGCAGGCCCTGCGCGTCGATGGCCCAGCCCATCGCGGTCGTCGGGCCGGGGGCCTGCACGAACCGCACGTTCTCGCACGCGGGCCACGGCGACGGCCCGTCCGGTGAGACGCCGACGTCCACCAGGGTGGGTGAGTAGTAGTTGATGCCCAGCAGGTCGATGGGCGTCGAGATCACCGACAGGTCGCCGGGCAGCACGAACGACCAGTCGGTCAGCCGGGACGTGTCGTGCTGCACGTCGCCCGGGTAGTGGCCGAGGAACAGCGGGTCGAGGAACAGGCGGTTGGCGAGCCCGTCGACCCGCCGCACGGCCCCCGTCGCCGCCGACGACGTGGCAGCCGGCAACACCGAGGCCAGGTTCAGCGTGATCGACACCTGGGCGTCGCCTGGCAGCACCCCACGCAGTGACTGCGTGCCAAGCCCGTGTGCCAGGAGGAGGTGGTGCGCGGCCCGCAGCGCCAGTGCCGGATCCGTGTGGCCTGGCGCGTGCTCACCGGAGCCGTACCCGAGGAAGGCGGCACACCACGGCTCGTTCAGCGTGGTCCAGCTCGGGACCCTGTCGCCGAGCCGTGCCCCGACGAGCTCGGCGTACTCCGCGAAACGAGCCGCGGTGTCCCTCGCCCCCCAGCCTCCGGAGTCTTCCAACTCCTGAGGGAGGTCCCAGTGGTAGAGCGTGAGCACCGGGGTGATGCCGTGCGCCAGCAACTCGTCGACCAGGCGCTCGTAGTGGTCGAGCCCGGCAGGGTTCGCCGGGCCCTTGCCGCCGGGCTGGATCCTCGGCCACGACACGGAGAACCGGTACGCCGCGAGGCCGAGGTCGGCCATCAGCGCGACGTCGTCACGGAACCGCCGGTAGTGGTCGGCCGCCACGTCACCGGTGTCGCCGTTCGCGACCTTGCCCGGCGTGTGCGCGAACGTGTCCCAGATGGACGGTCCGCGCCCGTCCACGTCCGGCGAGCCCTCGATCTGGTACGCGGCAGTGGCCGCGCCCCACACGAACCCTTCGGGAAACTTCATCCTTTGACCGCCCCCTGCATGATGCCTCCGATGATCTGCCTGCCGAGCAACAGAAAGACGATCAGCATCGGGAAGGTCGCGATCACCGTGCCCGCCAGCACGAGCGAGTAGTCGACCTCGATGCCGCTCGCCGTGTTGGCGATCGCCACCTGCACCGTCGGATTCTGCGTGTTGAGCAGGATCAACGGCCAGAACAGGTCGTTCCAGTACGTGATGAACGTGAGCAGCCCCAGCACCGCCGCGCCGGGCCTGGCCACGGGGAGCACCACGCTCCAGTAGATCCGCAGCGTCGACGCGCCGTCGACGCGACCTGCCTCGAGCAGCTCGGTCGGCATCGCCGAGGACAGGTACTGGCGCATGAAGAACACGCCGAACGCGCTCACCAGCGCCGGCACGATCACCCCGCGCAGGTCGTTGGCCCAGCCGAACCACTGCGTCACCATGATGTACAGCGGGATGATCGAGAGCTGCGTCGGCACCAGCATCGTGGCGACCACCCCGGCGAACAGGCCGTTGCGGCCGCGGAAGGTCAGCTTGGCGAACGCGAAACCCGCGAGCGTGGACGTGAACACGACCGCGACCGTGATGGTGCCGGCCACGATCACCGAGTTGGTCAGCGCCAGCCCGAAGGTGCCCTGCTCGAACGCCCTGGACAGGTTGTCCCACAACGAGCCGCCAGGCACGAGCGGCGGGGGATAGCTGCCGATGGCCGACTGGTCCCGCGAGGAGACCACGACCGACCAGTACAGCGGGAAGATCGAGAAGACGATGATCGCGCCGAGGATCGCGTAGGTGCCCCAGCGGGCCCGGTCAGGTGCGTGACTTCGTGCCATGTCAGTCGTCCGCCGATCGGATCCGGCGCACCAGCAGGAAGTTCACCAGCGCGATCACCACCGTGACGAGGAACAGCGTCCACGCGATGGCGGCGCCGTAGCCGTACCGGCCGTTGGTCCAGAACTGTTGGTACAGATAGAGAACCACCGTCTGGAACTCCCGTTGCGGGCCGCCGTTGTTGTTGCGGGTGGTGTCGAACAGGAACGGCTCCGCGAACAGCTGCAGCGCGCCGATCGTGGACACGATGACCGTGAAGATGATCGTCGGCCGCAGGCTGGGCACCGTGATGTGCCAGAACTGCTGCCACCGGCTCGCGCCGTCGATCGACGCGGACTCGTAGAGCTCGTAGGGGATCGTCTGCATCGCGGCCAGGTAGATCAACGCGTTGTACCCGGTCCAGTGCCACGTCACCATCGCCGACACCGCGAGCCAGGACGTCCACTTCTCGGCCCGCCAGTCCAGCGGGTTGTCCATGAACGGCTGGAGGAACCAGTTCAGCAGCCCGTAGTCCCGCGCGAAGATCTGGTTGAAGATCAGCGCCACCGCGGCGACCGAGGTGATGTACGGGACCAGCACCCCCATCCGCAGGAACAGCCTGCCGCGCAGCTTGTAGTTCAGCAGGTGCGCGATCCCCAGCGCCAGCAACAACTGCGGCACGGTCGACACGATCCCGATGCCGAACGTGTTGATCAGCGCGTTGTGGAAGTTCTCGTCCGCGAACAGCTTTCCGTAGTTGTCGAGGCCGACCGAGATGTCCTCACTGCCGGGCTTGCGCGGGCTCCACGCGGTCGTCGAGATGAACGCGGTGTACACCAGCGGAAACAGGCCGAACACCGCGAACAACCCGAAGAACGGGAAGACGTACAGGTATGGCGAGCCCTTGACGTCCCAGCGGTACAGCCGGGAACGCCAGGCCTGCCTGCGGTGGGGCGCCGCCGGGCGCCGGCCCGCGGTTCTCTAGCTGCTGTGTTGGACTGGTCGCTGCGCTCATCCGCCAGCCGCCTCCCTTCCCTCGTCGCGGCGCTCGACGCTCGTTCCTCGCTCCCGAGCCCCGCTCCTCACTCAGTCCGGCGGCGGGCTCCTTCGCTTCGCTCCTGGGGTCACCCTTCACCCGCGGCGTCGTCGATGTCGGCCATCGCCTTGTCCCACGCCTGGCCAGGATCCGTGCCCTGCTCGACGCTGTTCAGCGCGCCGGCGAACGTGTTGCCGATGACCCCGCTCTGCGGGCCCATCACCTGCACCGGCGCGTTCTCCAGCGAGGCCGGGTAGATCGTGCCGGCCGGCGCGTTCGAGAAGAACTCCGACGTGAAGTCGGCGACCTCTGGCTGGGACCACGTCGACTTCTGGCTCGGGAAGTTGCCGATCGTCTTGAACAGCTTGATGTTCTGCTCGGGCGCGGTCAGCCACTTCGCGAGCTCGACGGACGCGTCGATGTGCTTGCCCTGCGAGGGAACCGTGACGTACGAGCCGCCCCAGTTGCCGGAGCCGCCGGGGATCTTCGCGATGTCCCACTTGCCCTTGGTGTCCGGCGCGTTGCCCTGGATGTAGCCCATCATCCACGCGGGGCAGGTGATCGTCGCGAACTGGCCCTTCTGGAAGCCGGTGTTCCACTCGGGGGTGAACTCGGCCAGCGCGGCCGACTGGCCGGCCTTGATCGCCTTGACCGTGAGGTCCCACGCGCTCTTGACCGCCTTGTTCTTGTCGACGATCAGGTCGCCCTTGGCGTTGTAGTACGTCTCCTTGTCGTTGCCCAGGATGCCGGTGAACACGTGCCCGCCCGCGTCGAACCACTTGACGCCGGGCACCTTGCCGAGGAACTGGGTGCCGACGTCGACGTAGTCGTCCCACGTCGACCAGAGCGCGGACACCTCGTCCCGGTTGGTGGGCAGGCCGGCCTGCGCGAACAGGTCCGTCCGGTAGCACATGGCGAGGCCGCCGATGTCGGTCGGCAGGCCGATCAGGGTGCTGCCGTCCGGGCTTGACGCGCGCTGCACGGTGGACTCCGTCCACTGCGACGTGTCGACGTCCTTGTCCTTGAGGTTCACGAACTTGTCGGTCTGGCCGATGAAGCCGGACACCTGGCCGACCTCGATCACCTCGAGGTCCGCCGCGCCGGAGCCCGCGGTCAGGCGCGCCTGCAGGTTCTGGTGGTGGGTACCGAAGTCACTGCGGTTCTCGACGATCTTGACGCCTTTGTGGGCCTTCTCGTACTCGTCGTAGAGGGAACGGTTGTCCTTCAACGAGAAGCTGTCGCCGAAGACGTTGATCGTCAGCGTGGTCACGCCGCCCTCGCCCGAGTCACTGCCCGAGCCGCAGGCCGTGAGGACGAGGGCGGTCGCGGCGAGGCACGCGACGATCCCTGAGTTACGCATTACTGGGCCTCCTGGCCACTTCGTTGTGGAGCTGTGCGTGAGAGCGCTCTCATGGGTGCACGAAGGATCCACTGCCAGTTTTGCGTCGTCAAGGCTTCGTAACCGGAATGTTGTGGTTCGCAACAAATTGAAGAACCGGCCCCTCACGCAGGGACAAGAACGTGAGGGGCCGGCATGCGGTCCGCAGCTCCACGTGGCCTGTTCGGGTTCTCGCGGACCGCCGCTCCGGTGGCCTGGCCTGCGGTGTCCTGAGGGGCACCTTCAGGACGTTGAACGCCCTGAAGGGCACCCTCAAGACACCCGGGCGGGGGCTCTCAGTGGGCGAAGGTGAACCAGTCGACGTTGACGAAGTCCGCTGGTTGGCCGCTCGTGAACGTCAGGTACACGTCGTGCACGCCGGTCACGCCGCTGATGTTCGCCGGCACGTTGCGCCAGGTCTCCCAGCCGCCGGTGTTGGCGATGGCGAAACTACCGACCGGTGTGGCGGTCGGACTGTCCAATCGCACCTCGACCAGCCCGCTCACCCCGCTCGCGGCCCCGGACGCCACCCTGGCCGTGAACTGCGTCGCGGCGCTCGAGCTGAAGTCGATGCCCGAGTACCGCGCGTAGTCACCGTTCGCGAGCCAGCCGAGGTACGACCCGCCTGCCGCACTCGCCGCGCCGCCGACCTGCGTGCCGGACTGCGCGTTGAAGCTCTCCGCCTCGATCTGCCGGTACGCGGTGCCGCCGTTGCCAGGCGGGGGAGTGGTGCCACCGCCGCGCGTCCAGACGGCCACGTAGTCCACCAGCATCGGCCGGCCGGACACCGTCTCGGCCGTCGGCGTCGTGAAGCCGGCCACGCCGTCCGGGAAGGCGCCGCCGATCGTGACGTTGAGCATGATGAAGTAGCCGTGCGAGGTCATCTGGTTCCACGTGTCGGCCGGCAGTTGGCCCTGGCTGATGCTGTGGAACTGTTGCCCGTCGACGTACCAGCGCAGCTGGTTGGGCGTGACGCTCTTGTCCCACTCGAACCGGTAGGTGTGGAACGCCGACTGGCACGACGAGCCAGGGCACGCACGCTGGGCGCCGAGGCCGTTGAACTCGTTGCACGGCCCGCCAGGGGCGACTCCACAGTGGAGCGTGCCCCACACGGAGTTGATCCCGTTGACGTTCTCCATGAAGTCGAACTCGCCGATGCCCGGCCAGTTGTTGTAGTTGCCGCGGAAGGGCGCGCCGAGCGCCCAGAATGCCGGCCAGTAGCCAAGTGCCGCGTTGCCGGTGACGTTCGGCATCTGGATGCGGCCCTCGATGCGCAGCACGCCGCCGGCCGGTGGCTGGAAGTCGGTGCGCTGCGTCTCGATGCGGGCCGCCGTCCAGTTGCCCGCGCCGTCCTTCAGCGGCGTGATGCGCAGGTTGCCGCCGCCGTCCACGCTCACGTTGGCGGGGTTGTTGGTGTGGGACGCGATCTCGCCGGTACCCCAGTTGGCCGGGCCGCCGGGGTAGTTGTGGCCGATGTCGAAGATCCAGTTCGACGAGGACGGCAGCGTGCCGGCCGAACCGGTGAAGTCGTCCGCCCAGACCTGGGTCCAGCCGGAGTCCGGCGGCGGCACGGACGCCTCCGCGGGGATGGTGAGGGGCGCGAGGACCAGAACAGCGGCGGCACCGAGCGCGAGCTTGCGTTTGGTAGCACGGGTAAGAGACATGGCGGTGACCTCCTCGTCACGCTCGGGCAGGGGTTCCGAGTGCCTGCACGAAGGCCGCAAGTATTTGCCGATTGCCATGGAAGCGCTCTCACGACGGATTGTCAACAGTCGATGACCGTTTGACGTCCTTCCATTTGGGGACACGTCGGTTACGCTGAGACTGGCGAGGTTGCCGGGCGCCCTGCGGGCCTTACCAGGGTGAGGGCGCTTTATCGCGCGGATCATCCAAAACGTTACATCCAACGTCGGAAATCCGCCCTTGACGCATGGCTCTGGGGTTTCGGGACTGTTAAGCTCGCGTCAACACGCGGGCCATCGGCGTCCCGCGCCCAGCTGACAGTTGAGCGCGAGGACGACGAGGGAGGTCGACGCGTGATCTATTCCGCCATACCCACCGCACAAGGTCTTTACGACCCCACCACCGAACGTGACGCGTGTGGCGTGGCCATGGTCGCCGACATACAGGGCCGCAGGTCGCACGGCATCGTGACCGACGCCCTGGTCGCGCTGGCCAACCTCGAGCATCGTGGCGCCGCGGGTGCCGAGCCGACCAGTGGCGACGGCGCGGGCATCCTGTTACAGCTCCCCGACGAGCTGCTGCGGGCCTCGGTCGACTTCGAGCTGCCCACATCGCGGGACGGCGCGCACGCCTACGCGGCGGGCATCGCCTTCCTGCCCCAGAACCTCGACGAGCGTGCCAAAGCCGTCACGCTCGTCGAACGCATCGCCAAAGAGGAGGGTCTGGAGATCCTCGGCTGGCGGGACGTGCCGGTCGCGCCGGAGGCGGCCAACGTGGGCCCCACCGCGCAGTCGGTCATGCCGCACTTCGCGATGCCGTTCGTCGCGGCGCTCGCCGACGCGGACGGCAGCCGGGTCGCGGGCCTCGAGCTCGACCGGATGACGTTCTGTCTGCGCAAGCGCGCCGAGCACGAGAGCGTCGCGGCCGGCTGTGGGGTGTACTTCCCGTCACTGTCCTCCCGCACGGTTGTCTACAAAGGCATGCTGACGACCGCTCAGCTGCCCGTGTTCTTCACCGACCTCACGAACCCGCTGCTGGAAAGCGCCATCGCGCTGGTCCACAGCCGGTTCTCCACGAACACCTTCCCGTCGTGGCCGCTGGCCCACCCCTTTCGGTTCGTCGCCCACAACGGCGAGATCAACACCATCCGAGGCAACCGCAACCGCATGCGCGCGCGTGAGGCGCTCCTCGAGAGCGACCTCCTCCCCGGCGACCTGACTCGCCTGTACCCGATCTGCGATCCAGACGGCTCGGACTCCGCGTCGTTCGACGAGGTCCTGGAGCTGCTGCACCTCGGCGGCCGCAGCCTGCCGCACGCGGTGCTGATGATGATCCCGGAGGCGTGGGAGAACAACGCCATCATGGATCCCAAGCGCAAGGCGTTCTACAAGTTCCACTCCAGCCTGATGGAACCGTGGGACGGCCCGGCCAGCGTCACCTTCTCCGACGGCACGCTCGTCGGCGCGGTGCTCGACCGCAACGGCCTGCGCCCGGCCCGATGGTGGCGCACCGCCGACGACCGCGTCATCTTCGCGAGTGAGACCGGCGTGCTTGACCTGCCGCCGGACCAGGTCGTGGCCAAGGGCCGCCTGCAGCCCGGCCGGATGTTCCTCGTGGACACCGCGGCCGGCAAGATCGTCGCCGACGACGAGATCAAGTCGGAGCTCGCCGCCGAGCGCCCCTACGAGGAGTGGCTGCACGCCGGCCTGCTGAAGCTCAAGCACCTGCCCGACCGCGAGCACGTCGTGCAGACCAGCGAGTCCGTGCTGCGCCGCCAGCTCTCCTTCGGTTACACGGAAGAAGAGCTGAAGATCCTGCTCGCGCCGATGGCGCTGAACGGCGCCGAGCCGATCGGGTCGATGGGCACCGACACGCCGCCCGCGGTGCTGTCGAAGCGGTCCCGCCTGCTCTACGACTACTTCAAGCAGAACTTCGCCCAGGTCACGAACCCGCCGCTGGACGCGATCCGCGAGGAGATCGTCACGTCCGTGCAGCGCATCATGGGGCCAGAGCGGAACCTGCTCGACCCGGGGCCCGCGTCCTGCCGGCACATCCAGCTGGCCTACCCGGTGATCGACAACGACGAGCTGGCGAAGCTCATCCACGTCAACGACGACGGCGACATGCCCGGCTACGCCTGCACTGTCGTCCCCGGACTGTACGAAGTGGACGGTGGCGGGCAGGCGCTCGCCGAGGCCATCGAGCGGGTGCGGCGCGAGGCGTCCGAGGCCATCGCGGCCGGCGCCCGCACGCTCGTGCTGTCCGACCGGGACGCCGACCACCGGATGGCGCCGATCCCGTCGCTGCTGCTGGTCTCCGCGGTGCACCACCACCTGGTGCGCACCAAGGAACGCCTGCGGGTCGCGCTGGTCGTCGAGACCGGCGACGCGCGTGAGGTCCACCATGTCGCGCTGCTGCTGGGTTACGGCGCCGCCGCGGTCAACCCGTACCTCGCGTTCGAGACGATCGAGAACCAGATCCGGCGCGGCACGCTGACCGGCATCGAGCCGCGCACGGCCATCCGCAACTATGTCAACGCGCTGGTCAAGGGCGTCCTCAAGATCATGTCCAAGATGGGCATCTCGACCGTCGGCGCCTACACCGCGGCGCAGGT
>Ga0307512_10005601_pt1 | contig 13026 bp, 6 predicted proteins | sample 14_EM_MG_FD_200267 | JGI IMG/M metagenome (GOLD analysis project Ga0307512, IMG submission 200267) | Populus trichocarpa ectomycorrhiza microbial communities from riparian zone in the Pacific Northwest, United States - 14_EM | ecosystem: Host-associated > Plants > Roots > Unclassified | place... | reverse complement strand
TGAAAGTGTAAATGATATAATTAATAGATTACCTTTGACGAGCGTTTAGACCATTGAGTTAGACGGGCTTAATTATTATTGAAATTTTCTCTCAGTTCTTCAGAATAGAGCCCCTCCCTGCTGATCCATCAAGTCTACCAAAATATTCTCCATGCAAGGAACTGGATGCCAAGTTGCGAGATGAGGAAGCCAGAAGGTATGTGACATGTTGAGGGGAAATGTAATCTTTGATAACTTTCATTAGCAATTTCACAAGTAAATTAAATATCCTGTTGACTCTGATATTTTCAGGCAAAGAGCAGAGGCTGTAAAAGGACGAGGACCTGAATCTGTCAGAAGGGGTTCAATAGATACTAAGAAAGCTCCCACTCCGGAATTCACTGCTCAGGCACAGCCAAAAACTGCAAGTTCCAGCTATAAATATTATATCCAGGAGGATGCGGGGACTGGCTTCCGAATTGAGCCTCCTAGAGTATCCAAGCAGAATGGTTTCGAGCACTCTACTTCAATGATTCACCCTTCCGCAGTAGCAGGATTGTCGTTAAATAAAAGTGCAGGTTCTTCAAGAAATAATCCAGAATTGAGGGCACAGAAATCTCACGAGTCTCAATCAGGGGAGATGTCTAGCTCCTCTCTTAAGAAGAATGAAAAGGCTCCTCCGAGCAGAGATTCTTCAATGGTAAAGAATCATCATCCTTCATCTATTTTTCAAAAAAAATTCTATCAAACAGTTGAATGTTAAAATCAAAACTATAAATTCATCCAAGTGCTAAGATGTTTTCACAGTTTTATCTCAATCTTAGCTCCTTCTATTTCTTCATACATAGTTTTTTATCCTTCTTTTCATTACGTTGATTTGTGGTGTTATTGTGTTGTTCTTGATCGTTTAACAAAAATGGAAACTCTGGTTTCAGGGGGGGTATGTTCCCAGGAAAACCAGAATCCATTATTCTGGACCGTTGATGCCTCCTGGGGGGAACATGGAAGAAATACTCAAAGAGCACGATAGACAAATCCAGCAGGCCGTTCGTAAAGCACGTCTTGAAAAGTCGGGGACCAGAGATAACCTTGATGGTTATGGGCAACTACACAACAACAGACGATACAAAGGGTAATTCTCAAAACAATTACTCCGTCGCATCCTCGTGGTGCCTTTCTCCTCACCCTGCAGAACCACCCTCAAGTGGGAAGCTTCTTTGTCCTGCCATCAAGCAAAAGCAGATATAAAATGCACTGTGAGCTTCACTGAGATAGAAATTGTATTTGAATGGGGATTGTGAGACTCCATTTTGACAAGGAAGGAGGGAGGTTCTTGTATTTCTTTGAAAATACATGAAATGGTGAGGACTTCGTTCTGTATAGTAGATAGGAGGGGTGATTAATTAGTAGCTACGGTATTCAGAAGTTGTAAAGCATCTTGCAAGTAACTACTGAAAAGATTGGAACAGATGTACTTTCATTCTCCCTGCTAGTAATTTGGACACTAGCCCGTCAAGATTTCGTGTTGAGATCCATAGAGATGCTTACAGATGATCACTTGCTTAATCTATATGATTGTCAAGCTCATATGGGGACTGGAGTGTGGAGGGCGGCACCTGGCAATTCCAATTTTATTTTAATGAACATAAAGCTCAGTTGTGCTAGGAGTCGACTTGTAGTTTAATGGCTAAATGATGCTTTGTGTTTTTGATTGCCTGTTGACTGTAACAATCCAGGCCTTTCAGAATAAACAAGAAATCCGCATCCAGAAATAGATTAAATTAAAGAAATAAGAAATCCCAGTTGAAAATTGTCCAAAGAAGTCAGTCCCTGTGCCTAGTGCTACTTTCACAAGGATTGATTGCAACAAGGAGACTTGCTTAACTTTTCTTAGGTGATTTTTAAGAGTTCATCGATACATAAAAGAGCCGTTATACCCAGGTTATTACGGGAAAATGAGAGGAGAAAAAAGAGATTCTAATTAATAAAGATGGTAAGTTTATGTACATTTAGCTTCATTACCTTAATTACATATCTGGCTTTAGCTTCTGGAATGGCTTATTGATTTTGGGAACACCGATGGATCATAATTACCTACATATCCTGCTTGGGCTTTCGGCTTAGTTCCGAGTAATGACCACCCATTAGCTGCAAAATCTCCTCCCATAAACTTTCTGATGAACCCCCACAAATCAGATTTGAGCTACATGCAGCCACATACCAATAATCTGATTCAATCTCCTCCCTCAACTGATCTAGCTGCCACCCAGCATAACCGACAAAGAATCTGAAATCCTGAGGCTTCAGCACCCCTTCTCTCACAAGTGCTCCAGCTTCATCCAAACTATTTCCAGCACCAAAACACAGGCCAGGGATCACCTCTTCGAACTCTTTAATCTTCTTCTCCCGACTTTTTAATAAAAACATGCTTGCATCAAGAGGTCCACCAAAATTAAGAGAACAATCAGCAAAAGTGGTTTCTAATTCCATATTTGTGGGCTTCATGTGCCTAATCTTTTTGTTCAGTGGACGGTTAACGACAACTCCAAATGGTCCCTCTTGTGGATGTCTGGTTCCAGATCTGAGGAGGAGAACAACGGTTCTTTCAAAAGTGCGAACTCCATCAAGTTTTTCTGTAGCAACAAGGACACAACCAGTCTCAGGTACAGGAATAGGGTGGGCCCATTTCAGGCTAAGGGGTTTCGACTCTTGGGGTGTCCCAGTTTGGCTGTGAGCATCAGATTCTGCCTTCTCTGCCTGTGAAAACATTTCAAGTGCAAATTTTGAAGTAAAAAGAACAAGCAAACTTGACGATAAGCTCTAGGGAAATTTTGTTGACCTAATTACACCAGATGTCATAACTCATAACCTCTAGGGAAATTTGGGGTCATTCATTTGGTCATGGAAACAGTGTAGGAACATACAAAAAACAATCAAATGCTTCAAATTTTAATTAATCTATTTCCCCTTTTTCTGATGGACCAGGCCATTATCTGAGAAGTGAGAACCCAGCAGGAGCTAGAAAATCAAGTTCTTCCACAAAATCATGAAATAGATTTATTTTTCCTTACATGGAGCAGCTCATTCATGGACAAACTAGACAGGGTAGAATCAAATGGGAATTAATGCTGCTATGCTGGACCATCTAAAGATCTAGTGTGACAGCAAATGAAAGTTTATATTGTCTAAAAATAAAGGGTCAAACGGTGAGCCATAACATGAAAGTTAAAGTCATCTTCTAGAGCTTCATAATTATAACATTCAAAACAAAACAGATATACAGCCCAATAAGTAAAGAAAGTTCACCTGCTCCTGAGCAAATAAATTTGCTCTAAACTCTCTCCAGTCCAAGTTTACCCTGTGAGACTTTTGGGAAGCATAGTCGTTGGATTTGTTCCCATCAGGAGGGTTACTTCCTTTTGAGCCATCTCCATTTCCTGTACACATACCATGCAAAATTAAATTAATTTGCAACTTTAGCAGGCAAAAAATCAAGAGTTAATTATATAACTTAGTTCCCGTATTACAGCAAAACTAATTAATTAGTCATCATGATTTCAGAAACTATATATTTAATCCTTATGTTTTTAAATCCATTTATAACTCCATCCTTTTCGTCTATTTCATGTCTTTGTTCAATTTATAATTATTTATTATTTTGGGAAATAGAAAGAGGAAAAGAAATGTAGATAGGATGGAAAGATAGGTGAGAAAAAAAGGGCATTTTTTGGAATAAAAATACTACTAAATTAAAGATGGTTACCTGAAGTCAAAGGACTATTTAATTGTTTTTGATAAACTTCAGGGTTTAATTAATGTATTTTCATAAACTACAAAACTAAGTTATAATTAACTCAAAATTCAATATACTATCTTTCCTTCAACATCAAGGCATCACATTCTGGCTGTGTTCATTTAATCATAACGAAAACAATAGTATAACTTTCAAAAAGACCAAATCTGTCATTATGCGTGCTGATTCTCAGCCAGAATGAAATAAAGGGTGTACTTGAAAGGGTACAAAAAACAGACAAATGTACTCAGAATTTTAAACATGCAGTGTATAAATATCCTTTAATTAGCCCCTACATATTTCTCCCAAAACAAGGAAAAGAATAAAATAACAAACCAAATCAATGAATCTATCCCCTTGGTAACAGATGCAACCAAGTCCCTAAAGAAAAAATGTATTCCAATAATCTGCATGCATATTATAGTATTATCCACTTCTAGAACTACTGGAACAAACTCATTGAGCATGGCTAATGAAAGCAGGTAACATCAGTAATGATGGTGTATTAGTGAAAGATTTATAATGAAAATGATTATTACCACTCTTTCTTTTCTTTTTCTCTTATTGTTTTATTTAGGGGAAAATGTAATTCTCTAATGATGGTTCAAAATGACTGGTTCAACATGGCACATGACCTCAACAAACATGATAATTAAACTATAGCACTGAAAAAATATAAAATGAGAAGGAAGCAATAGTGATAAATCACTACATCATTAGAGGAAGCAAACATAATTCCACGGTGGCATACATACAATTGGATGAACTAAATAATTCCACGGTGGCATACATACAATTGGATGAACTAAATAAGCAGGGAAGTTTCTATCAAAGACTTACAACAATTGGGAAATCTGGCAGAAAAGCACACACGCAACCATCTCTTAGTGGTGATGAGTAAGCTGTATTAAACAGTAACTGCTTGCATCATTGAGAGACACCATTAATTTGGTAAAACCCAGATTCTTTTACCACAAATGATTAGCAGCAATTTATTTGGTTGTCAAAACTGAAAAGTATGTGATATGGGACTCAAAGAGCTCATAGAATTAGCAGCCAGGTCCTTCAGAGCTAAGATCAATTAAAAACTCTATAAAAATATGTTTGCAAGCAATCAAATTTCAGATAGAATTGTCACTTCTTGAAACCTTCAACAATTTCCCTTAAAAACCCCAATCATTGAATCCCATCAATTAGCCTAATACAGACAAGAAAAATCCCAATGATACTGTTCATAATACAGAACCTATAACAGCCATAAACCTTGAACCTACTCCTGTAATTGATACCAGAATTTTTACCTCTTTTACAAGGAAAACCTGATTCCACTTACAAGTATGGGTGTTTCCACAAATAATCACATAACCTTACTAACGTATCCTCATAGATGCCACCTCCACCTTGCTGTGGTCTTGCTAGTTTCTTATGTAATCATTTTTTGTGTTTCCACCATATTGATTCATTTAGCGATGAAAGTGAATAAATTGAAGTAAAAGGGTGAATATAGAGATTTTCTTACATAGAATCGAACTAGCAATCACTTGGATCGCCCAAAACATATGATTAAAGCAAATCAATATTTTATGTACCCTAAATTGTGAAAATAATAAAAATTCATACCTTAACTTAGTTCACAATATTTATATATAAGGGAATAGGATCCACTGATTTGAGATATTTTGAGATATCCAGGTCATTGCTAGGACAGTACCATAAAAGTAACTCTCGTGAATATGAGGTGTGGTACAGCAAAAATAACATGGATTGAAGTGGTAAAAAATAATTTAGGACCAAAGTAGCTCACAATGTGGTGGCCCCAAATATAATTGAATGGAGGAAAATAATCCATGTTGCTGCTCTCAAGATTTATTCTGGAATTATGTTATTTTTCTAGCAAAACCTTCTTATAGACTCTCCTATATTCTTGATGAGGCACGTGATAAATATATTGAAGATTGCAAGATGTTAGTTCATGAGAATGTAGGGAGTCTGCTGGGAGAGTTTGTAATGAAAAAATTAACACTACTAAATTTCTATTAATATTCAAATATCTAACTTTAACCTTTCAAAATCCCTTTGAGTCGAGTCTTGCATGACTCTTGTATATGATGAATTGAAGTATTTTATACAGGTCAATTTATCACACAAAAGTTTTTTTCATCCATTCTACCAAACTCCACAATCAGAATATATTTTAAAAATATTATTTTCAGCCATCCTAGAGAATGAGGGAGATGGAGTTGATAAGGCTGTAGAGGGGAGATCTTAGGGATCTTGAAAGGACCGGTGTCTTCGAAAGATATCATATATGCTCTAGCCCAACCAATTTTCCATTTTATTCTTTCCATTTATTAAAGTTACAATTTATTTCACATCAGGCAGCTACAACAAAGCCAAACTTCAATAATAATTTTATCAATCAATGCACTGGTTGACTAAATAAACTCTGAGCAAAACTTAACAATTCACTTATCAAAAATCCTAAAGCTACAACCTTTATCTCTAACAAAAGATGCAGCATTGCTGATCTCAATAACCATAATAATCCTTCAAGAAAATCAGCCGCCTACAACTTAACCACATAAAGAGTTATAGTGTGTTTGGTATTGTGGTGCAGAGTGTTTTTCTGCTTGAAAATGCATCAAAATTATTATTTTTTTTTTTAATATCAGCACATCAAAATTATTGGAAAACACTAAAAAAACATCGATTTGATATTTTTCATGTCAAACACACTTTTGAAACGCACCTAAGCGCAATTTCAACCACAAAAACAAACAGCCTAAGTCAGCTACCCAATTACGTCAAGCAAACTAGAGCATGTGTCTGTCCAAATCAACCGAAACTTTAAATCACACAAACTAGAGGAACTGGGTTTTCCATGACATTTTTACCTACAGATTTATGATTTCAACATATCCACTTACAATTCCATTATCCCTCGCAGTAATTTTTATAATTTCACCAAAAATTTGCCATCCTCAGAAAGTCAACCAAATCCAAACGGGTCACTTCTCTTCGGATTCACTCTTTCCAATCCCTTCAAATTTCTCTAATTGCATAAAAAAAACAAAAATAAGAAGAAAAAAATTATACTAAATTAAGTCCATTTCTTTTCATCAATTCAATCTCAATCTCTTTTTTATTCAATACAAATATCAAATCACATAGTATCATCAAAACCACACCAAAAATGATAAACACAAATCAAACCAATAATTCAACCCTAAATTTCAATATGAATAAAAACCTTAATATCAAAAACAAAATAAAACAAAAAAACGCACCAGAAGGAGAAGGAGAAGAGGAATTGGAGTTATCATTACTATTCTTCTTAGCCATAGCTTTAACTCCCAAAGAATGATACCCGGAAGAAGAAATTTTATGCTTCAAAACCCTAAATTTCCCAAAATTGGAGGAAACAAATGATTTCTCTGGAATTGAATGATTTCTCAAACAAAAAGGGCTTCCAGTTGTATTCTTTACATGGACTGCCCACAGATCCATCATTCTATTCCAACGGATACAGAAATAGAAATTGATTTTTCCCGGAAAATAGAATTGAGTGAGAGGAAGTGTGTGTGTTTTATTTTCTCTTGAAAAATGGGCTGCTTTATTATACGTTTTAAACGATGATGGCGTGTGAGAGAAGAAGATTGGTGGCTAACGGATATAATAAATAACTAGATTGATTTCACATGCTTTGCCTTCTTTACCGTTAAAAAAGCTAATGTCAAAGTGTTGTTATTATATTTTAAAAATTAAATAAAAAAAATCATAAATTCAATATAATAAAATAAAACTAAAAAAATAATGATCATTAAATTTTATAAATCAAAATATAAAATAATAAAATTTAAAAAAAATCATAAAAATATATTAAAAAAAACACTAGTAAAACCAAGTAAAGTCATTAAAACCCAAGACTAGTATCATGTCAAACCTTAAATACCAAAAAATATTGAATTGAAAGATAAAATAAAAAAAAATCAAATTCATAAAAGATTCCAAACATAAAAAAACAAAGAAAATTAATTTCCAACGAACTCAATAAGGATAGATGAAATTTTTAAAAATAATTTAAAATAACTAAAGCGAACTCAGTATAACTTTCAAAATTTATGACACAGTTCATGAGACCAGATTACAAAGTAAGAGGCTAAAGGAAAATAATGTAAAATTATAAACCAACCAAAATAATTAGAGATAAACATGAAAAAAAAACAAATTAAAAAACGATTTGAAAAATGTAGATTTGAAAAGAAAGAGAACCAAATTTGACATAAAAAAACAAATCATAAAGGATGAAATTGAAAAACAATTTCAATTAAGAAAAGGATAAGATCAACTAAAAATAACAATTAAAAAATGAGAATCATATTTGATTTAAAAATAAAATGTTAAGGGATGAAATCCAAAAATAAATTAATTCAAAAAATGATTCATGATGAAAAACATCATAATTAAAAAAAAAAAGGACCAAATCTAATATAAAAACAAAGTGTAAGGGATGCAATTGAAAAAAAAATTAACTTAATATATGATCCAAGACCAAATACATTGCAATTTAAAGAATGAGGACCAAATCTGATATAAAAATAAAGTATCAAGAGATGGAATTGAAAAAACAAATTAACTCAATAACTTATTCCAGACCAAACACGTTGCAATTAAAAGAATAAGAACTTAATTTAACTTAACAAACAAATAGCTAGATTTTTTTGTTTTTTTGTTTTGCAATAGTCAACATGTTTTTTCTAGGTAGAGAGAGGGAAAAGAGGAAAGAAAAGAAAAACTCTTTGTCGACGCCCCTCCGCGCACCGCCAACAAACACGCACCTCACCACCGTGACAGGGGTGGTGAGGCGCCTCGAATGCCGCCCCGGACAACGGCATTCGACGTTGTGTGGGCGCCGCACGCGCCACCAGAAGCACCCGGGCGGCGCTAGCAGCTTTTTAAATTTAAAATTAATTTATATATTAAAATATCAAATCACCCCTAACCCTACATGAGAATTACAAAAAAAAAAAAAACCATAGCAAAAAACCTAAAATGACCTTGCATCCATAGTAAAAGGAGTTTATTATTTAGGGACATTTAAGTAATTAACATGCATAAAAAATAGAAAAAAACCTGAAAAGCCCCTGAACCAAAGGGAATTTTTTTAAGGGTTATTTGGTAATTACACTGTAGAAAAAACATAAAATTGCTAATTAACACCCTTCTTTAACATAATTATTGATAAGTCTCGTGGAAAAAACTCATATACCCCTATAGCTAACTTTGCCCACTAAGGGCAAAATCAACCTCTCACTATGGATTCGCATAGTGAAAGGTTGATGCTTTTTAATTGTAGTTAAATTAATTATATAACTCCTTTGTGAAAATATGCTAACTTCTTAATTAAGTTTCATATAAATATCTAAATTTTAAACTCTTACAATTGTACTACCCTACTTGTTATTGTGTTTTACTTTGGTCTTCACTTTTTTTATGTGTTGTTATATTGGGATGTAAATTATATGAACTCTTAAACCCGCAATAAAGAAACATTGACCCAAAAATTATCTTAATCAAAGAAACAAAGATATTGGAAAGAACTTGGATCCATTAATTATATGAACCAAGAACCTTAAGTATAGGAAGAACACTACAAAGTTAATTATACTTTGATAAGTTAATTGTTCTTTGATAAGCAAACATATAAATTCAATTCAAATAACAGGGCTACCAAAATTTACAGCATACAAACACTTAAATAGTCTTATCAAATAACTCTAATAAACCCCCTTTGAATTATATATCAAATGCCCAAAAGAAAACCCAACTAAAACTAAAATCTAAAATACTTAATAAACCCTAAACAATGACTAATGAGTTTTCATGAACCCAATTTAAAAAATAAAACCCAAATTAAAACTAAACAAGTCCAAAATTAATGATAAAAAATAAAAAGAGCACAAAACCCAATTAATAACTTAGTTTAGCATGAATCAACTTAAATAGCCTATAACAAATGTTTTCCTTGCTTAAGAACCCCTTATAGCCGAAATCAATATCTTAGAAGGTCTAAGATTGTTGTTGTTGCCCTTGATCATATAACACCTTATCATAATATTTCTTAATAGAGAATTAAACTAAAACTTGTTTTATCACGATGCCTAAGATTCCCAAAATCATCCCTATAGCTGAATTGACCACCATGTTAAAAGCCATCATCCCTTTGGTTTTTAGGTTGTTGAAACTTATCTCCATGGTTTATTGATGCATTATCATAGTTCTCATCCCTCCCATCAACGCCCTCAACAAAAATTGGATTAGGATGTCTTTTGTGCATCTTATCTGCCCTACCTTGCAAACTAGCAATTATGGCCTCTTACCTCTACATTTGGTTGCACCTCACCAAACATCAAAGTCATCCTCTCTAATTGTTATTGTAGGGCTTAAAACCTAAAATCTTGATTGTACTTCCCTCTTAGTGGTGATGCTTCATTAAAACACATGTTGTAATCTAAAAACATTCATGTTAGTGGTAACAAAATTATATTCTTACTCACTCCCTCACGTGTTTTCACTTCTCTTGTGTTTCACTTAAAAGGCTTTTAATAAGATAAAACACGATGGGAATAAGAAATCTGACCCAAATTCAATATTGAACTCTATACACCCAATCTGACAGAGCTATAAATTTGGAAATAAAAAACCTAAAGAATTGAACCAATGAACTATGTAAGAAATTGATTTATGAACCAAAAACTTGAACCTTGTAATTTCTTGACAGAACTTGATTTGTAATAGCCTTGTTGTGTTTTGTGATTTTGCTTCTTATTTTTTACCTAAATAGACAATTATGGATAGAATATAAACTTTTTTTTTATTTAAGATCCTAAAACACTAATCTAGACAGTAAAGAACATGAGAAAACAAAAGAATTCAGATGTGAAATGAAACCTAAACAATAAAAAGTTAAAAGGATAGATAACACTCATTTTTAAAGCGAAGCTCTGATACAAACCCGAAAAGTAAAGAGTCTTGAACCCACAATGAAGCAAATGACAAACTCGAAAAGCTAAAAATTGGATTGCAAAAAGAACCTTGACCCAAAGATTACCTAAATCAGATAACCAAAGATATTGAAATGAACTTGGACCCATTGATTATATGAACCAAAAACCTCAAGTATAGAAAGAATGCCACAAAGTTAGTTATACTTTGATAAGTTTGATTGTTCTTTGATAACTAAAGAGATAGATGTTGTTCTAAAAAAAAACACATTAATCTGATTCAAATAACAAGGTTGTTAAAATTTAAAACACACATACTTGTAAATAATCTCATCAAATAACTCTAATAAACCCCCCCTTTAAATCATAAACCAATGGGAAAAAACAAAACCTAACTAAAACTAAAATTCAAAATACTTAATGTACCCTAAATAATAACTAATGGGCTGCCATAAACCCAATTTAAAAAATAAAACCCAAACTAAGAGGACTAATAATTAAAACCCATAATGGACTCAAGATAAAGCCTAAACATACCTCACGTTGCTGCCATTATGCAACCCTAATAAACCTTGAACCAAACCGAACCTAGGCTGACTTGATTGGGTTGAGAGCATCATCAACTTGGTTGGGCCGAATAGAGCTTCAATATGGATTGTATCAATAAACAAAGAGGTTGCTAGTCATTGTTACATTGATGATCGTCACTTGTTTGAGTTTTTTGTGTAAATCATATATGAGAAGTCTTATAGATCATATTATTTTACAAGCCTGTGTTGCACTGCTGGTTAAATAAAAAAAAATTGAACATAACAAAAAAATTCCAGGTTATAGAAAATTATTTGAAATTGTTATTAAATTCACCAAGTGGGTAAAACTTGAAACCTCTCAATCCAACTCCTAACCTAACTCGGGTTTAAAGTTAAATTGTGTAGAAGTTGTTCTGACGTGACCCAGTTATCTTAGTCAGTCCAAAGGCAGCCCAGTCGACTTATAAAGAAAATCTAGGGATGAAATTTAAAAAAAAATAAAATTAATAGGAAAAAAACCTTTCAACTAGATTCCTCACCTAGCCCAAGTTAAAAACTAAACCATGTAAGAGTTTGTCTCGACGTGATCCAGTCAACTTGGTCAATCCAAAAATAACCTAGAAAAATATTTAAAAAATCTAAAGATTAAACTCAGAAGAAAAATAACAAAATTGAAAAAGAAATGGGGAAGTAGGAAAAAAAATAAAGGACTGAATTGAAAAGAAAAATTAGAAGTGAAGCTGGACAAACAATCCCAATTTATTTAGTAAAGAAGGTAATGGTTTTATGATTTGTGTACATAATTTAAATGTTGATTGTTTATGAATTCATAACGGAAGTGGTTCGTAAAGTCTAAAGAGGAAAAAGATACTTGAGAGTATGATTACGATTATTTTTTAAAGTATTTTTCATTTAGAAGTGCATTAAAATCATATAATTTTTAAAATTTATTTTTGATATTAGCACATCAAAACAATCTAAAAACATAAAAAAAAATTAATTTTTAACCAAAAAGAATAAATTTTAACAATTCTTCATTCGAGCAGCACTCTCAATATGGGCGAAGTACTAATTTATTATTAATCAAACTCTAATTAAGAAAAGCAATCATAGTTGATTCCTTCTTTAATGGCAATATTTATTTATCAAAAACCTAATTTCAAATGTCATTAGGAAACTTATAGGATTATCACATCTTTCCTTTGGATGCCCTCGCCATCGACTTAACTGTCTTAATATTTTGGCAAAATTGAGTGATTTGTAATCAACACTGAGGATAAAATCAAAACAGAAATAAAAGACAGCACAACTGTAAGAGACAAAAGGCAGTGAAAATGAAGTTCAGAAAGGAGAATATGCTTCCTCTTAGGCGAATTATTAAATACAAATATCGGCGTAAGCTAGCCTGTTCTGGTTGTATGTGGAAACCCGTGCGCTTCCGGTTAAGTTAACGCTCTCTGGTCTTTGGACTGTCGACATCAGACGGGTCCCAGCATATTTTTCACTCCTAAAGGAACATATGAAAAAATAACTTCTTAATAATTAGTTACACTAGGTCTAAGAATTATTTTTTAAAAATTATTTTTTAATTGATTACATGAACTGGGATGTTTATTTGAAACTGTAATAACTTTGTAATAATTTTATAGAAAGTAAATTGAATAACAAATTCAAAATCTAATAAATATTAAAATTTAAAATTTAAAAAAAATTGGCAAAA
>Ga0307512_10005600_pt1 | contig 13027 bp, 10 predicted proteins | sample 14_EM_MG_FD_200267 | JGI IMG/M metagenome (GOLD analysis project Ga0307512, IMG submission 200267) | Populus trichocarpa ectomycorrhiza microbial communities from riparian zone in the Pacific Northwest, United States - 14_EM | ecosystem: Host-associated > Plants > Roots > Unclassified | place... | reverse complement strand
GCTCAATTGTCTATCGATACAAGAGAAGGAAAACACTAGACTTATATACAGAGAAAAGACCATACTCGGCGAAGCCGAGTATCACAACCGAGTCCGAAGCCGACTACCAGTGCCGGAGCTAGGCCTCCTCCTCAGCATGGGGGCAGGCGAGGCCCATGGGGGCTACAAGCCATCGGGCCAAATCCCGTGCCAACATGGAAGTCGGCAAATTGACTCACGAGCTGTACACTCATACTCGTAGACGTAGACACGAGCTTTCATCCGCCACTGGTATTTCCAATCATGGGCTTCCATAGACTTCGACAGAGCTCCAGGCTCTCTTGTATATATCTCTCCGAGATAGTACGGTAGACTTCGTCCGCTTTACCCTCGCAACCTGTATGTTGCTTATATAAGGATCAGGTGCTATATAGTCTGTAGATAGCTGGCGTTCCTCTTATTCTCTTATACATTACTACTACTATACCATCTACCATTTGCTCCCTGCATCCCTGTATTTAATAATGTATGTTGTATGTGAGTCTGAGTATCGTTTGAAGCTTTGTATGAGAATGAAGACTTGTATGAAGATGGTGACTGTATGAGGATATGCATTAGGACTGGGGCGATGCGTCTCATATCAGATAGTGCATACGCGTACGTATATGGTAAATTGTACATATACGGTCTTTGGCCCTCTTCGAGATAGAGCAATCAGTATATTTTCAACAGTGAAAATCACATTATAGTGCGAGTGATACTTCATGCAGGGTTTGCATTACATGACAGTAGTGTAATATTGCATAAAGAGTCTCAGCCTTCATATGGCCAGAGATGATGCCTCGTATGGCCGGAGATTGCTTTCGGGCTGACGCATTCAGCCGGGCCTATACATAGATGCGTACGCACGCATTCACACTTGTATGACCATATATATATGGCCTTGTGGCCCTCTTAAATAGTGTACAATCAAGCTTCTCTATCTCTACTTTCAACATATAAATTGCACAACATAGTGAGTGCGATCTCATGCAGATCTTTGTGCAACTATCGTGATGTTTCGATTTGGTGTGGAGGTGTTCAAAGCAGCAGAACATCTTGGTTGTTAGAGATACAGTTTCGGGTCATTTACTTTTGCGCATTACAATTCTGACTGCAAACTTGTGATGTGGTATCTTGAAATTCCGCGTACATATGGTGTGGGCGCACGATGATGATGCCAGTGCTGGTGCTGCTGCTGGTGGCAGTGATGGTGATGATGGCGATGGTTATGATGGTAATTGAGGCAAGTATGTTGCATGATAAGGGTCTTGACATCATCTAAGTCCTCCCTTCCACCCACATGTGTCATGACCAGGCTCCAAATCTTATCCCCCCGACATCCCGAGAGAGTAGCAGGGTAGTTGGATTTAAAACAACATATCGTGCGAATCACTCCAAATTTTTGTGTAAATCGGATGACCCACCATTCGGCTAATTGCATTTGGTGCCATCACTCAATAAGATCTCATGAAAGTGATCTCAACCGTCCCGTCCGGCAGTGGGGGACGGCTGAGCCGTGCGATATTTCTCCAGATGGACAAGACGGCGCCAAGGCCGTCCGTCCTGTCGTTGCTTTATGAGAACTGCAATGATGGCCGGGGACTACCAGGGACGGCGAATACACCGTCTCCGGCCGATATTGTCGGTCTCCGGCCGCCATCCCCGTCTTGTCTCTAAAATTACGGTGCAGTTTCCATCCGCAGTGATCCCAGCGGACGAGACCGTTGATTTTACTCTCTCTTGATGAATGGCACTACAACTGGCACTTCAACTTCAACTACAAATGCAACCACGATCTATCGTGGCATTGCTACTAGACCCGATGAACGGTAGGGGTAATGTACTCTGCTCTAATCTCGTTTGTTTTACGATCATATATACTTGTAAGCGATAGGTTTCACGAACCTTCCTTATCAGCTGATATTTGCGACGACTCATGATTGCTAGCTGACATTTAGCCGAGAGTAATAGTGCTATTTCAACTTTGAACTTCTACTATTCTTGTCTCCGTTTGAGCCAAGTTACTCTAAGTGATGACGATGTATTAACCGTATACAGTGGATTATTCTTGAGAGTTCATTGAGCGAATATTGTCACAGAGCATTCCTGTATTTGTTCTAGGTATTGTAAGAACAATTTACGTTATTTGGTTCTGGAAAAGAGGGTGTACCCAAGATTAACTATGATATGATCTCGCTAAATTTGATAAACCTGCTTTCGCTGATCTCAGATTGGTGCTATATAGTGTATAGTGTTCCGGTTCTTTGCCTAGAAAGGTTCCGCCCCATGTTTACCAAAGTTCCTCCCGTGGCTAGTATCAGTTACAAATCTTACAGGGGGTTATAGATTTGTAAATGCAATGGTGTGTCCATCTAATATTAAAGATTGAATGACAGGCATTGTCCAACGGAAAGGAATATTTTCTCATTCTTTCATCCTCTGCATTTTTAATGAGTGGATATGTGTCATTGACTGGGGTCTCAACGGACTGGGGCGACTATTGTCTTTAGGGGTCCGAAATCGCTGTCCCGTCCCAGTCCAGATTTTGGTGGACTGGTCCTTCCTGTGCAGTTGTTGGTTGGTCTAGAGCCACATACAGGTGCCCTAGGGGACAGGCAGCTACCGGAAGTAGGCATTCGGCGGTGGCGCAGGTACTTATGCTCATTGAGCGCTCTAAACTTAGCTGCAATGGTGCTGTAATGCCGTGAAACTAGTGGCAGTGTGCCTTAAAGCGAGCGGTTTGGGAGTTGCAATGCCGGTGGAGGGCTTGAGTACCAAAAAGTGATATAAAGTAACATGATTTTCACTGCTTCTCATAGTTGGCTTTTGTATGTCGTGATATTATAGAGACTACAAGGCTCTGTAGGTATTTAGTTCGAAAATCAATTGCCTAGTCTCAAACGGTCCAGAATTCTCTGTCCCAAAAATCATAGTCCAGTCTCGGGCAGAGTGTTTCCCGGACGGGACGGACTATTGAGATGGCTGGTCATTGATGCTGATGGCATAGAATTTGGCCCGATGACTTTCCTGGCCTACGGGGACTTACAGCCCCCATCGGCGTAATGCTACGAACATGAGGCCGGTGGCGAATCGCCCCTAACGGCCGCCACCGGTCCCTATGCCATGGAGGATACCTAGCCTCGGCAGTGATAACCTTCTTTCTCATAGATATATGCCTACCATACTCTCTCTTTGTTCAATAGACACTCACTTTGCACAATAATCAATTCAACATCTCTATTCGTACTCAATTGATCTCAACATGGCGGACACCTCGGCATTGGTGGTCCTATGCACTACCCTTACCGAATAGTTCTATTTACTTCCCAAATCAACATACCAGGTTGATACAAACGGATTAATTTTTTCTAAACGTGAAATAGAGTTGCAAATGAGGTGTTTTTTTTTCGTACCCAAGTATGAAAACCATCGAAGCTGAGTTTGTTCCAAGCCGTTTCACCGGCGGTCTGCTTCGCTTTGATCTGGCTCAAACCTGCAGCTCGGCGGTGCGGTTCGAGAGATCTATTTTGTGTGGAATGGTGACAAGGAATAAACCTTAGTGCAAATAGATCGCTCTCATCCGAAGGTTCTGCCGCTCGGCCAGTATATCCCCCAAGCGGCTATATGAAGCCAATGTTCGTTCGCTAACTCTGCATTCTACTACACATCACCGCAGATCGGAAGGCTCGGGATGTAGGGATGTCACATGCTGCCTAGTCTCGGAGCGCTCGGAAGGCACGGCTATCACACCCCGAGACGACACATCCATACACATGCACCTTTGGCGCTTACTAACTTTGGTTGCGAACGCTAGTTGCAGACGTCGAAGCAAAACCCTGGAGATCGAAGTCACAGTATTGGGCACATTGCGGCAGAGTCAATTAGCTCTCAATCCTGACTTGCAATTTTTCGGCACCTGAGCGTTGACCACTTGCAAATATAACTATATTTAGTTCGCAGAGATGATACGTCACACTAGCGTGTTACTCAGTGTAATTGGGAATGTGTTAGCCTCGACCCGTACTACTGCGAAAATAGCTCACGCCTTGTGCAAATGACCGCAACCTCATATGTGTCTCGCATTCGACGTAGGATACAAGAGGGATGCTACTAAAACTGCGTGGCAACGGGCACACCACATGAAAAAAATGTAGCGCGCGTGAGTTCCGCTCACCGACGGGGCAGAGCTCGCACCTCACGCCTGTCACTTACCGAAGCCAGTTAACTCTTCTGCAACTTACTCACAGTGAATCATCCATGCTACTTACTCGGCAGGTATGCTTGAGCGGGGACTTGAACTTAACTGGGTCTTGATGGTGTGATCTGCAATACACCGTGAATTGCTACTTGCGCTCTCAGTGATTCACAGCGCAGGTTTTTTGCGTTTGTATCCCGGTGTACCTACAAACTGTGTGCTTCAACAGGTCTGCAGTTCATACTTGTTATGCATGTCTCAGTTCATGTTCTAGTAGCCAATGAATAATACCGATCACATTAGCGTTCTTCGACAACGCACAAACACCTTATAGTTCAAACAAAGTAGATTACGAACTAGAACTGGATGAGATACCTATCCTATCGCTGCGTAGCCTCTTGTTGTAAACAACGAATCAGTCGCGGAATTTTCCAGCGTCTAATACGCCCCTATTATGCAGTTGAGATCCAAATAGGCTCTTTGTGGTTGACTGACATTCACCGGGTTTGAAGTTAATACTTTGTCGCATAAGATCATTTAATGCCTCCATGCGACACAGCCGGCACTCAGAGCCCACAAAAAACACGAAAATGTCGTCCCATCATATTGCCATCAACTTATGTCTTTTGCTCATTTCAACTTTCATACTTTCAGCGGTCTCTCTGCCGTATTCGTCATCTTTCAGCCTACTTTCCGTACGCGCACCAGTCCAGGTCATATGTACGAAAGCCCAGTGGTGGGATCCCATCATATTTATGCTCATCAACTATGGGGCCCACGCTGCGACAATCAAAACCGAACCCGGCGATACATTCTTCGATGCTTGTCTAACAGGTCTCGCTGGAATTCTTCTTCCATACAGCGGGGCATGGAAAGCTCTTTGGTATTTTAGGCAATTTCCCGTGTTCGTTTGGGGAAATGAATTTGAAAAGGCGCTGTGGGCTGGAGCGCTTTGCACGGTTGCGCGAGATTGGGACTGGGAGCCAACCACCGGAACATATTGGATGACGGTCCCAGCTCAGGGTCAGATCCAGGAAGGGTATGGAAAATTTCTATTTCGATTTATTAACCTGGATCACGCCCTTACTAATCCTGGTCTGTAGAAACTCCGCCCGCTTAATGGTCCATAACCATATTAAGTTTGACCAACTGCCAAAGGACACAAAAATACACGGGTATTTCGATCTACCGAAAGGGTATTGCTGGATTAGACTTCCTCCTAACGCAGCTATTTCATATGAAGGCTGCGACAAGCCAGCACCAGACAAGCCAGCATCAATTCCGGTTATCTCAACGTCACGCAATATCCTCAAGATAATGGCCTCTATTGCACAGATTATGGCGTCTTGCGTAACGTTGTATTGGTCTAGCGAGGGAAACCAGCTCGACACATATGGTTATGCCGGATACAGCTTGACAGTCATTCCATATGCGGTCATGTCGTTCCTTAACCTTTTGGTTTCGCTCTTTGTGGGGGAGTACCCAATGATGTACGCTGTCGACGGTGAGATCATGAAGGAAGCCAGGGATCGTAGAGGTATATTATTTGAGGGGACGATTGGTCGCGTCAAGCCGGAGGACGATACGTTCAGGAAGGCGGTTAATGAAGTTATCAAGGTGCAGTGTCCCATTAGGAAAGATGGCAGTAGGCAAGATCCGATCCGATGGTTCTTGATCCCACGCTGGTACTTTCCGACTCGCGGAGATACGGAGTTGGAAAGTGTCTCAATTCTCGTCGATCCTCGCGCCGAACTTCTCGCCAATCCCCTCGCCGATCCCAAGCGTATATCAGCTTCGTACACCTCTTCCAACATCAATTCAGGGTACACCTTGGATGTCCAGAATGTGGTAGACAGCTCCTATTGGCTCGTATTTTTCAGTGACACTGCCTGGGTTGTATCACGCGTTCCGGTAACCATGCACAAACAGGGGCATCTACCTAGACTCGATAAATACAAACATGTTACGGACGCATTCCTTATACCAAGTACCAACATACAACTATCTTTTTTTGGGAAACCCTCGTCGTTCCGGGAATTGATGCGTTTACCCTGGCGAACGAGACGTTTGTCCTCACCAACGAGACGTTTGACAATTGGGCAGAAGATAGAGGAATATTGTCCATCCCTATGGTACCAGATTGTCAGAAGGCTTTTAGTGTTGTTCCTAGGTTTAGTCATCTTAACGTTCCCTTACATATTGATAGCGATCTTCACACGCTACCAGCCCCGCAATAGTAGTTTCCGCCAACGCAGTTGGATAATGTCAAACTTGTGCGTTGGACAGCTCACCGGTATCGTGGTCTCGAGATGTTTAAGAGTGGTTAAGAAACGTTTTAATCGCATTATTTTATTCATCATCGCTGTTTGTACGATCCCGTCGATTGGGTGCATAGTAGTTGTTTGGCAGCAGATCATGACATTCGGGAAATGCTCGACGATATGACATAACGGCCTTTCCAGTGTTGTTTGTGAAACGGGGACTCATGGCTAGATGCAATTGGTTGTTGGTCTTATATGCCTGTATGCATCTAATTATTAATAGGAGCGGTTGTGGGCTAGTGGAAGAAGCTTAGGCCGGCTATAAAGATGGTTACTTGTGTTTTCCTATTGGCAGAATTCGTGTGTATGTATCTTCACCTAAAATTGTCATGTTGGCACGCAACGTTCACAAAATAAATCCCTCTGCATCGGTTTGGAACGCCCAACTACTTTATATCCAAGGTGTGTAAGCCTCATTTCTCCTGCATCGCAAAAATGCTTCTTAAATGTATCCAATAGATCGCTTCGCTGGTGCCTTCTGCACCCGGCAATAGAGATGTAGGCAATAAATCCTGAAAATCTGTGTTTTATGCCGAAGGCAGATTAATTGTACAGCCAATTAATTACTATATATAGCAAACGTCACTGATACGGCATAATTACTCAAAACAGGAAAGGTACAAGGGGTTCCTGTATCAAATTTTTGGGTTAATTATACTATGTTGGGTGACTTCCCTTTGGAAGGTGTTCTACCCGTGCTGTTTAACGAGGTCTTATCAGAATTATCAGTGCGTACTCGGCATTGCATTTAAGACATTGGAGCATCGCAGTGTCTCCAGTCCACAGCAGAGCGCTTCACAAGGTTTCAGATGCTAGTTTCCCATCGATCACATGTGTGGTTGGCTTAATCACAATGAGCGAAATAATTGCGTGAAACTTGACGAAAGAAGCGAGACTTTGAGTAGCTAGTGCTCCACGACTCATTATCAATGTTAACGCCGTTTTAATTTATCTGAGACACATACTATTACTTTCACAGGGTGCCGCTTACAACGTGCCACATTGCAATTTGAAAGCACGTATCTGCCGAGTACACGGTCGTTCTTATCTATCACCCACCATCCGGTCAACGGCCTCGCGCTGTCGCATCAACCTAGAGGAGACTGCATTAGTGGATATTCACACATGTCGGCTTTTTCTTAATGCTTCGTTTTGTGCTAGGGGATGGTCAGCGGATAGTTTGGCACATGAACATCATACCGCCAACGTGTTACGAGTTCACAGAACAGACAGCCCGGTAACACAGCACACCGTCGGAAATGGCTCCTGTCTACCATTATGACACAAACTGGCAATGCATGACGATGGTGTATGGTGACGTTGTCGCAACTCGGTCGCTCATCATTGACAAACGCGAATCGATAAAGAGTTATCTTCATCGAACAATAACCTTGTAATGTAGAGAAACTGCTAGAAAACTCGCGCAGCTCGACATGCAGTAGGTTCCACGGAGTGTGGTCTGGTTGTCACAACTGGCGATCGGTCACCGGCACATAGTTGACGCCACTTGCGTTCACATCGGTGAAAAACGCGAATCGATAAAGTGTTGCCCAAGACTATGTATGCCCAACGTTGAGTTGTTGTTGTTCTTTATTCATACTGTCTGCACTCTTAATAGAGTATGACAGGACCTGATATCCCCTCCGCCTCCGGGCTAGCCGGCTAGATGGCGGAGCTCCCCTCCACTACGCTTCATCCCCGCTGACAAATGAAAGCTTAAAGAAAGACCAGAACAGAGAGGAGAAAAAAGGGAAAGAAAAACGCAGAGATATATGCCCGCTGCCGCCGCTCCCCGCACCTCAGTCAGCCTCTGTGCCCACTCCATCGCTCAACTCATTTGGGCGGGAACTTCCCCACATCAGCAGCCGCCAGGAAGTACACCACCGCTTGATCACATTCATCTCTGGAAAACAGCTCAGAGATCGGCACGTGTTGGCATCTGCCCGCTTTCCAGCCCGTCGCCTTGTCTACCGCTCACCACAGTGATTTCTGTTCGTCTCTCCGCCGGCTGCAGTGACGGAAGAGGTGTTCCTACGTCTGGGCCGCTGTCCGGCCACCGCTGCCGCACCACCAGCATTTGTCGTCCTCTCGATCGCCGAACCGTTTTAGCTAGACTCCACTCGGTGCATGCCTGGACTTTAGTCTGTAGAACCTGGCAGCCTGCGATTTTACGCTTGTCATTGGGATAGGTCTCTTGGCCCCTGCCTTGCCCTTGAGTCTGTAGCCAAAGTTCTTGCTGCACTGGTTGGCTTCCCACTTTGCTTGGCTTCTGACCGGCCCTCCGAGATGAGTCAGGCCATATTCGTGGCCGAGGTATACTGCTGCTCTATCGTCGTGTCCCACCTTCTAACGTGGGCTGCGTTCGCTTGACGGTCTACTTCTTCGTGCCCGGGGATTCTGGAATGTCCCGGAACAAAGTTGATCCCCGTCTGGATGCCGTGCGCGACAGGATCCTGCGCCCTTCGATTGATACATCTTCCTAGCCGCTGTCCAGGGCCGAGCCCCAGATGTGCTGCCCGCCGGATGGCGGCGTGAGGCTCGCTAAAGACTGCCACCGTCTTCACACGATTTCTTTGCAGGATTTCTCTCTTCTCAATTGTCACCTGGAGCGTGAGTCCAATCGCCCCCTGTTCGACATCAAAGACCTCCATTTGTTCAGTGCCCCGATAGCTGTGACGGGACCTCCAATTGTCTCTGTGCTTGCATACTGCTGCGCTCCCATGCGGCTATGATCTGAGCGCCATCCATCTGTCCTCCACATTCGGACTCCCGCTACTACCTTGGCCTCGTTGTGTTTTGCACAGCGCTGCGTGAAGCTCTTCGCGGCAGTAGCGTCATTCACTGTGATGGTTTTGACCACTGACTCTTCCCCCTGGGCTGGCCAGCTCATGCCTGCAATTGTCCGGCCATGCTCATCCTCAGTATTCACTCCTCTGCATACCGGGATCCCAGAAGAGGGGTTTTGGTATAGCTTCCGTAGCTTGTCGCTGCACATGGTTGCTAGTCTCACTGCACAACACTGCTGTCTGGATTCCATGATTATGGGAGCGGGTGTAAGCCATGAATCTCTCATTAATACTCCCAGTGGGGTCGTGGGTAGCTCGCCCAGGATATATTTGGCTTGTCGATTGAGGAGAAGTTGGAGGTTGTCTCGCAGGCCTCCTACCTGGGGATTACACCACACCTCGCTCCCATACTGTGTGGCTGCATGGACGCATGCCCCCAGGATGGCTCTTACGCTCTCTGGTACTACCCTGGATGTTCTGGTGATGTTTTAGACTCTAGCTTCCGCTGCCCTAGCTATCTTCATACATCGGTTGTGGTGTTCCTTGAGCGTCAGTGACACGTCCATTCAGACTCCGAGCCAGCGTGTCGCTTCTCTGTTGCACAGTATGAAACCGTCTCCGACCTGTATCTTTGCTGTCAGTTCTGGCCGGAGGTGTTTCTTGTGGCCATGTCTGCAGGTGGATAGTGCTGGGTCCGTTTTTGCAGTGTCGAAATGTAGTCCTCGTCTGCTTACCCAGTTGATGCTCCTTGGTGCGCATATCTCATGTATTGTGATGACCTGGTTGATGTTGAGATCAATCGAGTACGAATGGAGATATTGAATTGACTATCATACAAACGTGATTGTCTAAAGAGCAAAGAGAAAGAGAAAGACAGGCAAATATATATGGGAAAGAAGAGGGCATACTCGGCGAAGCCGAGTATCACATCCGGAGATCGATCCAGGGCATCACTGCCGGGGCTAGCCCTACTCCTCGGCATTGGGGCTGGTGGCGGCCCATGGGGGCCGCAAGCCACCGGCCTCATGCCCGCAGCCTTAGGCCAAATGCCACAAAAGCCACCGGGCCAAATCCCGTGCCAACAGTTGACATCGCTTCCAGTCGGCAACCAGTCTAGGTTGTGCACGAAGGATAGCCGTTCGGCTTCTGATACATACTCTGCAACCCATTTGATCAGTCCTGAGGTCCAGATAGCAAACAGGATCAGTGACAGTGGTGAGCCCTGCGAGACTTCTGTGTCCACCGGGTGTCTTTCCATGGCATTGGCATCGTTTTTGATCCGCAGCATTGTATCGGAGTGAACCCTGTCCGTCCATCGTATAAGGTCTCCATCCATTTGCCTGACCTTCATTAGGTTGACATGCATTCCTGTTCCGACGCTTAGGAAGGCTGCCTTAAAGGCCATGGGATGGACGCCTGATATCTGGCCGTTCATTCACGCTGCATGAGCTCTGTCGAACATGACAGCCAGTACATCGACGGCTCACCTCCCTTTCCTTCTTCCGAATTGTCTGTCGCTAAGCAGCCCTCTTTTTTCAGCCTCGTCTGGCAGTGGCTCAGTGAATACTGTATGGACCACTCTTCCAATGCAGCTAAGCAGCGATATGGAGCGGAAGGCCGTCAGCTTTGTATAGTTGTCTTTGCCAAGCTTGGGACTCACCGGACAGCTCACCGGCAGCAATACTGCTGGGTGCCTGCCCGTGCGCAATGCCACCCTCGTCAACCTCATGACGCTCTCTTCATCCCACTTCCAGAGTAGCTGGATGGCGCCCAAAGACAAGTTGTCTGGGCCTGGTGCTTTTCTGACAGATTGAGAGTGTAAGGCTCGCTCAATTCCTTGCTCTGTGACGAGTGGGTGTGTGCTTGCCGCTGGGGGTAGCTCATAGTACTGGTCGTTGTTGTTCAGGGGAAAGATTCGTCCGTCAGCATCTCCTCCTTTTCAGTCGCTGTGTTTGCTTGCTTGCATTCTCTGTCCGTTAAGGCCTCCATGGTAATGGCCACCTGAGGGTTGGCGAATGGTGCTGGTCTCCACACCTCGGCTTCCCTGAGGTTGTGCAAGTAATCACTCCACATCTTGCGCTTGGATTGAGAAATCAACTTAGGCAGCTTTGGTTTCACCCTGGCGGCCGTCTCCGAATTCCGTTGTCTTTTTTCCCTTTCGACTTTTTTCTTCTTTCTGTGATGTCAGTGTTCCACTACCTCTTTCATTTGGCGTAGATCGTGATCATCTTTGCTGTGGCGTTGAGAATGTTGCTTATTGCTTCCTGACACCATGCGGCCTCTTGCTCCACTTCGTCGTCTGTGCATGGTGCATCCAGCTGAGCCTTCTTCTTCGCTGATTCCATCCATAGCTTCTCTGCTGCTTCCAAGTCTTTCTCCGTCATTACAGCTAAGTTGCACCCTAATACTATCTCGTTATCCGCTTCCTCTTGCTTGTCTGCTTCCACCCCCCATTCTATGACCTCGTGGTCGGATCTGGTGGCATGGTCATTCGCCAGTATGTTCCCATTCAAGATTGGTTTGTTCACCAAGGTCAAGTCGATTACCGACCCACCTTCGTGGTCCTCACTTGTCCCATAGTGTGTGGATCGGCCATCTTATCCAACATCCAGTGCATTCTCGACAATTACTCCTGCACAGAAGGCGGCCTTCCATTGCGCACAGCACTTCGGGTCCCATCGACTGCTTTGTGCATTCAAGTCTCCTGAAAGGACAATTCCACACTGCCGAATGACACTCTGCCAGTTCAACTTTCTTGCGGGTCTCTCTGCCGACTGCACGTATTTTTGATCGTAATCATTGTCAATGCTCGTTATCTTCTCCTCTCTCCTCCTGATGTCAGTGACAATTACATGGTCGTTAGCTCCCCTGCATAAATCAATCCACTCATCAACTACCAGGCCACTCTCTTTCCGTTGCGCCGTCCACACTCTTTTTCATTATCTTATTTCACATGCCAAATGGCTGATCTCAAAACCTCCTCTTTCTCTCGGTGGCTCCAGAAAGCACGCTATGTCCACCTTCCATTCGACACCGGTCTCCAGCGCCGTAATGGTCCACTCGTGTTGTACGGTGGCGTGTGCTCGAGTAGTCGAGTGTGCGCGGGCGTATGCGAAGGTGTGTCTATTGTATCGTGTAACGAGACATGTCGCATCGACATAAGGTCGATCGATGACTAATGGTGCTAACTACAAAAGAGGCAAGTTACATCATAGTCCTTGGCATAGTGATATCCGTACTTCCAATCAGCTCAACACTCCTCCAGGACGGCTATCACGTCCGTTTCAAACAAAACAGTAAACAAAAGAGAAGAGGAGCCAATCAAACAACGTGGATCTCCTCGAAACAAACGTGCCCAATCAATCAATTTGCTTTCCGACGGCATTCCCGATGCCATTTCCCGTTCCGATACCATTTCCGTGACCATTTCCGAGCGTACCGAGGCTATTTCCGAGGCCATTCCCAATTCCAATCCCGAGACCATTTCCGAGGCCAATTCCGATCATTCCCATCGCAGCACACTGCTTCAAGAAGGCAGGCTTCGGCAGTGGCTTTGTGAAGCAGTCGGCAAGCATCTCAGCAGTCGGTACGTAGCTCAAGTCGATCTCTCCGTCTCTAGCCATATCTGCAGCAAGATAGTACTTGGTCGCAATGTGTGCAACTGCAGTTCTGCGGTAGATTCTGTTCTTGATGCTCGCGATCAG
>Ga0307512_10005599_pt1 | contig 13028 bp, 7 predicted proteins | sample 14_EM_MG_FD_200267 | JGI IMG/M metagenome (GOLD analysis project Ga0307512, IMG submission 200267) | Populus trichocarpa ectomycorrhiza microbial communities from riparian zone in the Pacific Northwest, United States - 14_EM | ecosystem: Host-associated > Plants > Roots > Unclassified | place... | reverse complement strand
GACGCTCGGTTGACGCTCGGTTGACGCTCGGTTGACGCTCGGTTGACGCTCGGTTGACGCTCGGTTGACGCTCGGTTGACGCTCGGTTGACGCTCGGTTGACACTCGGTCGACGCTGATCTAAGGACATAGTTACGATTTTGTGGCAAGCACTTTTGCCTAGAAAGGCGGCCGATATTTCCATTACGGAATGATGTGGTTGCACAGCCCATTGCTTTTCGAAGATGGAAGGCCTAAAATTGTTGACGCTCTATTGACGCTCATTGTAAGGCATAGGTACAATGTTGTTGAAATCATTTTTGCCTTGAACAGTGGCCGATAGTTCGATTATGGATTAATGTCACCACATGGCCCCTTGATTAACGAAGATGCAAGGCCTTAAATGGTTGATGCTCCGTTGATGCTCATTTACAGGTGATAGGCACGATGTTGCCGAAGGCATTTTTGCCGTGAAAGGTGGCCGATAGTCCGATTATGGATTAATCTTGCCGCAGGGCCCCATGATTAATGAAGATGCAAGACATAAAATCATTGACTCTCCATTGACGTTCATTTTTAGGGCATAGGTATGATGTCGCCGAAAGCATTTTTGCCGAGAAAGACGGCCGATAGTTCGATTATGGGTCAATGTCGCTGCACAGCCCCTTGATTAACAAAGATGGAAGGCCGAAAATGATTGACGCTCCGTTGACGCTAATTTTAAGTGCATAGGTACGATGTCGCGAAACGCATTTCTGCCTAGAAAGGCGGCCGATAGTTCAATTATGGTTCAATGTCGCCACACTGCCACTTGATTAATGATGATGGAAGGCCTGAAATCGTTGACGCTCATTTTTAGGGGATAGGTACAATGTCGCAAAAAGCATTTTTGCCTGGAAGGCGGCCTTTAGTTCGATTATGTGTTAATGACGCCACGCAGCCCTTTGGATTTTTCATGATGCAAGGACCAAAATTGTTCACACTCCATTGATGCTCATTTTTAGGATGTGGCAACAAGCCTGTCATTAGTCTCTTTCACTATAACGCCCACCAATACATTCACTTTGCTAGTATGTGACAATGCCACCCATTGATTGCCGAATGTGTAAGACTAAATATCATTGACACTCTGTTGACGCTCACATTAATCACATCGAAACAGCCTTTGTACACACAACAATTGTATGCAATGTATCATATACACATTATTGACATCCAATATTGAGTTTGTATGTGATATTGTTTGCATCCAGGAGTTTTGTTACCTCTCAATTTCTGATCAACTGCTATCCATGCTATCTAAGTGGGAGATGAGGTGGCCCAATCACATTCCTGCGCTTTTGGCCAGCAATTTGCGGCATGTAGATCATTTCACTAATTTTTGGTAAATATAGCTCGACTTCCTCACCTTTCCTTATCCAGCTCATTCTCCTGGATTTCCTTGATGCACCATAAGCAATTTCAATTATTTCAACAATGTGCACGAGGTCTGTGTGGAGAGTTTTGCAGTTGCATACATGGATGAATGCAGCATGACGGTCGTCGTTCAGACAGATTCGTTATGAGCACCGACCGCTCTTTCTATGACACATATGACATCAGTCACATAAATTTTGTTAGTATATTTCGTCACTAATGAAGCTTTTGCTTTGTCGCTTAACAGTCACTTGCAAATAGTAATCAAATGTTTTGGCCGTTTTTCTATGTGGTTTGGATTCTAGAACTGTCACATGATGCGTTCGACCCTTGCACATGCACAGACAAATTATCATGTCTCACAATTTGGTCGCTGGAATCAAGAGAATGCTGACACGTTGCGAAATTGGTAAACAATTTGCTTTTCTCCAAAATATGACGTCGATATTTACAATTTGCCTATCTATTCCTCCGCTGACGCAGGAGCCGTCACCATGTCTTTGTCCAGATCCGAAATCAATATGGTGATTAGCTGGAGGCTATATGCAGGGGTAAAAGCTTACTGATTCAACAGGCTTCGCTTTCAGCAAAGGTGACGTATCGGGCTCTGCAGCAGTCTCAAGACCGGATATGCTCATGTTTGACTGCAGCTTCACCGAACCTGACCTAATATGACTACTTCCTGGTCGAGATGTCCTATGCGGCATTTGCCATATTCCGGGGACACTGTTACGACACTCCAGAAGCTCTCCAATCGTTGTCGGTACAGGTGTCGCTACATCATCATCCGTTTGCAGTTGAACGACTGCCAGTACCCGCAATGCGGATGTGCCGTACTTCTTATCTCTTTCACAGAAGTAATCGGCTGCATCCTCCCATCCCGGTTGTGTCAATTCGTTGAGCTTCATCGGCTTCTGATGAAACCTCTCCAGGCACTGCTGCACCATGTTCATGATTGTGCCCATCACCCAGCTGGGTTCGTCATCTTCGCTCAGCTGGCCCTGCTCTTTCTCTTCATCATCGTCATCTTCCCCATCCTCCCCATCGTCGGAACTTGCAAGATCACTCAGACTGTCTCTGATAGCAACCATCATTTCCTGAAATGTCTTTTCAGGGTCTCCATTTGTCAATCCCACATTTTCAGTGTACCTCGTATCTTTCTGCTCCTGCTGAACCGCTGCCTCTGCATCTTCAACTCGCTTTCTTGCCCCAGCGGTCTCTCTCTCAACATAATCCTCGATCCATTTTTCTTTGTCTTCATTGCTTCAGAAGTGGGTTTCTTGTTGTTTCTCGGCCACTAGCTGCTTTTTGGATCGCAAGCTGCGCAATGCCCCCAAGGCTCGGACCCTCTCCACTTCGAAGCCGCTCTTGCCTTCATTTGCTTGATGACGTCGTTGGGTGGAGCGTTTTGTCGATTTGCCATATTTGACCACCGGAAGTGGCACAAAGTTCTTTTTCGGAGCATTGACCATTGTAGTTTGCCTTGACTTTGTTGTTGGGCAAGATGTTGGATGTTGCCAGATATGGATGATATGGAGGCAAGCTTCATCTTTTATATCAAGGTTGGTACGTTTACTCATCTTGAACAAAGCAAAAATGCGCTTTTGACCATCAATAAAATGGGAATAGTTAGGCTAACTGTACAGCATGGCTGGATTGCTAACATCAGTTTCATGTAACATCCCAGGGATTCTTTGAGACAAACATCAGCAGACGTCCTTTCCCTCGTACAATGACCTATTAATTTCTAACAATCATGCCATTTTGGCTGTCATACACCGTAATATATCCCTGTTAACAAACACACAACATCAGACATACTCATTGCACATTGCGGGGCGGTGGGAAACCCCTGCAACTTGCGGCCATACGCAGCAAGATTCATCTTGTGTATATGGAACATCTTGGCTGCTAATTATTCTATTCTGACATGAAGCTAACTATATAGTCCTCAGGACTTCCCACTTCTTTTCGTTATCATCCTCCTCTCATATTCCACACCAGCATATTGTGGAACCACAACCACTCCAGCCAACATCGAGCAGATCAAAATGAAGCCAATTGGCGGGCAATACATCGAATACGTCACTCATTGGCACACCACAAGAACGAAGACACCATTCAGTCCACCGCGATGCTGCCGATGCTGCCACCAGAAATATGACCCAGGATGCCCATTTACACATCGTCCGTGAAACTGGAAGCAGCAAGAATAAGCAGCAGCACACAGTTGGATGTAACTATATGCATATCGTGGTAAACAGCCGTCAATTGATCGTATAACGTACAGCGGGTGTACATAGAATGCTACACGACCAATTTGTTGCTGCCCGTAACAGGAAACCTCCATGGTCGACGAAGGCATTTGTCCACACAGTCAGGGAGATCAAACATCAAGATGTCCTCAGCTCTTGAATTTTCGAGGACAAATTTCCTGATAAGAATCCCCATGAGTGGACGAAACAGGCTTTAATCACCTTAGAGGAGGCTACGGAAGCGTATATGGTTGAGGTATTCGCCGAATCTCATCGTTACAAGCAGCAACCAATCTCTTGTAGGTTTCCAACATGTCTGCTACTATGGCAAGGCAAGGAGGTCGGGTACAGTTGGAACAGTCCAACATGCGCCTGGCCCTGAATGTTGCAAAAATGGCCAAAGATGGCTATTCGCGCGCCGCAATAGAGGAAACGCAATTCCGGATGAAAAGACCTCGCGCCGATGTCCGAGAGGAGAAGAAGCGGGGTGTTGAGTTTCCTGGGCATAAGAAGGTGAAGGCTGCGATAGAAAGACACCTGGCTATGCTTCGTCAAAACCAGATGGCCGGATGCCTTCCTTGCCAAAATAGCACTGCAAAAATTCCGCAGACACGATGGAGATGCAACAGAACAGGCGCACCTCCCCCCAACAGACGCCGAGAGCCGACTCCAGAGGCGACGCCACCTCTGCCCAAAACACCACCTGCCCCAACTGGTAACAGTTCCGGAGTTCAATGGGCCCAAATCGTCAATTTGCCGGCCGGATATGTGTATACACATACATCCCTTCCCTGTGCTGAATTTTCTACGCTCGATGCTTCTGCCCAGGATAGCCAGCATGATACAGATTTTGATCCAGATATGCTGACTGATGAAGGAACATCCACTGGTTAGTACACTATCTGCTGTGTGGTAATGCAGCTGACATCCATTTTGAAGACCAGAGCAGCCTATTGAGCGAACCTGTAAGTGATGACGAGCATTGATTGAAAGGCACGGGATTTTGGAGATAATCATTATATATTTATATGTATTAATAAAGAACAATGTAGTGATCAAGAAGAAAGTGAATGACAACGCTAGAAAGGCTGCCAAACCAATGTGAATAAAGGATTACGCCAAATTGAATGATTGTATAATGTGGTACACACGTGGCAAAATGAGTCTCAAAGGAGCGTCAACAATTTTAGTTCATGTGAGTCCGGTAATTCACAATTGATTTCGTCGTAGTTATGCATAATTGCAGTATTGGCCGCCTTTATTGGCAAAAATCATATCGACACGCTCCCTACCTCATCTTGAAAATGAGCGGCAACGGAGTGTCAACAATTATTCGTCATGCCCTGGGTATTCGCACTGCTGATAGGTTGTAGGCAGTCATAAAGGAATTATTGGCCGCCTTTATAGGCAAATTGGATTAGGATACCCTCCCTGCCCCATCTTGATCATGAGCGTCAACGGAGCGTCAACAATTATTGGTCGTGTATCTTGGGTAATATGGGGTGCGACAGGTTGCAGACTGTCATAAACGTAGTATCGGCTGCATTTATAGGCAAAAGAGAAAGAGAAACACTACATGCCCCATCTTGAAAATGTGCGTCAACAGAGTGTCAACGATCGTTGGGCTTCCATCATGGTTAATCACAGCACGATGTGGCCGTTATGGTCTATATACATCTTTTGGACTGCTTTTGTACGCTACAAGGCTCAAGAATACTTAGTGGGAGCTCTGTAAATGACATAAGTTGTTACTGTCCCGGAGGATGTGGCGGGAATATCCCATACCTATCTGCCTATAATGCCTGCCATCTCCTTGTTTATAGATGCTTGCAATCAAACGCCACTCATATTACCGAAGATGCAAGACCAATATTTGTTGACGCTCCGTTGACGCTCATTTTCAAGATGTGGTAGGGAGTGTTTCGCTTTCTTTTTTTGTTATAAAGGCAGCCAATACTATGTTTATGGCTATGTGTAATCTGTCGCCCCCCAGATTACCCAAGATACACGACCAACACTCGTTGACACTCCGTTGACGCTGATTCTCAGGATGTGGTAGTGCGCTTGTGTGTGTTCATTTTGATCACCAAGGCGGCCAATGCATCGAAAATAAGCTGTGATGTACCAATATCAATATTTTACGATTATCAGTAGAATATCTGAATGCGACCATAAATGTGAAACCCAAAATGCTGAACCGGAGATTGGAACCGACGGGTCTGGCCAAACTTGGCAAAACACGCGGCTTGACGGGTACAGGTCTGGTTTGGCCCGCCAAAAAACAGCAGATCGGGTTGCTTTGCAGTTTCTGACCCGGACCGGGGCCTTCGGTTCAGTTCCAACCCGGAACTGTTGCTAACACTAAGAATCTATCTAATCCGGTGCACCTGACACTTCCTAAATCAAAACAAAGAACTAGCATCGACAATATGAATATTAACCGCCGACATGTCTTCCGGACTCTGTCCAGGCGCGCCTCAGATTGCATCCTCCTGGGCTGAGTGTTACTTTTGCCAGGCACGCCTCGAATTGCATCCTCCTCAACTGAGTGTTACGTTGTTGCCCTATTTTCCTGTTATTCTACCAAACTTCATACTATATCTACCCTTATATACTTCTGTCTACATTCTCCAACTTCACTTCATCTTCATCAACATGGAACCTATGGCCAGCCAGGTGAGGAATCACGTTTCACAGAAGAATCAAGAAGCCCACCTTGAGAGAGCACTTGAATGGGCATAGAACAAAACTAGTGTTAGCAACAGGTCCGGGTAACCCACCAACGGTCTGGGTTTGGACCGGAAAAACTGTTCGGTTCGGTTCCAGACCCGTCCAAAAACCCAACCCGGAGCTTCTTGGCGGGCCAAACCAGTACCCATACCCGTCTACCCACGGGTTTCGTTGGGTTTGGCTAAACCCATCGGTTCCAGTCTCCGGTTCTTCTTTTCCGGTTTTTCTATTTACGGTCACAGTCAGATATGTTACTGTTATGTGCAATTTATCAACTTTGGTACATCATTCTCTTTATTTGTTTCATTGGCGGCCTTTATACTCAAAACAAGGAGAGACATGCTCCCTGCTACATCCTGAAGTTGAGTGTGATCAATTTTTCATCTTGCATCATTTGTAAGATTTGAGGTCCAGAATAGCCATAGTGATTGTGAAGGCAGTCATTCAGCCGGAATTTGTTCAGTTTGCACATGCGACTGTGCCGACAACATTTGGAGAGCTGATGGAGATACATGATAGTATCAGCGGAAAATTGCAATGCCACAAGGAACATCCCGGGATAGAGTAGCCATATGTGAATAGCATGCCGCAAACGACCGTCTCACATATGCATATCGGCTCTCACAACTGACGCGATTCCCAATTCATCACCGATTAACAAATTGAAGCCTGTTAAACCCATAAGCGTTTACCCCTGCATATGTCATCCATACCTACGTACCATACAGGAAATGGATTCAGGTGAACATATTGTATTGGCTCGTAGGTCATGTGTACACAACCTGCACATTATGTGATTATTGATGACATATCTCTCCAAAAAGTGGTTGGCGTATCTATTTCGATCCCTGAAAGAATTTTTTTGATTTCACTGACTATATTGTGAGACATGATAATTCATCTGTGCATGTGCAAGGGTCATACGGGCCATACAAACGGTCCAAACTCCAAACCAAGTTGATTGACAACTGATCAACACAATATTGTCCTGCCTTTTACGGATAAGTGAGAACGCGCAATCTAAACTAATGATAAAATTTACTATCAAAGTTTCACTTAGTGATGACATACGAGTCGTAGAAGGAGCAGTCATTGCACAACGCGAATCTGTATGAATGACCACCATCATGTTGCATTTATCCATACAACCAACTACATTACTCCGCGTTTAGACCAGGCGCACATAGTGAGCATTGTGACAATTGCTTATGGTACGTCATGGAAATCGAGCGGATCGAACTGGATATGGCAAACTGAGTATGTTGGGCTATATTAATGAAAAATTAGGTTATGGCCCTACATGCAGTGAATTGCCAACTGAAAGCGCTGAAATGTCACCACGCTAAGTTATCCATCGCTCAGAGAACTTCTGCATCAGTTGATCAGAAATTAATATGCCATAAAGCTTTTGCCTGCAACTTAGTATTGATACAAATTATTCATTGGCTGTCAATGATGACTATATGATTATTTGGACAAAATTATGCGCCATAAACCAACAGTGAGAACATGTTTATGGTGGATGTGAATCGACCGTCAACGATTGTTGGTCTTGGAAGTAAGTTAATTGGAAAGCGAGTTGCATGCTGTTATTCATAACCTACGTATTGGCTGCCTTGATAGATGAAAGAACATGCGACATGGATTCAGCCCAATGCTGAAAATGAGAGTCAACGAAGTGACAATGATTTGTGGTGTTGAATCGATCTTAATTGGGAAGCAATTTCCTCTCAGATATGCATAGCCGAAGTATTAGCAGCCTTGATAGTCGAATGAGAAACCGACACGGGAAAAGCCCCATTTTTACAATGAGCGTCAACGGAGCGTCAATGATTTTTGGATATGTAAGCAACTTAATTGCAAAGTGACTTGCTCACTGCTATTCATAATCAACAGTGTGGCAGCCTTTGTAGGCAAAAGAGACCGCGGCGCGGTAACAGCCACATTCTGATACTGAGCGTCAACGGAGCATCAACGATATTTTCTGTGGTAAGTAAGTTAATTGGAAACCGATTTACTCGCTGTTATCCATAACCAAAGTATGGGCAGCCTTTATAGGCCAAACAGAAATCGACACGGTAACAGCCACATTCTGAAAGTGAGCATCAACGGAGCGTCAACGGTTTTTGATCTTGTAAGTAAGTCCATTGGGATGCCATTTGCTCGCTGGTATCCATAATCAACATATTGGCAGCCTTGATGGGCAAAAGAGAAAGCGACATGGTCCCATCCCCAGTCTGAAAATGAGCATCAACAGACCGTCAACAATTTTGGGTGTTGCATCTTGTATAATCCAAGGGCTGTGATACAGCATTTACCCATAATCGAAGTATTGGCAGCCTTTATAGGTAATATCGTGTGTTGATACTGCTACACCTCAAAATGAGCGTCAACAGAGTGTCAACAGATTGTCAACAGAGCATCAACACAGCGTCAACAGATTGTCAACAGAGTGTCAACGATTTTGGGTGTTGGATCATGTAAAATCCAAGCGCTCTGCTATGGCATGTACCCATAATCAACGTATTGGCGTCCGTTCTGAGCAAAAGCGATCGCAACATGGTCACTGCCCCAGTCTGAAAATGAGCGTCAACAGAGCGTCAACGATTTTGTGTGTTGCATCTTGTATAATCCAAGGGCTGTGCTACGGCATTTATCCATAATCGAAGTATTGGCAGACTGTATAGGCAATATCGTGTTTGTCGATACCGTTACACCTCGAAATGAGCGTCAACAGAGCGCCAACACAGCATCAACAGAGCGTCAACAGAGCATCAACACAGTGTCAACTGAGTGTCAACAGAGTGTCAACGCTTTTGGGTGTTGCATCATGTATATTCCAGGGGCTCTGCTACGGCATATGTCCATAATCAACGTATTGGCAGCTGTTCTGTGCAAATGCGATCGTGACATGGTCACAGCACCTGTCTGAAAATGAGCGTCAACAGAGCGTCAAAGATTTTGTGTGTTGCATCTTGTATAATCAGAGGGCTGTGCTACGGCATTTACCCATAATCGAAGTATTGGCAGCCTTCATTGGCAATATGGTCTGTGTCAATGCCGCTACACCTCAAGCATCAATGGAGCCTCCACAATGTTTGGTCTTGTAAATAAGGTAATTGGTAAGTGATTTGCTCGCTGCTATCCATAACCAATGTATTGCCACCCACTATGTGCAAAAGAGCAAGTGACACGGTCATGGCGCTATTCTGACGATATCTGTCAACTCTGCATCAACTGAGGGTCATCAATTGCTGGAGATGCAGATCGGGTAATGAAGGCATCGAATGGATATTTGAGCTTATAATTGAACTATTGACCTCCTCCCTGGTCAAAAATACAAATCATTAAAAGAAAAACTTGAATTAAAATATTGTCGATTTCGCAACAAGCAAAACATGCAAAATGTGATTACTGGATGTCAAATGATCGATTTTGATTGAGTACTATAATCGAACAGCAAAGGCAAGCATGTTATATGAATTTACAGATGGACCCGCTGTACAACACGCTGAGAACTGGCCCATTTCAGACAGGTAGGGAGATGTCGATGGAAGTGTACCTGAATCAACGGTTCGGGTTTATTGACGACCTGGACCAGCAATCTAGCTCCGGTTCGGTTCCGACCCATACCCGGACCCGAAGTGACGGTCCAGACCCATTGCTAACACTACGCTCCGCGCCTGCTAAGATATGAACCTATGCTTGATCAGTATGTTGAAGGCCGCCACTAACATGCCTTGAACTGTCAGCTCCGTGTCAACTGTCCATTGGAGGAAGGTGCCACTGTGCAACTAAACCATAAATGCACAAGCCCGGCCAATTAGTAACCCCATTTAACTCGATATTGACTAAGTAGTATGTTTGGACCAATGCTTCCAAATCCTAAAATAGCTTCTGCAAGTTCGGGCTCTGTCAAAAGAGCTGTGGGAGCTTAAGAGCGAGAATCTCAAAAGACTGATTCTGCAAGATGGCCGGCAACTCCCACTCACCCATGTACCGCACTTACTCAAAGAGGCCTAAGTTCTCAAATCTTTGAATCAAGACTTAACTGTATTCTGACTAAATGTATGTTTGGGCCGCCAAAACTCGTATCCGAAAATAGATTATGTGGACGAAATTCCATCGAGAGGAGCTCCGAGAGAGACAATCTTGAAAGCTCGAGTTATGAGAAGACAGCTACGAAGAGTGCAATTAACTGTCAGAGTTATGCGAGCCTGCAATCCTCAGCCATTGAATCCAAGCATAACCATTTCAACTTCGGTGCACCTCAATTCCCCGGAACTGCATGCATGCAACCATCATTCCTCTGCCCGCTGTGACATGACGTCTCACTATACATTCATACCATTGTAGAATATAGCTTTCAACCCCAATATTTATTTTAAGTCAACATTGTAGTTCTGAGATTCATAATGAATGCGTGATTTAACGGTGTGCGATTTACTAGATATTAGGCGCAAACTCAGAATGAGAGTGAAAATTTATGACCCATTTGTTAGCAATCTTGGCATTGATGAGTGCTTGGATCAATAAGATTACCCCTGAATCATCCATCGTACATTACCATTCTTTCTCTACGCCTGTATCTCTCCTTTGTGTACCATATTCTCTCCCTCTTCCATTAACTACTACAACATTGTTGTGAAGGCTATTCTGCAGACACGGCCCAGATGAACGCATGAATGGGAAGTTATGCTTACCATGTTGCCTTATCGACCGCTAACTTAGCTGCAGCATCCTAATACAGTAGAATATCATGAAAATACATGTGTCCTTCTGGCAGATATACCACATAAGGAGATTCATATTTCTCCTCGCTCAGTAACAAACTCCAGTATGAACCCTTGCAACTCAGCCGTCACTCACAAGGTCCCAACCAAATCTATCAAGTTCTGCAGATTCTCTATGCTGCACCAATTTCTAAGCTATGCGGTCACCGCAACTGCTCGAACTTTCACGCATAATGAATACGTTTGGAGGAGTCATATGCAGGGGCTCATGATTTCATTCAGGTTCTCAGTGCTCGGTTTGTGGCCAGCACCAAGGGTTAGTTGATGTCGCGAGTTATCTTCCGGTGCGTCTGGTTCTATTGTCTATGTGTGTTGGCTTTAGCCAACCTCCAATTCTTGCATCTGTACAGAGTGTTGTTTATAGGAGTTGCTGACATTCGGCATTAGGAATCCATCTATTCCGGTGCACCTGACAATATCCAAAATCACAATGCGGACTGCCGTCCTCGATATAAATATATAAACCGTTGAAGTCATCACTCCAGAACCCTTTCAAGGCACGCCTCGAATTGCATCCTCCTCGACTATGTGCTAATTCTTGCACCATTTCCTGCCTTTACACTCTCTCCCACATTCTCCAACTTTAGATCTTCATTACAGCAAATGGAACCTACGCCCAGCCAGGTGAGGAATCACTATTCACAGAAGAATCAAGAAGCACACCTAGAGAGAGCACTCGCATTCAAGAAAGCAACCAATCTTCATTGTCCATCAACTGTTTGCCTTCCAATTATCTGCCTTCGTGCATCGTATTGCGGATGACTACTATACCCGATTTCATTAATGTATCAGGATGACGAGACCGATCAGGAGATCGATGATGACGAGAGTGAGGACACCAGAGAGTCCACCTCATCATCCAACATCGAAGAAGACGATTTGGATCATCAACAGGAGGTCATTCATCTAGGTCAGGCGTGCCGGGACAAGTCATTACGCACTACAAGGGTTCCACTGCCAAAGAAACAGAGCCGTGCTGATACTGTTATTGCACACCCTCCGCTTCCAAATTCCCGAAATCTACCTGCGGCAATGGCACCACCACTGCTCAAACGCCAAAAGTCATCCCTCCTGAACAAATTACCTGAGTCTGACTGTGCACCATCTGCCCGGGCACTGGTGCTTCCCAACATGTCTAGTGGAGACCAGAATATTCCACAACCCAAGGCCAGTAGTGATCAGAATGTTCCCCAACACCAAAAGGGCACTTTTGAGGTAGCAAAAAGGTTCATGGAGGCAATCTTATCCACAAAGAATCCTTGGCCAATAATATCCGATGACAAGTACTCGATGGTTGAAGAAGCTTGGAAACTGGCGATTGAAGCCCAGGATCATCAGCGGGCATTAGCAGGTGCACCTGTAGGTACACCATCCGTGTGTCAATTGCCCGGTGGCCCATCTCTCGAAATAGATCCGCAAACACGAGAAGCTGTAAGTCTTGAATTCTGTTTAATGCTCCTCTATCAGACTTACGGATATTGACTACCCCCGAAAATATACACAGTTGAAACGGAAGATTAGTACGATTCGAGGATGGTTGGCAGATGGTGCATGTCGAACTGTTGTCCGAAGTTACCCGTTGGATGTGGGCTCTGAGACTGAGCTTTGGATCAAGGTTAAGGAGCTCCTGTTTGATGATGCTTACCTCTCCAAGGTCGTCGATGATAAGAAGTCATTGTTCACGCGAATGGAAGTGCTTGATCTCATTTACAACCAATTTTTCTTCACCACCAATAGCTTGGGGTGCCAGCCAACAACATCCCAGTATTTCCAACCTCTTGCTCCTCAGAGTTTAGCGCTGGCAGCCACAGCTATTCATTGTGCGCTGTCTGAATACGCCAGTGGAAAGAAGGCCA
>Ga0307512_10005597_pt1 | contig 13030 bp, 9 predicted proteins | sample 14_EM_MG_FD_200267 | JGI IMG/M metagenome (GOLD analysis project Ga0307512, IMG submission 200267) | Populus trichocarpa ectomycorrhiza microbial communities from riparian zone in the Pacific Northwest, United States - 14_EM | ecosystem: Host-associated > Plants > Roots > Unclassified | place... | reverse complement strand
GCACGAACGCTTCGACGACAATCCCACGGCGCTGACGACGACGAAACACCGACCGGCCGATAGACGCGTTCGTCTTTGCAACGCTACGCATCTCCTACCGTGATAGCATTACGAGCGCTACGAAGGAGACAATGTGAGACCACCTGTTTCCTTTCTTCTATCGTTGTCACCCAGCCGTGGGCTTGTTATCTCGCGCAAAAGAGGTTGTGCTCTCGAGTAGAGGCGGAGAAAAGTCCTCGAGAGTGAGGGGCTGGGATAGCTGGCGTGGGGAAAGGAAAAACGCTCGCTTGCCGGCTAACACTTTACTTCTTTCCAGAATCAAAATCCCACACAATTCTGGAAGAACCTCGTTTCGCCGTTCCACGTCCCATCATTGCCGACCGATAACTATACCACAAAGTGATGACGCCGGCGCAGCCCACATCAACTTCCTCACAACCAGGGTTTATGCAGTTTGAGTTGGATGAGTTGGAGCGGACTGGACATGGCGGAAGTGGTGCTGGAGGTGGTGGGGGCGGCGCGGACAATGATGGTGGCCTGAGTGCTCCCCCGCCCCCCAATCGTAAGCGGGGGGATAGCAGTACAGAGGGCGACGACGCGCACCACACCAACAACAATAATCGCCATCACCGCGAGCCACATCCGCTGGAGGAAGAAGTGGAAGGCCAGTACCAGCAGTACGGTGAGAGTGGCGGCTACGAGCTGGAACTCGAGGATGATGGGGAAGATCATGGCCGATATGAGGATTTGGAGTACGACGAACGGGGATACAATGGCCCCTCCGACCAGGACAAGTCGCGTCACCTCCAACAACACCACACTTTTCAGCATGATGTCCAGGTGCAGCAGAAACAGCAACCGGAGAATGACGAAGCTCGGAATGAACAGCATCATTCCCCAGTCAAGCCCTTTAGTAAAGCATTAAAGACCCAGTTCGATCTAGAGTCACAGAGGCACATCGAAGTAGATCCAACCCCCGACACGTCGCCGTCGGCTCAGTTCTCCAAGCTGGTTGCTCCGCAGTACCAACGGCGAGACCCCGAGACCATATCCCAACACTCACAGAGCTCTGCGCATTATTCCTCACGACCTAGCAACGGCGGTGGCAGCAACAACAACCAACATGGAGCGTACGATGAACAATCTAGCTCCGCCGACTTTTTGGATCGGCGAAAGCCGCCTCCCGTATTGGATCGCAATGCCAAAACATTTGATGTTCCTCAACCGCAGCGTTCGCCGATACGTCAGTTCTCGCAGCCAGCGAGTGACAGCCAGCTTCGCGGATCTTACAATGATAATCAACAGAGACAGAACCGCAATTCTCAAGACATGACCACGGGAAACTCGCCGATACGCGGCTACAGCAATCCTGTGCCCATCCCCTCGCGCTCGTATGATTCCGATTCGTCACGATCGCAACAGCAGCAATCCTCCCTCAAGTCGCCGTCATCAATTACGGGTGGTCAACTATCGAGCAGCTTTAGGCAACAAGACGCATCGTCATCTCACCATTCAAACCCAGTGTTTGATGGGCCATCGCCGAGCAATATCTCCTCCCACTTGACGCAGAGCTACAGCTCGCAGTTTGGGGCTCCAGAGCCGATGCATTTCCCCTCTCATCTGTCGACTTCACCTCACGCTGCGCCCAATCAGACCCCTGCTTTCCCAGCTGCGCAGCCTTTCCAGCCGCCTCCTACAGGAGCGCAACCATCGTTGTACTCGAACCACCGCGAGGCACAGCCGGCCCAGCATGGTGAGGGGGCGCCTATGGGGGGCAGCTTTCCGGCAGGGTGGGTTCCCGAAGATGATGACGATCAACACCAGGGTTTGAAGCCTTCTACCAACCCATTCTCACCCGATATCCATGGACAACAACCGTATGGCCAACCGCCGCCCCAGCACAACCAGCAGCATCGCCAGCAGCTTGCTGGGTCGCCGGGAAGCTTTAGCGACATCCGGAGTTTACAGGAAGGTAGTATCGGCGAAGGACGATCCTACAGCCAACGGAGTAACCCGTCCACCAAGTCTCCGGCCGAAGTTTCCGACAAGCCGAGCGCGATCGGGCGTCCGACACCACCTACACAGCCGCCGTCTCAGCAGAGCGTGCACTCAAATGCTACTCATGCCTCTCAACAGACTCACGCATCTCAGCAGAGTCATCATTCCCATGCAACTCATGCGTCGCAACACACTCACGTGTCGCACCAGTCGCAACAGCAGCAACGCGGTGGTGGTGGTGGTGGTGGCGGGGGGGGTGGATATGGTGGGTATCACGAGGCTCCACCGTACTCGAATACATCTCCGCAGTCAAATATTTCTGGTTATTCGCAGATTCCGCCTCCCGCTATCCCGCCCAAGCAGCCGATAGATGTAGTGGATCGCGAGCGTGAAAGGGAGCAACAGGAGCAAATGCAGCGTGCAGCAGCATTCAGTTACCAGCAACACCTGCAGAGGCATCTTGTCAATGCATCGACTTCTCCGGGTGGTAGGACCGGTTATGGACCTCCACCGTCGATTGGGCAGCAAAAGCGGGATACCGCACCTCGTGTGACGAGCCCGCTTTCAATTCGGAAGAATGAGCCATCCAGCTTCCGCCCTCCGCAGCAGCAGCAGCAGCAGCAACAGCAACAACAACAGCAACAGCAACAGCAACAGCAACAGCAACAGCAACAGCAACAGCAACAGCAACAGCAACAGCAACAGCAACAGCAACAGAAGCAACGGTATCAACAGCAGGAGGAAGAGGTTTCCCCGTCTTTTTCTGGAGGCCAGCGTTCGCCGGGGCATCAGCAACAAAACCCTCAACAAGAGAGGGAGCGAAAGGTGTCCTTTGGGCAGGGTTCTAACTCAGGGCACAGTCCGAAACAGCAAGTGCGAGGAGGTCAGGGCCAGGGAAGTCCGCAAGAGCGGTCCCATCGTGGTTCCCAATACAATGGTTCACCACACGGTTCGCAAACTGGATCCTCCGGCCAAAAACAGCCATACTCGCCTCCCCGAAAATATCAGCCACAGCAATCCGCACCATCGCCACCCCCTCATCCTAACATTGATCTGCCCACCCAGCATGGCCGTGATATAAACCAACCGCAACCCAAACGGTACATGATGCCACCACTCCTCACGCCAGTCAGTGACGGGCCCGCTCCGCCACCAGTGCCGTCCTGCCCTCCGCCCGACACACCCGTCAGCGATAACGGCGGTCAGAGGGGACCTCCTGGAGGCTTCATCAAGGGGATCGCCCTCGGAGCCGGTACTCCCGGATACAAAGGGTTCATGGGAATTCCATTGATGGGCAAGAGCGTTGGAGATACTCGTGGGGAGGCCAATGATGGCGGAACCCCGACCGGGTTCTTGACTCGGAAGCCGCCGCGAAAGTCCCAAGAGCAAAGTAGGGGACCTCCGCCTTTGGGCGCGCGACCTCGCGGTTCTAGCGGGAGTAGTGGGTTGGGCAAAATGGAACGGCCCGGTAGCGCAGAGGGTGACGATCCGATCCCTCCGGAATACCGACCGAGAGGTGGGGACAGCGATGAGGCTGGTGTGCCTTTGAGGAAAGAGAAGGTGTCGGGTGTGGGATTGGGATTGGAAGGGCAGCAGCAACAGCAGAGCACTGCCAACTCTCCCCAGCAGATGCAGCAACTAAGGCGACCGCCCGCCGTCAATGTCAGCAATGTTGGCCGCTCGCCCGAGAAGTTCGTTAAATCTCCGTCTCAGCCGGGTGCACAGCAGAGAAGTCCTGCAGAGGTCGGGTTAGGAGGCTACTTGTACTCGAAGCCCGTCCCACCCCCGTCCGTTGGGAACTCTGGGACCTCAAATCCGCGATTCCCTGGCGGTCATGTCACTTCGCCTCTCAATCAGGCCACCAGTCCCACTGGAAACATTGGCACAAGGGAAAGCGTGATGCGGGGACAATGGGTGGATGACACAGCCGCTGTCTCGGGGCCTGCACCACCTGTACGGAAACCCGACCCGCCTCAGATGCCAGCCCACCCAGTTTACACTGGATACGAGAATGGAAGTGGCGGTGGTTACTCGCAAAGCTACCAGAAGCCCCAGTCGTCTATACACGCTACTAGTCCTCTCGAAGCGGTGGTGCCGGACGACACCGACGAGAACGTAACTAACCCCAGCGAGAGTCCCACTCCCGATATTCCACACGTGCCACTGCCGGGGACCACGCAGCACCACGATCATTCTAAGAGAGGCATTGGTAGCCAGGAAGCGCTATTTGCAACCTTCTCCGATCTTCTTCCTAGCCTACCGTCCACTCACGTCAATGCGCTTTTGAATTTTGCCATGTATCTGACGGAGGACATCATCGTTGCTGAAAAGGCCGAGAATCTCAGGATGAACTCGTACAGTGCGCCAGGTACCAAGGAGCAACTGAGTCTCTTGGGCGATCAGAGGATGAGAATCTTCCGTGATTGGGCCAATCTGGAGGAAATCGCGCGGAGTCGTCAGGTCACGGCGATGAAGGCGCCACCCCCAGAACCAAAGGAGCCCCGCCATGCCTACCACGGTAAGAAGCACCAGGGAAACAGCGCCGGTTACGAAGGAATGCAGCCACTGCCGCCTCCGCCCAATTTGGGAGGTCTCGACGAGTTTGGAAGCGATAAGTACCATCATCCGCAGAGCCACCACGGATCTTCCCGCGGAGGCTACGTCGGGGTGCCCGAAGCCACGGACAATTACCGCGGCGAGACGCCTTCGCCAACGCCCACTGTCGAGCAGATCGCCGCAGCTACCAAGGTTGAACTTGAACTCTTGATGCCACGTCCTATGCCACATGTTACCGCTGTGCGGATTGACCCAAGTACCCGCCGCAAGTTTGAGGATGATGCTTCAACAGTCGCCTCCGTATCGCGGGCGGAGAACAGAATCGATATGGGGCTTGCCGGTGGAACACCATACCCTTTCCCATTCCCCAAGCGGCAGGAATTCGACTACGAAGAGGACCGGCCAGTGGATACGAAGGGGCTTTCTGCGGTTATCCTCTCGTTTACCAAGGCAAAGAGCAAGGACGATGGGGAGATTATCGCAGACATTCCGCCGTTCCTCCACTCGGCGTACGCTGCACTGGATAAGGCCATCAACCAGGCACCTGTCGACCAGTACCTCGACAACGCGAGAAAGATGTTGGAGCAGAAGACGAATGATCGGATCAATGTGTTCCAGCAAAATGCCATGAAACGTGCCCAGTTGAACCAGAGCCATATTACCGCTGCCTTCAACAGTGGTCGTTACACATTTGCTGACATTGAGCGGATGCGCGAGTCTTTCGATCACGACGAAGCCAAGAACAAGATGGAGCTCGATTCTGAGATCTACTCGATCTTCGAAAACGAGTACGTTGAAGTGGCTTACAAAGAGGTCAAGACGCAACTCGAGGATCTTGGTGGCCGGTGGTACGAGGAGGTTAAGAAATGGTTATTTAGCGTCACCGCACAGGATACTCGAGGCACTGGAACGGCTCTGGAGTATCATCTCCTCCTCGAAGCTATCGATCTCATCAACAAGCTTCATGTCACAATGGAACAGCACGAGCATGTCCTTCAATCTCTCGTCACCGAGCGGAACGCTCGTTACCTTCAGATCTCCGTCGGCCCGCTTCTGCAGGCTGGCGAGACGGTGCGTGCCGCCGATGCCGAGCGTCGCTACTGGATTGATGAGCAGGAGCGGCAAATCCGGAGCAAGATCGAGCGCGGAAAGCGCGTTGCAGAACACCGCAGCTGCGTTGATCGTGTCGGCGAGCAGGTCGTCGAGGGCCTGCGCAAGCGTTACGGCGAAGTCCTCGAGGCTGTCTGGGGTGTTGTGTGGCAATTCCCACCCTCGATCCAACCCACATTGCTCCGCAAGTTCTTCGACGAGAATACACTGCCCCTTCCCAACGCCGAGTCACCGACTTCCTACACCGTCGCACAAGAGAACGTCCAAGCTCTCGCTGAAGCCGTCTCTACCCTTAGTGAGATAGTTGCGCTGATTAAGTTGGCGATGGATTTCCGATCCGCTCCCGCCGTCCGTGTGGTCGAGGCACAGCTTGCAATCCAAGTCGCCGAAGAGCATGCCCGGGCCAACGGTGTCACTGCGCCGGCTGCCACCGCAGCGGCCTGCATGAAGGGAGTAAAACAACGTCTTCCTGGCGCTTTGAAGCGTGTTGGCGACGAATGCCGAAGTCTCAGCGAGAACGTCGTTGGAGGTCTGATGGAGGTGTTGGAGCGTCTCCGGATCGGTGTCGAAGAGTTGGCCATGAAGGGAGGGCGCGTGGACGTTGGATTGCACCAGCAACGCAAGGAGTGGAACCAGAGTGTCATCGGAGGTGGAGTGGGAGTCCCCATCGCTGAGAATGTGTGGCAGCAGGGTAGCGGTGAGAACTGGGTTACTGCCAGCGCCGGGTACACTCCCGCGCCTCCGCCTCCGCAGAACCAGGGCGTGAGGCTGCCGCAGCCCCAGCAGCAGGGACAGTCTTCTGGCGGAATGAGCGCCAGCTCGATGTTGGGTGGGTTTAGGGTGAGCAAACAAACTTCCTCCGTATCCAGAGTTTTTTTGACTGATGCATAAACAGAGGTCGGGAGGTCCCAACCCGTACCTGGTTTCGCCTGGTGGCTACAGTCCCGGCGGATTCTCGCCTGCTGGCTTCAGTGCTATCAGCGCTAGTCAATCGTGGGGTATGGCTGGCGGCGGGGGAGGAAGCGAAACGGGGCATGGTGGCAGTCAGGGTAGTGCAGGGTATTAGAGGCTTGACTGGGCTATCCATTTTTTCGTTTTCGATTACATAAATGGGATTTTTCTTTTTTGTCTCTTAGGTGGGAATTGTCATTTCTTTGTGATATGTATTACTTTTATTATTCATGGCTTCTTTTTCTTCAGAGAGTTCTGATGCACCCATGGTGATGATGACTAAAGGCCTAAAGAGGCGCACCATTGTGGCAGGAGGTGCGCTGTGTCACACGAAGCTCCATCTCCCCTCAACAATCCCATTATGACCCCCGCGTTAGCCACCACACGTCACATACTCCGACAGCACGATAAGCACCTCCTTCCATTCCTCGCACTCCTCTTCCTTCTGAACTCCCTCGATCGTAGTAATATTGGCAATGCCGAGACCGCCGGCTTCACACGGTACGCAGGGCTCTCTCCCTCCGACCTCAACGATTCGGTGACAGCCTTCTTCGTCGCCTTTGTCGCGCTCCAGCCCATCGGCGCCGCACTCGGCAAGCGCGTTGGTGTTGGTCGCTGGGTTGGGAGTGTCATGGTCGGGTGGGGGGCTCTGACGCTCCTCACGGCCTTCGTCCACACCCGTGCGCAGCTCATCTTGCTGCGCGTGTGCATCGGTGCTCTCGAGGCGGGGTTCTATCCGGCCACGGTGTTCTATCTCGGGCTGTTCTACACGCGCTACGAGTTCGCGCAGAGGCTGGGGATGTTTTACGGGCAGTACGCGGTTGCAGGCGCGTTCGGCGGACTGGTGAGTTATGTCGTCTTTTCGATCTTTCCGACCGAGGAGGGGAAAGATGGCGGCGGCGGCGACGGAAACGTGTGGCATAGCTACCAGGTGCTGTTCGTGTTGGAGGGCTTGTTCACCGCGTTCGTGGCCGTGGTGACATTACTGTGGCTGCCGACCGGACCCGCGACGGCCTGGTGGTTGTCGCCCGCGGAGCGGACGATCGCACAGAAGCGGGTACTCGCGGATCGACTTTCGGATGGGGCGGAGGAAGATGCGCATTACGAATCCGATTCCTCCGAGGACGGTGAGGATGAGGGAAGCCTGGGGCGATCGCCGACGGCTCTTGCCCCTCGTTCGAGGTCCCGTTCGTCGCTGGCTGCAGCCGCGACATCTCATCCGCTCCTCTCGAAACCACCCCGGCCGAACTCCGCTGCGGCTGGCGGAGGGGAGGCGTCGCTTCCTCGCGTCGACGTCTTCGCGGCGTTTACGGATCCCAAGATCTGGATCCTCCTGTTCCTGAACATCCTCTCCGCACTCCCCGCAACGGCGTTCAGCATCTTCCTGCCGCTCATCCTGCAGGGTCTCGGCCACACCCCGCTCGCATCAAACGCGCTGTCCATCCCTCCGTTCCTGCTCGGCGCAGTGACGCTCTGGGTGGTGACGTACCTCTCCGACCGCGCGCGCAAGCGAATCCCTTATATCCTCCTGGGCCTCTCCCTGAACCTCGTCGGCCTCCTCCTCGCGCTGCTCGTGCCGCCCGATTATCTCACCGCCCGCTACCTCGCGCTGTGCATTCTCCTCTCGGGTAGCTTCATCGCGTCCCCGCTCACCGTGGCGTGGATATCGGGCAACATCCGCGAGCCCGGCAAGCGCGCTGTCGCGCTCGGAATCAATGGCTGGGGCAACCTGGCAGGCGTCATCGCCGGCCAGCTGTTTTCCCCCAGCTATGCCCCGGCGTACACCCGTCCGCTCGCGGTAACCGCGGGGTGCGTGCTCGTGAGCATGCTTGGCTACATTGCGTTCTGGGGCGCTCTCGTGCGGGAGAACAAACACCGAGCGAATGCGGCAGGCAGAGGCGATGCGAGGGTGGGCCGACTGAGGGGGGCGCTGTGGAAGTGGACGGGCGGCAAGGGTGCTTTCGTGCCTGCCGGCGAAGAGAGGCGGGATGCGGATTACGGTTATTGATGGCATGGACATATTTTGCATTTTGGACTGTTACATACCTATGCTAGGAATTTTGGGGACGGTTTGGAGGATTTTGGCGAAGAATATCACGATAGCTACTGCTTTAGATGCGACGATGGACGGGCCAAGGCTCGGGGGTCTTGCCACCGAGAAGGCAGTACGAAAGCTTGTATTTCGCTGCTGGTCGCTGCAGCGCTGGGGCTGGCGAGGCATATGCTTCGATGCCATTGCCATGTGGTCTTGCGCAATCGCGGTTCGTACAATTCGGTGCCGGGGTTTCGCCCTGTCCGAGGTCGCCAGCGGGTTGGCATCGACATATTCCCGCACAACTCGGACTGGACCAGCCAAGCAACAGGCCGCAGTTCAGTTGGGGGGCGATGGGACTCCGCCATGGCAGGTATGTATGCTCTCGGCTTCGCCCTTGGGACTACTCCTAGATGGTTCGTCCGCGGGCGGGCTGCCTTCGCCTGTCAATCTCCCTCCGGCCAACCGTCCCCGGGTCTCCGACTTCCCAGAAGTCGGAAAACAAAACTCCGCTGTCTCTCCCTCTCGGGATCTTCGCATCTGTTTCCTTCTGCCGGGTACCTACGTCACTTACATACGGAAGTGACGGCAGCGCACGGACTTCCGTGTCACGAAGTGGCGAAGGGGCGCCACGCACATACATACGCAAGGATCCAAAACTCCGCTGCGCACCCGAGGTTAGTTACGTAAGGGGAATACTTTTTGGAGATTTGGTTGCCAGACTCCCTGTCCCACTCCACCCCACGCCCCCCAAATCGGCAGCGCCGGAACCGTGTCGACTCCGAAAGAAGCTTTTTTTTCCTTCTCTTTCTACCCCACCCCGTCGGTTTGTTGTGGGGTTCCAGACCGCGATCCGTGGCTTACATCATACATGCTTCGCGGAGCTGACTGTTGACCATGTGGAAATAAAGTTTTTACATATCGGACAGAGATTTTCCCCTGCCCCTGTCTTCTCGAAGAGAAGCTTTCGGCAACTCGCTGCCGGAAAAGAAAACAAAGCAAGACGGCAAGCTTTTTTTCCTTCCCTGTTTCGTTTTCTCGTCCTCTCGGGATATTGATTCCGGCAGCTGTGGAACCCCACACACCAGGTCCGCAGATAGGAATAGTGACGTAACCTGCTTTGTTTTATTGTACATGCGAGTCGGCGGATCTTCAGGGACTGGGAGCGCGTGGCGAATGCGGATGTTCTTCTGGAGCCGAGTGGAAGCTTCGCGGCTGCGGCGGCGGCCTGTGAAGATTTGTGAACACAATAGACTCACCGTGCGCGTGCGAGATCAACTCGAGCTTCATCGTGCAGCGAGCTGACTCTGGTTTCTTTAGCATAGATACCGTAGAGAGCATTATAGACTACAGCTGTAACTACGGGCAAATATGTAGAGGCAACGTGCCCGTCAAAGGGAGTCGGCTACGGGCGAGTTTGCGTCGGATCTCCGTCGACGGGAAGAAGGAAGGGATCGGAGAATCCGGGCCACAAGGAAGGCTGAGGAGATAGGGATGAGGCATTGGCTGAGTAACGGTCGGCGGAGGGAGAAATGACTTCCTCTGGCCGGGCGTTTCCGCTTCGATCCTGTCCAGCCGGACCTCGTACAGCATAGCAAGGGTAGGTATTGTGCATAACTCCGACCTCTGCAGGAAAAAAAAGGTTGACAGGGACTTTCTTGCTGACATATCTACAATAGCTAGCGCCGTGGTGGAAAAGTGGCTTCGCTTGCCGAGTTATCCGGTGAAGAAAAGCGCTAGATATGCCTTAGCGTCCGGAGTTTCGGCGATATCTTGCGTTCGGGAGCTATTCGCGCCACTCACTCGCTCACGCTCGGACGAACTGGCTCGCCGTCATGCTGGGACCACGGAGAAGGGACTTAAAAATGAACGCCTTCCCGCCCGGAGCGGAGAGGCATCATACTGCGGCGACAGCCTCAATACAAGATCATCCACAAGCACGGACATCGGCCTTGCTCCACGAATACATACCCACAGCAGCATACCATTGAACTAGAACAACAACACCATGGCGGAGATCGTCGACCTCGAACGGGTCATCTCGAACATGAGCGGCTTCGACGTGGACCGCGAACTCAAGCGATCCCAGACCCTCAAACACACCGCAACGCTCAACCGAAACCAGACCGGGCCAACCGTGCTGGAGGAGGAATGGGGGGCAAACGGTTTCGGCGGCGCGGATCTGGAGAAGGGCCTCGGCAGCCGCGATAGGAAGTATTCATTGGCTTCGTGCAGTTCGAGCACTCCTACCCTCCACGATGCTGCAAATCAGGTCGAGCCCGCAGAGGAGAACGACCCCAATATCGTCTCTTGGAACGGCCCTGATGACCCTGAAAATCCTATGGCACGATCCCCCAGCCCCGCGGATCCTCGCCGCTCACGAACTCGATGCTAACGATATATTCTAGAACTGGCCTCAATGGCGGAAAAACGTCGCCGTCGGCATAGTCAGTGTAATCACCTTCATCACTCCACTGGCATCTTCCATGTTCGCACCCGGTGTCAAGAAGCTGATGGCCGAATTCGGATCGACCAACACCGAACTTGGCTCTTTGGTCGTCTCCATTTTCCTTCTCGGCTTCGCTGTCGGCCCGCTCTTCCTGTCGCCCGCATCCGAGCTCTACGGACGATCGATCATCTACCACGTCTCCAACGTCTGCTTCGTTCTGTGTACGGTTGCTTGCGCGTTGGCACCTAGTTTGAGCGTCTTGGCCGGCTTCCGGTTCTTGGCCGGTGTCTTCGGTGCCGCTCCTCTCACCATCGGCGGGGGCACCATCGCCGATGTCATCCCTGCCGAGAAGCGTGGTGTGGCCATGGCACTGTTCGCCATGGGTCCTCTCATGGGCCCCGTCGTCGGACCTGTCGCCGGTGGATTCTTGGCCGATGCTATGGGGTGGCGCTGGGTCTTCTGGCTGCTGACCATCTGCTCCGGCGTCGTCACTGTCATGACCCTGATCTTCCTCCACGAGACGTACGCGCCCAAGATCCTCGGCGACAAGGCCGCCCGTCTCCGCAAGGAAACCGGCAATCCCAAGCTCCGCTCCAAGTTCGCGTCTCCCCTCCCGCCCAAGGAGGTCTTCACCCGCGCGCTCGTCCGGCCCTTCAAGATGCTCTTCACTTCGCCCCTGATCTTCACCATGTCCCTGCACATGGCCATCGTGTACGGTTACCTGTACCTCCTCTTCACCACTTTCCCGGCCGTTTTCCAGGGTCAATACGGCTTCTCGACTTCGACCGTGGGCCTCTCCTACCTCGGCATCGGCATAGGCTCGCTCCTCGGCCTGCTCGTCCTCGGTATCGTCTCGGACCGCATCCTCGCGCACTACACGATCCGGTCCGGCGGCGTGATGAAGCCCGAGTACCGCCTCCCGCCGATGTCGTACGGCGCGCCGCTGATCCCGATTGGTCTGTTCTGGTACGGCTGGACGGCCGAATACGAGATCCACTGGATCGTCCCGATCATGGGCACGGCCCTCGTCGGCGTCGGTCTCCTCGCCACCTTCATGCCGATCAACACCTACATCGTCGACGGCTACTCCAAGTACGCCGCGTCCGCCCTCGCCGCCACCACCGTGCTGCGCTCCGTCGTCGGCGCCCTCCTGCCCCTCGCCGGCCCGCGCATGTACGACGCCCTCGGACTCGGATGGGGCAACTCGCTCCTCGGCTTCATCGCCCTGCTCTTCCTGCCGATGCCGTTCCTCTTCCAGAAGTACGGCGAACGCCTCAGGACCCTCTACGCCGTCGGCTTCGAGTAATCCTTACTTCCCCTTAGGAAATGATAGTTTTTGGGTATTGCATTACGGCGTTTTTTTTGGAGAGGTTTTTTTTCTTTCTTTCTTTCGGATATAGGTACTCTGGCAACGGGAACGGGACCAGTCGTGTTTTTTTGGGACTTCCTTCTCTCACTCTGGGATAATGTAATGATATTGCCTTTCTTTTTTCTTTTCGGCTGTACATTATCGGGTTTGCATACTTGAGATTTGTATTTGTGTTTGTATATATATTTTTTGTGAGGGGGTTTGGGATGCATTACTAGATTGATGGCGACAGCGAAGAACGAACTTGTTCGATACCATGACCACAACTGCCTGCGAACCGTGGAGACTTGAACTGCGAGGACTGTCCGGACGTATGAGGCGTGGAGCGATCGCTGTGGGTTGTCTTTTCCGCAGTTTCTGTGGTCCGCTGGGGGTGGAGTACCTATGTAGGTAACTAACACCGCATCCATCCCCGCCGGCCTCTTTCTTAGTCATGGCCAGCGAGCGCCCCCCCCCTCCCCAGGCGGCACATAAGCCGCTTGACGCCAACAGAGCGGAGTTGATGGCCAGGGAAGAAACCCAGAGGAACACGCTCAGCGTCGTGGTTCGTGAGGATCATGTGGGC
>Ga0307512_10005596_pt1 | contig 13030 bp, 7 predicted proteins | sample 14_EM_MG_FD_200267 | JGI IMG/M metagenome (GOLD analysis project Ga0307512, IMG submission 200267) | Populus trichocarpa ectomycorrhiza microbial communities from riparian zone in the Pacific Northwest, United States - 14_EM | ecosystem: Host-associated > Plants > Roots > Unclassified | place... | reverse complement strand
AATTCTGAAAGCGGGAGGTGAAAGATCGGCTTAAACTGCACAATCTACGTATACATCATGTCATGATACGATCAGAACTCAAATACTTAATTGGAGCCAAAAATGTAGGAACCGCAAAATGGACCTGCAGTCCGGTTCCTACCCGGCCAAAAAACACAGGGTTTCGGTTCGTTCCGGGTAACAAACCCGCCAAGACATAGCGGTTCGGGTTTTTGGCCGGGTAACGACCCGAACCGAACCGAACCGCCGGCCAAAAACCGGACCGCTGGCGGGTTACCCGGACCCGTTGCTGACACTAGTTGCCGCTCATTTTTGGGACTTAGTTGCGATGTTCTCCCAGCAATTTTCACCAAGAAAGACGGCCGATAATATGATTATGGCTTAATTTCGCCGCTCAGCCAATTGATTTTCCAAGATGCATGGGCAAAAGTCGTTGACGCTCCGTTGACGCTCATTTTTGGGACATAGAAGCAATGTTGTTGCAGCAAGTTTTGCCTAGAACGGCGGGCAATAGTGCGATTATGCATTGATGTTGCCGCACAGCCCTTGCATTTTGTATGATGCAAAGCCAAAAATCGTTGACGCTCTGTTGACGATCATTTTTAGGACATAGAAGCTATCTTGTCGCAGCAAGTTATGCCTAGAAAGGCAGCCGATAGTGCTATTATGCATTAATGTTGCCGCACAGCCCTTGCATTTTCTATGATGTAATACCAACAATCTTTGACGCTCCGTTGAAGCTCATTTTTAGGACATACAAGCAATGTTGTCGCAACACATTTTCCCCAGACAGGCAGCGCATAGTTCGATTATGGCTCAACGTCGCAGCGCAGGCCTTGAATATGCTATGATTGAAAGCCAAACATCGTTGACGGTCTGTTGACGCTCAGTTTTGGGACATAGTAGCGATGTTGTCGCTGCAATTTTCACGAAGAAAGACGGCCGATAGTATGATTATGGCTTAATGTTGCCACTCAGCCAATTGATTTTCCAAGATGCATGGCCAAAAGTCATTGACAGTCCGTTGACGCTCATTTTTAGGACTTAGAAGCAATGTTGTCACAGGAAGTTTTGCCTAGAAAGGCGGATGATAGTGCGATTATGCATTAATGTTTCCGCACAGCTTTTGCATTTTCTATGATGCAAAGCCAAAAATTGTTGAAGCTCCGTTGACGTGCATTTTTGGGACATACAAGCAATGTTGTCGCGACACGTTTTGACTAGAAAGGCAGCCGATAGTGAGATTATGGATCAAGGTCGCCGCACTGCCGTTGCATTTTCTATGATGCAAGGCCAACAACCGTTGACGCTCCGTTGACGCTCATAATTATGACATAGAAGCAATGTTGTCGTAACAAGTTTTCTTTCGAAAGGCGGCCGATAGTGCGATTATGGCTTAATATCAACGCACCGCACTCTGGATTTTGCATGATGCAATACCAAAAATCGTTGACACTCCATGGACGCTCCGTTGACACTTATTTTTAGGATGTGGCATCGAGCATACAGTTTGCCTTTTTCGCTTTTACGCCAACCAATGCGTTCACTTTGGAATGATATGACGATCCCGCCAATTGATTGCCGAATGTGTAAGACTGTAAATCGTTGACACTCTGTTGACGCTCGATTGAATCACATCGCAACGGCCTTTGTGCACCCAATAATTGTCCGGAACGTTTCATATACACATTATTGACATCCAATTTTGCGTTTGCATGTATTATCGTTTGCATCCAGGAGGTTTATTACCTCTCAATTTCTGATCAGTGCTATCCACGCTATCTGAGAGAGAAATGACGTGGCCCTAGCACATTCCCGCGCTTTCGGCCGGCAAGTTATGGCATCTAGAACATTTCACCAGTTTTTGGTAAATAAAGCTCGACTTCCTCACCTTTCCTTATCCAGCTCCTTCTCCTCGACTTCTATGATGAACCATAAGCAATTTCAAATATCTCAACCATGTGCACGAGGTGTGTGCAGAGAGTGATGAAGTTGGATACATGGAGGAATGCAACATGACGGTCGTCGTTCAGACTGGTTCGTACTGAGCACTGACCGCTCTTTCTATGACACGTATGACATCACTCACTTAAATTTTGTTACTATATTTCGTCACTAATATTGCATTTACTTGGTCGTTTAACAGTCTCATGCTGATGCAAATCGAACATGTCAGCCGTGGTGTCGCCTGATTTGGATTCTAGAACTTTCACATGGTGCGTTCGACCCTTGCACAAGCACAGACGAATTATCACGTCTCACAATTTAGTCACTGAAATCAAGAAAAAGCGGACACGTAGCAAAAGTGGTAAACAAATTGCTTTTCACAAACAGATGAGGTCAATAATCACACTTTGCCTATCTATTCCTCCGCTGACGCAGGAGCCGTCACCATGTCTTCGTCTGAATCCGAAATCTATATTGTGATTTGCTGGAGGCTATAAGCAGGGGTAAAAGGTTACTTGTTCAGCAGGCTTCGCTTTCAGCAAAGGTAACATATCGGGCTCTGCGGCGGGCTCAAGACCGGATATGGTTGTGTTTGACTGCGGTTTCACCGAGCCTAGCCGATTATGACTAAATCCTGGTCGAGAAGTCCCGTGCGGCATTTGCGATATTCCAGGGACAATGTCAAGCCTCTCAATAAGCTCTCCAAATGATGTTGGTGGAGGTGCCGAAGCGTCATCATCTGTTTGAGGTTGAATGACTACTGGAACCCTTAATTCGGCTGTGCCGTACTGCTTATCTCGTTCACGGAAGGAGTCGGCTGCATCCTCCCATCCCGGTTGTGTGAATTCGTCAAGCATCATCTGCTTCTACCGGAAGCTCTCCATGCTCTGCTGTACCGTTTTGGAGATTGTGCCCATCACCCAGCTGGGTTCGTCGTCTTCGCTCAGCTTGCCCAGCTCTGTCTCTTCATCCTCATCTTCCCGATCCTCCCTATCGTCGGAACTTGCAAGATCACTCAGACTGTCTCCGATAGCAGCCATCATCTCCTCAAAAGTCTTTTCGGGCTCTCTGGGTGTCAATCCCGCGATTTCAGCATGCGCCATATTGTCCTGCTCTTGTTGAACCGCTGCCTCTGCGTCTTCAACTCGCTTTCTTGCCCCAGTGGTCTCTCTCTCAACATAACCCTCGATCCATTTCTCTTTCTCTTCATTGCTTGAGAAGTGCGTTTCTCGTCGTTTTTCCGCCGCAAGCTTCTTTTTGGACCTCAAGCTGCGCAATGCCCGCAGGGCTCGGACTCTCTCTGCTTCCAAGCCGCTCTGGCCTTCATTCGCATGATGACGTCAATGGGTTGACCGCTTTGTCAATTCGCCGTATCTGCCAACCGGAAGTGGCAAAAGGTTCTTTTTCGGCACATTCACCATTGTAGTTTGTGTGGACTTTGTTGTTGGGCGAGATGTTGGGCGTTGCATGGTATGGACAATATGGAGGCAAGCTGCGTCTTTTATGTCAAGGTTGGTACGTTTACTCATCTTGAACAAAGCAAAATCTCCCTTTGAACTGTCAATAAATCAGGAATAGTTACGGTAACCGTACAACATGACATGATTGTTACCGTCATTTTCATGTAATATCACGGGGATTATTTGAGACCAACATCAGCAGACGTCCTTTCCCTGGAACAACATCCCATTAATATATAGCGATTAAGCGATTCCGGCAGACGCACAACGCAGTGTATCCCTGTTATCAATCAAACAACATCCGAGCGACTTTTTGCAACTTGCGGGGCAGCGGAAAACCTCTGCAACCTGCAGCCATACTCAGCAGGATTCATCATGAGCATAACGATCATGTTGGCTGCTACTCATTCCATTCTGACAAGAAACTAACTATATAGTCCTCAGGGCTTCCCACTTCCTCTCGTTATCATCTTCCTCTCCTATTCCACACCAGCACATCATGCATACACAACCACCTCTGCCAGGTGAGAGCGGATCGAATACCGGCCAATTGGCGAGCGCTACATCCAAGACGGATATACTTGGCACACAACAAGAGCGCAGACACACGTTAGTTCACCGCGACACTGCCAATGCAGCGACCAAACATATGGCCCAGAATGCACATTTGAAAATCGTCCGCAAGACTGCAAGCAGGAAAAATTAGAAGTAGCATGCAGTGGGATGTGACTATATCCATATCGGGGCAAAGGGCGGTCAATCAACTGTATAACGTACAGCGGGTGTCGGTAGAGAGCTACGTAACAAATTTATCGCTGCCCGTAACGGGAAACCTCCATGGTCCACAAAGTCATTTGTCCGCACAGTCCGCGAAATGGAACATCATGATTTTGCCAGCTCTGGCATTTTCGCAGATGAATTTGCTGATAAGCATCCCCGTGAGTGGATGAAGCAGGCATTGATCACCTTTGAGGAGGCTACGGAAGCATATATGGTAGAGGTAACAGCCGAATTTCATCGTTAGAAGCAGCAACTAATTTCTTGTAGGTTTTCAACATGTCTGCAACTATGGCAAGGCAAGGAGGTCCGGTACAGCTGGAACAGTCCGACATGCGCCTGGCCTTGAATATGGCCAAAATGGCCAAAGAAGGCTTTTCGCGCGCCGCAATGGAGGAAACAAAATATCTCAGTAAGAAACCACGCGCCGAGGTCCGAGAAGAGAAGAAGCGGGGTGTTGAGTTTCCTGGGCACAAAAAGGTTTTGGCTGCAATACAAAGACACCCGGCAATGCATCGTCACAACCAAACGTCCGGCTGCCTTCCATGCCAAAATGGGAACACAAACAATCCGCAGACACGGTGGAGACGCAAAGGAACAGGTCCACCTCCACCCGACCGATGCAGAGAGCGGACTCCAGAGCCGACTCCGCCACTGCCCTGCACGCCACCCGCCCCAACCGGTAACACATCTGGAGTTCAACTTTCTCAAATCGTCAATTTGCCTGCCGGATATACGTATTCGGATACAGCTCTTCCCTGTGCGGAATCTTTCCATGATGAGGAGACCGAGCACGATACCGATTTTGATCCAGATATCCTGACTGATGCAGGTTAGTACACTATCTGTGGTGTGGTAATGCAGCTAACACTCATTTTGAAGACTAGAGCAGCCGATTGAGCGATGCTGCAACTGATGACGAGCATTGACCGAAAGACACGGGATTTTGGAGATTATTATTAAATATATGTCTGTATTATTAAAGAACAACATAGTGAACAAGAAGAAAGTTAATAAAACCGCAAGAAAGGCAGCCAAAACAATGTGAATGATGGAGCGTGCCAGATTAAATGATTGCATATTGCAGATACAGCCATGGCAAAATGAGCGTCAACAGAGCGTCAACGATTTTTGGTCATGCGTCCTGGGAAATCACACCTCTGATAGGTTGTAGCCAGTCATAGAGGAATTTTTGGCAGCCTTTATAGGCAAAACAGATTGCAATACCCTCCCTGCCCCATCATGAAAATGAGCGTCAACAGAGCGTCAGTAATTTGTGCTCATGCGTCCTGCGAAATCACGCCTCCGATAGGTTGTAGTCAGTCATAAAGTAATTATTGGCTGCCTTTAGAGGCAAAACAGATTGCAATACCCTCCCTGCCCAATCATGATAATGAGCGTCAATGGAGCGTCAACGATAATTGGTCATGTGTCCTGGGAAATCACGCCTCCGATAGGTTGTAGTCAGTTCTAAAGGAATTATTGGCTGCCTTTATAGGCAAACCAGATTGCAATACCCTCCCTGCCCCATCTTGAAAATGAGCCTCAACGGAGTGTCAACGATTTTTGGTCATGCGTCCTGGGAAATCACACCTCTGATAGGTTGTAGTCAGTCATACAGGTATTTTTGGCCGCCTTTATAGGCAAAACAGATTGCAATACCCTCCCTGCCGCATCATGAAAATAAGTGTCAACGGAGCGTCAACAATTTTTGGCCATGTGTCCTGGGAAATCACACCTCCGATATGTTGTATTCAGTCAGAAAGGAATCATTGGCCGCCTTTATAGGGAAAACAGATTGCAAGACCAAATATCGTTGACGCTCTGTTGACGCTCTGTTCACGCTCTGTTGACGCTCTGTTGACGCTCATTTTCAGCATGTTGTTGGGCGCGTGAGTATGTTTGTTTTGCACATCAAGGCGACTAATACGTCGAAAATGAACCGTGCCGTACCGATGTCAATATTTTACGATTAACAGTAGCATATCTGAGTGCGACCATAAATATGAAACCCGCAACGCCGAACCGGAGATTGGAACCGACGGGTGTAAACAAACACGGCACAACCCGCGGGTTGACGGGCACGGATCCAGGTTTGCCCCACCAAGAGTCAGCGGGTCGGGTTTTTGGACGGTTCCGGATGCAAACTGACCCGTTTTTGCGTTCCAAATCCGTACCGCTGGCATGTTACCCGGACCCGTTGTTAACACCATCCAGTACACAGAGAGTGTGAATTATCTGTCGTACAAAAATGAGTGACAACTGAATCATCAAATGGTGCAATCCGTGAGAGTATATGTCTAAGAGAGTTGAAGTTCATGGCGGATTGTGAAATGGCACTGGCAGTGGTGAATGGTGGGTGGTGAGTGACAATTTGTGAATGAGTCTACTCAAATGACTCTGTGCATTAGCAAGCACTCTCCTATGATTTCTAGCAGCATTAATGGCAATGTGAAAACATGTAGGTCTTCAGGATACATTCTAAGTCGACATGAGGATATCGGCCACTGTACCATCCAGTATATCTGCCATTGCCACAGGTATCATGTACCCAGTTCACTTGAGCATTAAGAGTATATTCAGAAGATACTGCTAGTGCACCCCTATTAGATATCATAGAAAATCTTGATTGCAATGGCAGGTTAACATGGAACCTGACCATGGGTGGAGAAGATTAATACAGGCTGGGTGGAGATAAATTGACCGACCTGGCTCTCGGTAGGCAGTTGATAATTGAACTTGCCTGGCTTACCATTCGCTGCCCAAGTTCGAGCTGGGCTGGCTGGAGATGGCTGGAGATGATCAAGCTGCGTACAGTCTCAGCTGTCCAGAAATGATCAAGCTGGTCTACGTATTGGCTTGTTGGATGCCATCAAACTGACCTGGATGAAAGTATTAGTATGTCACTCTCGTATCCCTGCAGGATTACTTCATTTGTTGCGATCTTGGGTGGTTGGAAATGATCAAGCTGAGGTAGTTCTCAGCTAGTTGGGACTGAAACAGATATGCTGGCTCGCCACTGGCTCCACAAGATCGTGGCAGACTTGCTTTCCACTGGCTGGGGATAATTTATACTGAGTGGGGAATTATCCCAATTATTGTGATCTTTATATCCGTTAGCATTGCAAATAATTACAGTACCCATGTGAGAGGGCAAAGTGTGACAGAGTTGAACTTAGTGCATCGACTTAGAATTGAAAACTTGAAACTGACAGTGACAATACGGATGAATGTAGGGGTCTGGAAATGGAATTTGTTGAATTGGTAGAACCTATCACCCGGTGCAAGAAGGCATTGGTGGTGCGGTGGATGCAGGCTATCCAGAGACAGTTCCAATTCGCTGGCTCTGGACTTGCTGGATGCAATCGAACGAAAATGGCTTATGGCTGGCTGGATGACATGGAGCTGGGCTGACTAACTGTTGGCTAGAAATGATTGAGCTGCACATATACATAGCTGGGTGTATATTATCAATTTGGGAGGGAGCTCCATTTGTGGGATTCACATCAGCGAAATGTAATTCGGTCCGGAAGCCATACGCAACCCTCCCAGACACTCTGGTAGCCCTCACCACTTCTTCTAAGTAATCCCAGATGCTCCCAGCCCCCCCTGGAGCTTTGCAAAGTGCTTTCAGACGGTGCAAGAGAATTCTCACCTGCTCCTCAAAGCACCTGAAGTGATGGAGGTGCATTCAGGATGCTACAAGAGTGAGTATTAGAATGGTCAAATTGTGGAGCTGCTGAGACCACTGTGCGAGTCTGCGGGAGACTTCGAGAGGTGCTGAGACTGCTGCACATGCTCTGTGGGAGACTTGGTGCCATATTTTCACACCAGTGGATTTAGGGTTCCATAACCACACGGCATTTCATCAATCATATTGGTCATTGTTACAGTCACAAGATTCGCAACATCGTAATATGGCATGTATCATCTAAGTCTCTCTATATGTACATAAGGGGATAGAGAGATAACGGAGATGGATCCAACAATGGGCAGTATATATTTGGGAGACTCCGGGGTTGATAAACATCATCTCTTTATATGAAATACACACTTGAGGCCGTGAAGAAACGAGTTTGGAGGCCATAATCATGCAAGTTTGGAAACACACTTGGAGGCTGTGATCGAGTGAGTATGAAGATGTTCTTCGCAGCCGTGATTGTGTGAGATTGGATATGCACTTCGCAGCCGGGATCATGCCAGTTTGGAGACGCACTTGGAGGCCGTCATAATGTGAACTTAGAGGCCGTATTTAGAGCGAGTTTAGAGATATGCTTGAAGGCTGTGATCGAGCGAGATTAGAGATGCACTTGGAGGACATGATTGCGCAAGAATGGAGGAGTACTTTGAGGAGGTCAATCTTGAGCAAGTAGATCGGGAGGGAGGTGCGCCGGGAGGTCAGACTCTATGTATTGGTTAACTTGTAATAGTGGGAATGTAGCGAGTTGAGTACAGCATGGTCTGCTGCGAGATGAGAGACTGGCTGGGAGCAGGAGACAGTCGATCATGGGATAACGCAGTACGCGGTGTATGCCGTACTCGGTGTATGCCATACTCGGTGTTAACTCGTGATCATGGCATGGATAGGTAGTGAGCGATGACTTAACTCGATTTTTTCAGGTGATGGTAGAGTTGAAGACGAGAATAAGAAACCAGAGAGTATATTGGGGATAGCATCACCAGAAACTGGGACTTAAGAGAATTTCGTGTGCGACTCAATGTACCATCCCCGCTACGGCTGCTACGACTCCCGATACTGGGTGTAATTACACCGATACGAGGTCTTCCCAACCCAATCAGGCAAGTTGTACCCCTGATTTCTCATATCCTCTCGTATCCTCCACATCATTCTCATATTCATCCCCCATCTTGCTCTTTCTCATCCACAACTCTACCATCATCGCAGAACCCAAAGTTGAGTCATCCCTCTCTATCTCTCTATGTCATGATCATGAGTTGACAGTGAGTACAACATACGCCAAGTACAGCATACACCGAGTACAGTATACACCAAACACAGCATACACCGAGTACAGCATTCACTGAGTACAGTATACACCGAGTACAGCATACACCGAGTACAGCATATACCGAGTACAGTATAAACTGAGTACAGCATACACCAAGTACACCATACACCGAGTACAGCATCCACCCAAGAGTGTTTGTCTTTCTTTCATTCAAATGATTACGAGTTGACCCCTAAATGTAGCTTCAGCTTCTCGCGATCCCCTCTACACAATCGACTGCCATCAGCCAGCACAGGTCAAAGGTGAAGTCACATTGTGACATTCCCACAGTTGCAAGTTTACTGACTGAAGAAATGAATCTCAGCACCAGGCGCTCCGACCAACGCCTACCCACAAATACTCGTCCAAACTCGCTCCATTAGGGCCTACAAGTTCGCACCATCATGGCCTCCAGGTGGATCTCCGCACTCACACGATTACTGCCTCTTCACTCGCTCGATCACAGCCTCCAACTGTATCTCCAAACTTCCACAATTGCGGCCTCTCAGTTTGCCAGATCATGGCCTCCAGATAGTGTTAGCAACGGTTCCGTTTTCGGACTGTTTCTATTATAGCGGTTCCATGAAAACCCGGACCTGGCCGGTTCGGTCCGGGTTTGTGGCAAACGGTTCCCTTAATTAAGTCCACGAATATTCATCCAATAATTTTGTGTTTGGTACAAGAAATATGCAGCTGCAGATGGCGCATCTTTTTGTGGTCTCCGATTTTTGATATCTTTAAAACTCAGCAAGCTGCTTTGAAATTATTGTCATTTGTAGTGTAAAAACGAGGTTTTTAGGCTGCCGCTTGCTGAGAATTGAAGATATCAAAAATCGGAGACGGCCAAAAGATGCGCCGTGCAAAGCTGCATATTTCACATACCAATCACTAAACTCTCTAATCAATATTTGTGGCCTTAAAGTGATGGTTCGCTTAAAAAATCATCGATTTTTGATGGGGTAAGGCCGTTGCCACGCAGACCTATAATACCCGCCGGGTCCAAAACTGGAACCGTTGCTAACACTACCTCCAAGTGCATCTACGACCTCGCTCAATCACAATCTCGCAGTGCATCTCTAAGTTTACTCCATCACGGCCTCTAAGTGTATCTCCAAACTCACTCGATCACGGCCCCGGATAAAATATCTGAGTTCACTGGATGGTCATTTTCAGGTGCACCTCAAATTGCTCTCAAGCACCGCCTGCAGCCAGTGCAGATATACCATGTGTAGATGGGTAGCTATATAGATACATAGATACATTGATACATAGATGAGAATACAATCTGAATACGTGAGGTTTAACAATTGATGAACGATAAGCAGTAGCTATGATTTCCAGGCGCACCTGCCGGATTCCAGGCGCACCTGCATCATTCCAGGCGCACCTGCAGCATTCCAAAAGAAGATGTTTTTCCCTGACTGTGCTAGTGTGATTCGAGGTGCTTCCAGCCTTGTCACAGGGGCTCCCAGACTTGTCACCAGCACTCCCAGACTTGTAGCCAGCACTCCCGGGTGCACCCAGAGTTCTCTCCGGCGCACCAAGGTGTTCCCAAACCTATCACAATCACTCCCATGGTACTCCTGTACCAGTCATTGGAGATCACAATTATTCCGAAGGCCGGCCGGAATGCCCTCCTACAGTCTGATACTCTTCTGAAATTGACGCATCTAAGTTTACACACCACATCCTCTCAGACACTTCTGGAGTCTTCCAGAGACTAAAATATATTTTGCTGATGCAATTGTTCTGGACCAGCTCATAGCTAACTGGAAATGATTGCACTAGGCTGGGTTTTTGCTGTCTGGATATAATTCAAGAAAGTCTACTCAGGGCGAGAGGACGATGATCAAGACAGTCTAGCTCTTGAAAGCCGGTGGCAACTATGCTGAGCAGTGTTGCCACCATAGACCAAGAGCCATGGTGTAACGGCACGGTCGCACATGATGTGTCCAGGGCCGGGTAAACCCCATTCCATATCGTCGGCTCGCAACCAGCCTTGGATTTCTAGCGATAATTATACCTACACGTCTACATATATACTCACTCGAGTCCACGTTTGCAACCATATCCCTATGCACCCGGACGCTGGCGTATGCGTCCTTACACTATTATCGCTCTTTCAGTAAACGGATATGTTTCGCTCACGGGATCTGCGAGTTTACATCTATTCCGACACGTCAACTACAAGTCAACAATCGACTAAAGCTGAATGCCACAACTCGGAGACCTACCGATTGCACGAGCGCTGAGTCTTAAGACATTCATGGTTAATCAGGTGAATTGCCAAGAGCAGGGACGATTTCAGAGATGCACTCGGCTGCGAGACGCGTTACAGGCCTATAATGTCGACAATTGTTACAAGTCGAAAGACAACTCTTAGAGACAACCGACAAGAGCAAATCCCATACATCCTATTGCTACGAGCACAATTACCCTCGACTGCAGTCAATTGAGCAGCACCAAGCGATGCAGAGAGCGCAATTGACGAAAACTACTATATTACCACTGAACGCGTACGACTGACGAGAACCCAACGAGAAGTCCCCAGACGACGATATTTGAGTCAACACGGGTACAGTGCATGATCATGTGCGTTGGCATTCCCATGTCCCGGAGGCTACCTCTCACGGTCAAGTGCGCCTACGGCGGTGAGGCTTTCTGTGAACAAAATCCGCCTACAGACATCAACTACACGATGAAAGTTCACTTATGGAGGAGATGCCATCCGGCGAAGCTCACTTACGATGAGAATGAGGATATTGTGATCAGATACTCGATGTCCACCTACGATTTCAGCGAATACCCACCATAACGAGCGCGTATGCTACATAGAGCAAGACGCTTGCTATTCAATTGACACCGCCGAAGTCGATCCCGGTCGAGCAAGTACCATTTCTGCGAATTCAGTCACCAATACCTACGATGCTACAAACTCGGATGCCCTGCACCCGACACCTAGCAGCGATTCGGAACTACTACCAGTCGTGAACAACTATCAAGCAACCAGGAAACGAGCGAATTCCCAATTTATCCTGCGGTACTATGTTGACCGCCAGCCTTTCTCTCCATCGAGATGGCAATCGGGTGTCCCAATGACTACCACTGGGGGCCCACCGATACCAAGACTTCTTGATCTCGAGGTTATTTTTACCACCTACTTTGGGGTGAGGCATTGTTTATAGACCACCTGTGCACGGGTGAGGAAGATGCATGCAATCTAAATTTTGAGCTTTTACGGTTCCAGCTCGGAACTAGTTGTTGATAATAATCCGCGGCGGTTGGACGGCAATTGACTGCTGATCCTCTAGACCCTGCGAGGTGTTAACTCACGATTGTCCAGTCGTCATCCGACTGGCATCGTCCTGGAGCGAGCATTAGCCACAATGTGTGGAGCTTGCGATGGCCTTCGTTTCTGAAGCCAACTGAGATTAGGATTGCTAGAGCTGCGGTAGAGTGGAAACACGGAGGCTATACTTCAGAAGTGGTAACCCTCGTAGGCTGGATGAGCGAGCAACAAGCAGCGGCAGTAGTTGCGGCAGAAGAGCGTCCACATGGGATCCTTGAATGACTGCTACTGGCTCGCCAAGGCACGAAGGGAGTGACTGGACGGCGGGGCTTGGTCCATTCGTGGGTGAACCGCTAATCACAAGGCCTCCTGGATTTTACCCTTCATCGCCTCCATCCTCTGTTGATTCCTTAGCTAATGAAGATGATAGAGCAGAAACAGTCGTACGAATTCGTGCGATCTGTATTTGAGAGATATCACGACTTACAGACGGGCCTGAGATACTATGGCCCCTGAGTGATCGAATGGCACAATCAACGGAGATTCTT
>Ga0307512_10005595_pt1 | contig 13031 bp, 12 predicted proteins | sample 14_EM_MG_FD_200267 | JGI IMG/M metagenome (GOLD analysis project Ga0307512, IMG submission 200267) | Populus trichocarpa ectomycorrhiza microbial communities from riparian zone in the Pacific Northwest, United States - 14_EM | ecosystem: Host-associated > Plants > Roots > Unclassified | place... | reverse complement strand
CACTGAAACACCGCAGTTCGATATCTCTCTGGTCAACACAGAAGAAAAAACCAATCCATGTCCAGGCACTCGCACATGGTCTTCACGAGACTGTGTCTGAGGAACGAGGAACGATAACATCTCCTCGATGGATAACTGCAATCGGATCACTACGCTACTCCGATCTCTTCGCGTCAGGTTAGTAAGAACATCACTACTTCCCCCAGCTCACGAGAGACCGTTCTCATGGCAATCCAGGTTCATGGGATGGCCAAATCAAGCTGTGGAAATTGGACCAAAAATTGAAGTCGTTCTCGTTGGTTGGGTGTGTGAACGCTCCGGGCGTCATTAATTCGATTCAACTCCTGTCGGTGCCGAAAGGCGCTGCCTACTCGTGGGGAGAGACGAAGAAAGACTCGGTGTTGCTCGTCGCTGGGGTGGGACAGGAGACGAGAATGGGACGGTGGATCGTCATCAAGGGATCTGGTAGCTTTAATGGCTCGCTCTCATTTATTTTCTCACCACGGACATGACCGCTTCCATATTATCGTACGCTCGTCATGTTCTGCACCCGCGTGGTTCCATTCATTCTCCACTGTGGTAAGTACGGATGTAATACTACGTAAAGGCCGCTTGAAGCTGTGGGATAAATTGGATTGAACCCGACCTCGACCTTGTAGCCCCGTGTCCAGGCTGTCGGAGCCCTATTCCTGACTCAAGGCTAAGCCACATAGAAAAGATGATCAGCAAGATATTTCTTTCCAGTCGCCATCGATTGCAGGCTTCGGTCAACAACCATCTCCGTCGACTTTCTTCTTCCACAATGCTCACCGTCGACGATCTCAACCCCGCCGTTCTCAACGTCCAGTACGCCGTCCGCGGTGAGCTGGCGATCAAAGCTGAGGAATTCCGCGAGGCATTGAAAGACCCGAGTGCCTCGTCGTCGTTGCCATTCTCCAAGGTCGTGTCGTCCAACATCGGAAACCCTCAGCAAAAGGGACTCGATCAACCACCAATCACCTTCGTCAGACAGGTCCGTCTTTCCCTCCATCCTCTCGATCTGCAGTGATTTACGCCGTCCTACGCTCCAGGTTGCAGCGTTGACTGAGTACCCTGAGCTAATCAACCTCGCGAAGGATGCTTTCCCCGCAGACGTGATCGAGCGTGCTCAAGAGCTGCTCGCTGAAATTGGTTCCATCGGCGCATACTCTCACTCTCAGGGTGTTCCCTTCATTAGAAAATCCGTCGCAAAATTTATCGAAGGTGTGAAGGCACCCGGGTTTTTACGAAGGGCACCACTGACTCGATATCAGAACGTGATGGCTACCCGTCTAACCCGAACCACATATTCCTTACCGCCGGTGCATCACCCGGTGTCTCCCTTTTAATCCAGATGCTTATCAAACCCGTGACTCCGAACAACTCAAGTCCTTCCGGAATCTTGATTCCCATCCCACAATACCCGCTTTATACCGCTACCTTGGCCCAATTCTCCGGTACACCCTTACCCTATTACCTTGACGAATCCAAAGGCTGGTCTACCTCCCCCGCTGAGGTCAAGGCTGCCTTGGCGGAGGCCAAAAAGAAGGGTGTCACCCCCAAGGCATTGGTTATCATCAACCCGGGTAATCCTACCGGTGCCTTGCTAGATGAGAAAACACAAGAGGAACTCGTGAAGCTCTGCGAGGAACATAATCTCGTTCTCCTGGCCGATGAAGTGTACCAGTGCAACTTACACCGCGCGAAAGAGGCTCCTTTCACCTCCTTTAAGAAGATCGTGCGAAGGATGAACAGTCCCGTCGGGCTGGTCTCCTACCACTCCACTTCCAAAGGTGTCACAGGAGAGTGCGGAAGGCGAGGCGGTTATTTCGAGTGCACAAACTTCCCAGATGAGATCCTCGCGCTCATCTATAAAATGGTAGAAACGGACGAACGATATTGCATCGCGTGATAGCTAACTGTCACTTCACTCAGGTCTCTGTTGGACTTTGCCCGCCACTCTCCGGTCAGATCGGTGTCAATACAATGGTCCAACCACCGAAACCTGGTTCTCCTTCCTACGATCTCTGGATAAAAGAAACCGACGCGACGCATGCGGCCCTCGCCTCTCGTACGCAAACGATGGCTAGACGATTGAACGCCCTCCCTGGAGTATCGTGCGTCGAGTCCCCTGGAGCTTTGTATCTTTTCCCTTCGCTCTTCCTTCCTGAGAAGGCGACCGAAGAGGCAAAGACACGAGGGAAGAAGCCCGACGAGGTGTACGCGATGGAATTGCTTAAGGCGACCGGAATTTGCGTCATCCCTGGATCCGGATTCGGACAGAAGGAGGGAGAATCTCACTACCGGTTGACGTGCTTGTGCCCCGGCGTTGAGGAGTATGTCGGCGCCTTGGAGAGCTTCCATCTTTCATTCATGAAGAAGTACGAGTAAACCTTGTCACCAAAGTAAAGTCGTTTGTAGAATAAATAGAACTTTCGTTTGTTGCGATTGTTTGCGAGAGTGAAGATGCCATTCTAGTTTAACCCAAGAAGTCTACTTAGGATAATACAGGGGCGCCATACAAGAACACAAAGTACATGTTCGGAGAGGTGAAAGAAGACAAGGTCCAGAATTTTTTTTTGGTAGGGATGCAGCCCCTTGGCAATCCTCGGCATCACAACGTTGACGTTACCGGACAAAATGGAGAGCTCTGGGAAAACGCATCAGCGTGTTTTGAGGATATCACCAGTAGATGAACCGGAAACGTACGCCGTTCCCAACACGTCCGCCCGTTGTCAATCAGCACATCCACCGCCCGAGAAATGTATTTAGAGTAGGCGGTCCGTCGGGTTTCCGGACGTGGTCTGCGGCATATAGTCTGTTACGACCAAGGGTAGAACCAATACAGAGACCTATTCTTGTAGGGCGTTCCCCATCCCGCCTCTACCATCTACCTCAGCCAAACCGCTTACGGTCTAAACGATTTGGTCAATAAACCTGTGGTATGTCCGGAAAACTGGAAAAACGCGCTTCCCTCGGGGAACTGTCATGAGTTGGGGTTATACTGGGATACTTTACTTCGTTCAAGCTGTAATTCACGTAGTCCGGAGGTGGGTTTTCGAGAATTATTGATACCGTTTTCAACTCCACCACAGTCGAAGAACCTCCGAGTGTGAAATAGCCACCGCCGTCAACTTCCGCGGTACGTGAACCCAGAGTGAAGGGCAAAAAACACTATCCTGACTCGGACGGGCCGGATATCACCCGAGGGGATCAGAGCGGTCATTTACGGTTGGGATAGCCGCCGGGGTCGTACCGGTGACCGGTCGGACACCATCAATGATCCTCAGCGACAGACAGCTGAGGCTCCCCGTGGCGTTCGCAAGTTGTTTTCCTTAACGCCGACACCGAACTGCAGTGCGTGCAGAGGAAACTGGGAGGTTAGGTGTTGAAGGAGACGCAGCAGACTAACATTGTTGTTACTTACATATTTCTGCGCTCCTAATTGACGGTCGATCCGTACCAGGCTGATGCCGATCCCGCAGCATTTTAACTTTGCGCGTTGGCATGGAGGGTCGACTTGGATACAAAAAAATGCGAAGACTTATTTTGTGTGCAATCGTGGAGCTGTGCTCGATCAGGAATGCGTGGTGTGCCTACAAATAGATGAAACAGATGGTTCTACCCAAACAAAGAGGAAGAACAAAAGAATATACAAATAAAGGGCGATGAGGAATCAACAGACTCGGAGAGATGCAGAAACATAGGGACAGTCAGAAAATCGCGTATCACACGGAGAGAGAAGAAGGGTAGAAAAAAGTAGGGAAATAATAGCAAAAGATAAAAGTGGTTTGACTTGTTTCTGCGGTCCATCGATTCACAAGAAGAGGCAAAATGGTATCAATGTTTTTGTGTGCAGCGCGCTTGTCGAAGTTGTTGGAAGGGGTGATTATACGCCCCAATTAAAGTCTCCTGTTGGGTTAACTCCAGGCATCATCTCCCCGTCAGAAGAGCCGTCTGAGGAAATCCCAGGTTCGGTGAGGATCCAAGGCCGATCGCCAACCGGAATATCCCATCCGTTGTCCAACCCAATATGAGGCAGGGGGTTCGTAGGGTTGATAGACATACCCGTAGCTTCGCCCTCTCCACGCCATGTGCCACGGCAGTCACCGAAACACTCTCCAACACAAACGCAAAACCCTGACTGACACCCACAGCTCCCTCCACAACAGTTAGATAGTCCAGGTGGGGAATGGGTAGAGCGACCGGGTACGGGAGTATCTGGGTGGAGTGTGGCCCCGTGAAGTGCGTTACCGTCATCTGGCAGAGCTGACATCCCCTCAACGAGTTGGCGCAGCCACTCGTCCATGAAAGATGAAGCTTGAGTATCGAAGGAGCCGGGCGCCATAGTTTGCTGATCAGGATGACCGAGCACAACAGCGCACTCAACACACGATGTACAGAATCTGGGGTTCGCACATGCAGAACTGCGTGATGATCCCTGGTAAGCTTGGAGGGCGGAGGGACCACGGTGTTCAAAGCATCCCGGACACGAACAAGAATCACCACATGCACACAGCGAGCGGACGGGGATAGTGGGGTAGGCGCCCCAATTAAAACCTCCTTGACTCCCTGAGACCCTCGATGTGGGGCTCGGGCCGACTTCCAGGAAAGGAGAGGCATCTGATTCTGAATGATCACTTGAAGGGGTGGGGAGGGAATGGCTCGCGTCATATGCGCGTTCGTATGGGCTGTATAGAGACTCGGTACGTGTGTGGGGATGTAGGCTCTGTTTTCCGTTCCCCGTGGACGAAGGGTGATGGACGGGACCTTGGCGATTCGGAGGGACAGGGGAGGTATTTTGTTGGGGCTTGGGCAAGACACGGCGATATTCGTGACCCGCAGAGGACTTGACGGCAGTCGAGGGGTCGAGAGGAGGTTCTGGGCCTGTACTTCGTTTCGACTTTCGGGCGGTGGCACAAGTACATTTTCCGCCGGGGTTGCAGGTACACGATCCAGCTTTCGGGTTAGCTGCGTTCACCATGAGATGAACGCTCTACGTGAAGGTCTAATTTACGAACCGGCATGCTCCGAGTCAGAGCCATGCTCCGAACTCAGAGTGACGACAGCGGTGAGGGTCTCGGGGACTCCGTTCGGAAACGCGGGATCCTGCGTTTTCTTGGGAGCTGTGGATGCGCTGGTCAGAAAGGTGGACAGTGGGAACTACGGGGAAATGTACCTGAACCCGATTCACCCTTTCCGAGACGTACATCACCGCAGTTGCACTTGATGTGAACCTGCTTGGTCTTGCGAAGTTCACGACAGTGCAAACATTGAGTAACCGGTCTCCCTTTCTTTTGTATCTCGAAGAGCGGTCGGTCTGTGTGTTTGCAAGCGGAAGAGCGATGACCTTTGATGCAGGTATCACTGTGAGGTGGTAAGCCGACGAATGAGGTATTTTTGCCATATGGCAGACATACCAGGAGTACTTTTTTCCTTCAATAACGATCTTTTGGGACACGCTAAGATAAGCGAAGGCATTCGAAAGATGTAGATGCTGCGTACCATTGTGTAGGGTTGCGCAACACAGAGGGAGGGATTTAAAGCAAGTTGAATTCAAGATAATATGGTATATCTCCGTCCGGCACCTTCCTCCCCCAAAGCGGCGAAAAAGCCACGAGACGGGGGAGCTTTTAGTAATTCAAAAAATGATCCAAAACAGATATTAGCATGAGAAGTCGAGGAGGAAAGAGAGGGAAAAAGACAAGGAGAAACGGAGGGTAGCCACAGCTGGACGCCTTATCAACTGTCTCTCACGTGACTGCTACGATACTACTCGGTCCGATGGTCCTTCCACGTGCGGATGAGCGACCTTCGCTATACGCTCGTCCAAATCTACATATTTCACGGCTATCCAGCGATGCTAAGTAGGCTGTGCCGGCCCCAAGTATGCTTTCAAAGGGAGGGGGGATTCTAGGGTAGTCATGATATCATCTACTATTCCCAATTAATTCGCCACGCCTCCACATCCAGGCAATCGGTCGCCCTCGACTTCTGCTCCAGATTCGCCCAACAGTGGACACTTCCTCCGAGTCGATGCTCATTTCGAGTCGTTGAATCTACCACGTTTGTGATGCCCCATCCTCCCCCTCGGGCTTCAGTGTAATAATACTTCCCGATCATTGCCCGTCAACCCACGATACCCGATGGTATACCGGATTCATTCAGGGGGGAAGGGATTCCGCCACAAATCTTGCTGGTAAGGATACCCTACATCTCCTCCAGGTGACGCCCGTTCTCCGAGACCACTTGTATGTCGTACGATTGTCTGCCTTCTGCCGCCAGCCAGAGGCTTTATATTTGGACAACCTCCCGCCGTCCTCATTGCCCCCAACCGACCAACCTCAAATGGATCAAGGTCAAGAGGTACGCCTGACAGACGGCCCGATACGCTCATCACCTCATTCCCACCCCAGGAATTTCTGCAAGCTGTGTACCTCGCTATTGCGGGAGGTGATTCCGCGGTAATGCAGCCGCTCAGTGAGTGTGACCACCTCTGATTAGTGACTCTCGTGCTAGGGCGAGACCTCCGTCGGACATTCATTTCAGAGTGTCACCCCAGGTGAATACATTCACGGATGGCATAGCTCCAACTGCCAGCGAAATCCGGGGCAAGTTACCCCTTCCGATGCCCGCGTTTATTCTTGTAGTACGCTCGTGCCCGTGTCGGAACACCCGAGCTTGACGCTCGTTGGTCCCGAGGTCCCGGAGAGGAATCCGGTCAGCTCCGGGTGGTATGACCTTGTCACCCCACCTACCTGTCAAGGGTGCTCGGCTGTTGATGACAAACAGAAAAAGGAGTGGTTGTGCAGCGGGTGCGACACAACGTTCAGAAGCAAGTACGAAGCGAAGCGTCACATTGATACCGCAGGAATGGAGGTCCGGTGCAGGTATTGTGATAAGGTGGTAAATGGAACTCCCTATGTGCTCAAAAGACACGTCGAGGAATCCTCCCGGTGTCTACGCAGGTGGGAGGAGCAGGGGTTTACGGGGGAGCGAACGGTTGATGGCGCGTTCCGCGCGTGAAGGTCAGTGCGGCTATCCTGGGATTCAACGGTTTTCAGAAGGTATAACTCGGGACCTTTTCGTCTACAGAACTCAGGGTTGTCGAGTGATTCGCGAATGGACACCCGACCGATGCCTTGTGGACGAATCGCAGCTTCTCCATATACTATCCAGTATGTAGTGAAGTTGCGAGTCATCCGCCAAGATAGCGGTCCATTGTCGTCCTATTTCTTTTCAACCTTCTTGTTATTCCAGAGATACGAGAGGAGCTGGTAGACAAATGACCGTGGTAACCGACAGGAGCATTATGCACGGATCTTTATGTAACGGACACTTTTCTTGTGCCAAAGTATATATACTGGTGACTCACTCCAAAAACCTCTTATAACCCGGTCAGCGTAATAAGCAACCCTTTTCCGTCTCCTACGCCAGCAACACTATTTCCACAACCTAGTCCGTCTTCATGCTAACTCGAGAGACGGTCGACTCAATTATCGACTCGGTTTCTTGACTGGACAAGAGAAACCCCAAGATGTATTTGCGGCGCGTTCACTGGTCGTATACCGAGCCCACTGAGCACCTGTTCCATTCGATCGTCCTTCAAGCTTCAAGCTTCATTGTCCCACCCGACCACCAGCTCGTGAAAACTGAGTACTGAACTTTGGAACTATTCCAGGTGGACCGGCATTTTATTTCTCACGCCTCGTGCTGGAACACCTCAACTCACACGAGCTTCGGGATTTCCCTCCTACTTAGTCTGTCGACGTTTCGGAACCTGGGGCTCATCCAACTTGGATCCCAAAACCTTTCTTTCCCGTTTCCCATCGTTCGCTTCATCCCCCAGGAGTTTGACTATCTGGTACGCCGGTCACAAGCGCATTCATGGGCCCGACCTCCACGCCTTTTTATCCTTGTCGGCTCGTTTTCGCATCTGGAGAGGCCCTCTTTGCTAAAATTTCACTTGTGATCCTCAAATTTCGGGCCCATCCTTCGTTCACTGGGGAACTGTGGATTTCTATTTCCACCAATGGGCACCTCGCGCCCTTGTCGTGTGTATCGCGGAAACCCCCCGATTTGGCCTTGGAATACACCGGTCATCCGATTACTCGAAGGAATCATCCCCTCGCGCGGAGAACACCTCCAGTCGATGGAATTTGACTCTCATAGATATGGTAAGGACTAACAATATTCTCCTCAGTTCATCGACCACAGTTCTGACGTAGGTTTCGTCATAGTTCTTGGGAAACGTCTACTTGAGCCATGTCTGGTGACCCTCACTGATCTCTCATTCTACTATAACGACCCGAAAAGTTTCGACAATCAGACCTCACGATCTATCACCAACATCACTTCATCCACGCCTTCAGTGATAACTTCCCTTCTTGGTCACGACATTATACACTTCTGCGAGTTCCTTCAGGGTGTTCACGTACAACCCATGGCACAAGGCTGACAATGTGCTCTGTCATCTCTCTGGCGAGCAATCTGGGACCCCGCTCGCCTGCTAGATTATGCCAAGTGTAGCGCTGCCGGTATCCCTGACTTTGCGGGACCAAATCAAACAATACAGATTCCTCAAGAAGTTTAGGGAGGCAAATGCGGTAGGGATACTGGGCGGATGTTGAACGTTGAAGGGTAGTATCCCGAAGGTTATGTCGCACTCTCACTTTGTATCACTGGACGGGCATAAGTTTGGACATGTCCCCATTCAATAGGAACATGTCCAATCGTAGATAGTCGCCCGTCCCAATATAAAGGCATCATCCGACCCATCAAAAATCCGCCCCACTTTGCCCTTACCCACCATCTCCCCATCCCTCTTAACCAGAGTCCCTTCCAGTAAGCGATACCCCGATTACGTCGAACTATTGATGTTTGACCACTAAATCCGCTTTGAATCCTCAGCTATGACGAAGTCATCCAGGACCTTCATATCAGACGCACCAGGGGTGGATCCCAGGTCGCTCGAGCTACTCACTCCCTTTAGTGAGGAAGTTCTCGTAGCGGCAATTAACCAAGCAATCCCCCCTTCACCACCGTGCGCGGATGACCTCGTCATGTGTCCAGACCTGGTCTCCGACGATGGCAGTAGCCAATTGTATGTTACACACTATCACTCTTGCTACGCAAACGCGTCTGAAACCAAATTTCATCGTTACAGCTCTACCTCTCCCCCATCCACCCCTCAAAGTTATTATTCCCCTTCTCCCCCTCCTCAACTCGTCCACAACGATCCCGGTTCCTTCTACACCCACACCATGTATTCGTCGTCCCCTACCTTCTCCACGGCACGCGTATTAACCAAAGCACCGTGTGCTGGAGGAAGGCCTATCAAGCAGGAGGGCGGATACAGCTGTTCTAGCTGTGGCGAATTTCTAAAGCGCCGCGACGACGTTAAACGACACATGGGCACTGCAGGCGTGAAGGTTACCTGCAAGTATTGTGGGAAATCCTCCTCTGCGAGGCGCGACGGCCAGCTTCGACACCTGAAAGACAACAAGAAATGCCGGAAAGCCTGGGAGGCTGGCTACAAGGTCGGACGCTTCACTGAACGCACCGTGGAAGACGCCTACAATTAAGGGCGGGACGAACACCCACTTACGGGTACACAAATATGGATGGAACGAACCATGAGCTTCGGGATGTCTACCTTACCCGAAGCTGTATTGCTAGCACGCTACAGTGTCGCTGGCAATACAGCTTCACAGTATCGATACTGTAATGTTGCTAGCAATACAGCTTCGGGTAGGGTAGACGTCTTTTGATAGTCTCAAAGTTTTTTTCGTACCAGTAGTTTCTCGATTTGGCTCTCTACTTTTATCTCTTGTTTTATTTCCTCGACGACTCGACTACTTTTTGCTTCCTGGAGGTAGCATTGATACTTGATTTACCTGTACCTGTTGTAGTTCCAAACCAAACCTACTTTTCTTTCCTCAGTCCATTCAAACGGACCCCACCGGGTGATCAAACACTCAAAAATGAGCCATAAATTTACGGCACCTGATGTTATAGTTGACGGAAGTGCGGGGTAGCAGTTCACTGCACCTAAGTACTTAGTACCTACGCTCGATCCAAAATGCCGAGCAAAAGACTTCCAACCACGGTCAACATTGGTGCATAACCCCAGTGATTCCATTCCCCTTTCCCTTGATTCCAACATACAACGCCGTCAGCGAATGCGACACCGCTTCCGGCGATAAGGATCCAGCCTAATGCCTTGCGGTTCCCAAAGTACACCGTAGCGTATATGGCCAAGCCCATGAAAATGTCTCTCACTCCGTATACGGTCATCAAGCTGTTGACGAGGTTTTTGTCAGAAGCAGCGGTGGGTACTTCCCATTCAAAGAAGGTTAAGGCGTTGTCGGGCCTAAGGATGGCATTGACACCAAACCCTACGAAGATGGTGGCAATCGCACTGGCAGCGATGTGGAGGAAGGGTGAGTGGGAGACGGCCATGTTTTCTTTTAGAACTGTCGTCGTTGGTCAGTGACTGGTCTGGAAACGATGATCGAGCGCGTTTGCGTACCGCTTCTCAGGAATTATATGGTTGTGTAGGGATGTTGGTGGTCCTGGTTCAACGTTGGACCTGAAGAAACAGTTTGGTGACGGAGCTATTTAGGTATGGATGCGCCAAGACGCGTCCAAGGTGTTAATGAGTCACAGGCGATCTTCGGGCGGCGGCGCAGCCAAGTATCTAGGTGTCAGGACTTTTGCGTCAGCGCGTAGCTGCCCCGGTATCATAACTTCGTACAGGGTTGTGAGAATACGAGGATCATCATTGCAGAGCTGTGGTTGCGAAGGACATTTGACGAATAATTTACTGCGGCCATCTGTTCCAGCGGAGGACGCTGGCGAAAAGAAAACCTGGGACCATGAGCGAACGTTGAACAAGCGAACACGAGCGTATAACGCGTCTCGAACTCGAGAGACTCACAGACGCCAACTCCACCCATTATTCTCTTCCCAAGCACTGACCCAGGAGCTTTTGGACGCGACATCTGAAGGGCATAGAAACCTACGCCAGCGAGGGCACCGGTGCCAATGATTCTGCATGTGAGACATTCCTCTGGGGTTATTCGTTGCTGTGGAGTGCCATCTGTCGGTGATGCCGTGGGTTGGGACATCGCCGTCGTTCTCAATGGTTTGGCAGATGGCGGCAAAACTTACGGAACGGACCCCCTCGACTTTGAGCCCAATCGAGATCGACGGCGTCAACATGCACTCGCACCCTTTCTTGTCAGGATTTCTCGTTCGTTGACTATCCCCCTCTCTATTCTGGACAGACAGAGAGCCACGGCACTCGCCAATGTCGTCTTTCTCTGACCTTCCGACCGAACTCACGACGAACATCCTCGCCGCTGCGATCTCGCAACACCCAAACCCGAGCTGCATATTGGCAGTTAACAGGTGTTTCAGCGATATCGGACAGTTCATCATTTACACTTCTCTCCGGTTTAAAAGCGAATCTCAGCTCATCAGGTTCGCGCTCAAGCGACGGTTCCATCCACACCACAGTCGTGGGCAGCACGTTCACCATAGCCACCATCATCACCGTCACCATCGGCACAGACGCGAAGACCAGGAGGCTAATGGCGCTCCCGCTGTCGCTGCGAACATTATACTCTCTGGAGAGGGTGGTGCGGTGTGCCGGGATAGGACCTCGGATACTGTGGTAAAGAAGCTACTCCCACACTCTCCGCGTTCTATAAGCGTGCGGATCCCCGGAGGCCAAGGGGGCGGCATTGTATTCGAAGGCATCAAGCACGTCTTCGAGTTCTGCGCAGAGGCAGTAGGGACGGGCGTGCTAGCATTAGACAGTCTAGAGTTCTGTCTGCACTCTCACACGAGTGATCCGGCACCGTGGAAGATTGGTGAGGCCTTATCCCTGGTCAAGTACGTTTCCCCCTTCTTTTCATATGCATACGAGATCCGTAAACTGATACGATACCTTACCTTTCCAGTCCACGTAAATTCGTGTGGACAGGACCTGATCCTCCGCACCACTTTTCTACCGCGGTTCGTCCCTCATTCGTCCGCGCGCCCCAACCCAGGATGCTGACATGGCACAGATTGTACCTTACGCGACCTACCACCTCTTCCGGTCCATCAAAACCTGGTCGAATCTCCAATCTCTTACACTCACGAATATTTCTTTCCCATCCCGCGGTGTCCTCGTCCCTGTCCATTCATCGGGGGCTCACATCGTCTGCGTCCTAGCGAACGCAGATGAAGGCACTTTCTTACCTCTTGATACGTTGACCAACTTGAGGAACGTATACATCGGCCAAGCGACCCTTGTCCCCATGCGGAGTATCGCAAGGCTAGCCCTTGCCAGGCAGAAAATGGGGTTCTCGACATGCAGCGGGGAAGGGAAAGATGTTTGGTATCATGAACGAGAGGTGGAGGGGAGGAACAGCGGGCTTAGAGAGATAAGGCTCGTAGACGCTTACCAGGAGAGCATCTGGCAAAAACGAATTCGCAGGAAGGATTTGGAAGCCGTTGCTCTGGAACTCGCTTCTTCTGATACCCCCATTGACTCTTCGTATCACGCACCTACGGGGGACGTTGATTCGGAGGTGGTGGTTGAGAGGATCAGGGAGATCGTCTCGTGTGAAGCTTTGACTGAACGCATTATGGGTGGTGACAGGGCCGAGGGTATGACGACGTTGGATTGAAGGAAAACGTGCGATGACGCTGGCGTTTGGAGGAGGAATCATTCAGGGCGAAGGCCGAGAACTTTTTGCAGTTCCCAATCTATATGCGCACCTGGCAGGACCATTTAATCGGATGATATTTCTGATGATGTATTCCTCCCCCCTCCTGACTGGCCGAACTGCGGCCGAGGTTCTGGGTTCCCCCTTACTTTCCTTCTTATTCTCTCTTCTCGGTTTTTTGGTTTGTTCCCGGTTTACGTGTAGGTCTTCAGCGCCATAAACCCAGCCTATTCCACACTCGTACTTATGATCCTGGAGACAGTCTTCTTGTTTGGAGCAATGTATTAGCAGTGA
>Ga0307512_10005594_pt1 | contig 13031 bp, 16 predicted proteins | sample 14_EM_MG_FD_200267 | JGI IMG/M metagenome (GOLD analysis project Ga0307512, IMG submission 200267) | Populus trichocarpa ectomycorrhiza microbial communities from riparian zone in the Pacific Northwest, United States - 14_EM | ecosystem: Host-associated > Plants > Roots > Unclassified | place... | reverse complement strand
TTGGAGGTACGTGCCTTTCCGCTATCGTTTGATGGCTTCAGGCTCCTCAGTGAATCACTAGTCCCACCTGATGACCTCCACTTGAACCCACATAGCACACCTATCTCCATTCTCGATGACGATTCCCTCCTGAACATTTTTCGTCTTTATTGTCAAGCTCTTTTAGATGGAGATGAAAGTGACGGTGGACCTGTCATAGGGGGATGGAAATGGGAGCGCGTACGTTGGTGGTACAATCTCGTTCACGTTTGCCGAAGATGGCGACATCTCGTACTCAGCTCTGCATCACACCTCGGTCTTTGTCTCCTTTGTACACATGGCACACCTGTAGCCGACATGCTGGCGCATTCGCCCCCCTTTCCACTTGTTCTCGATCACTATTACCGCCATACCACGGCAAGTGATATAGAGCAAATATTGCTTACCCTCCAGTACCGTGATCGCGTGCGCAGAATCCGCATTATTAAAGCTGTTCCGATTGTGGAGGAGTTTATTGCAGCCATAGACGACGAATTTCCGATGCTAGAATCCCTATGCATCGCGCCGGAGCACAATACAAGCTTGGCGCTTCCCAAGACATTCCAAGCACCACGGCTACGCCACCTTATATTGTCTAACCTCGCACATCCTATGGGATCCCCACCACTTTTAGGTGCCGCGGATCTTGTCACACTTTCGCTCTCAAATCTCTCGTACACCTACTTTGGCCCGGACGCATTGCTTGGATGGGTCTTGCTCCTGCCTCGCTTGGAGACGCTATGGATTGATTTCTACTCCCCTTTCCCCAGCGCCGATGTTGAAAGGGACTTGATGCATATGCGAAACATGACATATGTCACACACCCTACCCTCTGCAATTTTACATTCCGGGGTGTTATCATGTACTTGGAAGCGTTTCTTTCTCGGATCACGGCCCCTCACCTTGACGTGCTCCACATCAAATTCTTCATCCACCCAACCTTCTCTGTCCCATACCTGTTGGAGTTCATGAGTATGTCGGAGAATCTCAGGTTCAGAAGTGCTCAGCTCTCGTTCGGTGACGATGGAGTTACCATAACAGCATGTCCCCATGAGACAGTCGCATTGTCTCCGTTTAGCCTGCGCATTCTAAATGCACGCTTTGACTTGCAGGTATCTTCTGTGGCGCGGATCCTCTATGTTCTCAGTCCCGTATTTTCCTCGGTCGTGGATCTCACTCTCAAATACCAGCGGTGTAGTTGCGAGGCATGGGCTGAGTGCCAAAACGAAAATGAAGCGGACCTCGCTCGGTGGCGTACAATTCTGCGGTCTTTTCACAACGTGGATACCCTTCGCATTCCTAGCGACCTTGTTACGGTGCTGTCCCGTTCCCTTCAACCGAACGGGGAATCACCGATGGACCTGTTTCCGCGCCTGAAGGAGCTCATCTATTCTGCAAGCAGCATGACTGGCGACGCATTCACGGGGTTCATCAATGCTCGCCAGAATGCGGGCTGCCCTGTAACTTTGATCCGTAATTGATCGCACCACTTTCGGTTCCCTTCGAGCCATGGCCCACATCGGGTGGCAATGCCCGGAGAACCCAGGGTACTTTTCAAACGACACCCATAACCCTTTCAAGGTAGAATTGTATGCACAAGAAGGCTGCAAGATTATGGCCTTCTGATCGAAGACGACGCTATGCAACAGCCTCCATGCAGTTGATGCCAGCCTCTTCATGTACTGTAACCCCTCCTTTTCCAAACCTTTCCCCGGCACCTGGTTATTTCCGACCACACTATAACTGCCACACATTTGACATGACCATATCAGGTTCTCATACACTTGCCTAGTTTAATCTGGCGTCTTACATATTCTGTACCTGTCTGATGTTCACTGATATTTCATTCTGCTGTATTTACAGATTGGTCTCAATCGTTGCTGTATGTGTCTGTTTCAGAGCCGCCCCGAATATTTCGAAATCCCTTATACGAGATATTGCCAGTATTCACTGGTCGATGATTGTCGATCCTATCTCACGGGTGCCACTCTATGAGAGGTGATTTCCTTGATCACTTGAAGGAGGTGGGAACGGAAATGGAGAGGGACAGAGGCGCAGTAGTAATTCTCGGCGCGGCCCGTAGCTGTTCCACTGCATATAGCGATGGCAGATTTAGATCGCTGTGGAACCCATGGAAATTCAATGCAGCACCATATTTGCGATGCTGTGAAGCCGCGTGAAGCTCTAGGCCATAATGTCAAACCAAGCTTGCACTCGCGCTGCGAGGCGCTGATGGTGCTGGCCGCGGCATAAAATGAGAGGGTATGTCGCGGAAGAAAAGGGCTCCGTCGAAGTGAGCTTGCGCGTCGGCCCGGAGGACGTCTTTGAAGGCATCGAAGCGAGATCTAGCTGGTGGGGCAACAGACGAACTGGAAGTCAATCAGCAGATGGAAGAGAGTGCGCGATCAGTTTCCAGTTTCGAGTGCTCGGCGGGATCGGAAGCATTCTAGGGTGGGGTGTGGACTTAAGGCGAAATGGTAAGAGGCCCCCAACGATGTCTGTTGGGGGAACTGAGTACCTGGATAAGGGACGGCCGTGCCAACTTTAAACCCCAGTAGCAAATCACCCTAGGGGAAAAGAGTTTGAGAGGCAAATTAAGTATGCCTGTCCGAGCCAGGTCTAATTGCACTGCAGAATACCGAAGACGCGGAAGTCTACGCATGGATCATGGTAGACGTTTTGCAGATAAGACCACTATTACCGAGACCTAGGGCCTCGGCCGGAACAATGGTACTTACACGGATCACGGTCAAAGTTTTCTCGTGTGAGAACGTCGAACAATCTGCAGGAACATGATAGAACACAATATGCCAGGACCGTGACGGCGGCGGTGAGACTCGAGCTTGAGCGCTTGAGCGTGGGAAAGCCGTCTGAGTTGACGGTCGTGGCCGAGGGTGCTCGGGTATCGCGGGAGATTGATCCTCCGTCGCCTAATTGTCGAGCAAGAGGCGGTTCCTCGACGGGTCAGGGAAGATCAGGCACGGGAAGGGTCTTTCAAACGGCTGAACGGCACGAAAACGGTGTGGGTCACCCACTCATCGTTAGGCCCCCTTCCAATTGGTGCAAAAGGGTGCAAAATTTGAGAGTGCTTTCCACACGCTTGACGCTTCGCACATGTCCTCTCCTCCACTGCGCAATCTGCACACACCCCCTTCACATCTTACATTTCGCTTTGTTCTACCACAGCGCCCACTCCTGCGGCGTTGGTACCCCAGTATCCACCCTCGCGCGATTCACACGTCTCAGCCACTGATGTCAATGTCAGCTGGTGGACTTCGTTCATTTATAAACTGACCTACAGTTTTTGTACTGTATCAACAATTTATCAACGGAGACTTGAAGCTGAGTACAGTACAAAAAAACGATCACGTCTGTCAGGCTGAATGCGGCCAGCAAATGCCAAACTGCCGCTGACCGCTTTCCTTCATCACGTGTTATGTAATCTTCTTCGCAACGAACCGCATGGAGCTCCATCTGCATGTTACCTAAATAGGCAGCGGGTTTATATGCGCGTCAAACTTCAACGTCACGACTTACGACCTTGAGAGTCCACGCAAAAAGTACGGCCCTAAGCTCAGTGAAACGGATAGGCCACTGTGAGGTCCATTTCTCTCAATTTCTCACTGGCACGTATCATGACGCGAATTTTTGGGCAAATCTCATGGCGAGAAAATTTCTGTCGTTTTCTGTCAGGCTGTTCACTTCTTAGCAACAAACTCAATGGGGCGGTTCCTGGAATGCAACGGATCCCACCACGAAAGTGTTCTAGACGCCGGGTCTATACTGTAAACGTCAACCACGCGCGCTCTACAGTAGCATTCTTCCCATAATATAACCACAACAGCCGTCCAATGCTGGCGTGCCTGTTTTTTTCGCTGTTCCACCACCACCCTCCCGCTACTTTCAAATGTCAATCCTTGGCGTACTCGCGACCTTGTCGCTCTTATCTGGCTCTGCGTTTGCCCAGATTAGTGCCGCATCATGCACCTTCTCGGACATTTATGACTGGGTTCGGCACTAATGTTTCCTGTCCACATTCCTCAGACAATTGATGGTCTTGTCCAGACATTCAACTCGCTCAATCAAAGTCCATGTACAATCGCGGCGTACTTGCAATCTACATGCAACGGCGGTTGTGAGTACTCCTCATGCGTGTATGGGGCATTACCATCTCATTTCCTACAGCGTTTACCATCGGTCCCCTTCTGTCAGGACAGGAGTACCTTGGCCCGAGCGGTACTGACAACTCCGACTTGTGCAAGTGTAACACCGTCGTGTATTCCCTCATAAGTGCGTGTGGCGCATGCCAGTCTGCAATATGGATCGAGTGAGCTATATCATGTCATCATACGCCCTCTTTTATGAATCTGCTATCAGCTGGCCTCAATGGGCACGTAATTGCACAACGGTTCTTTCTCCTGGAAGGTGAGCTTCTAGTTGCAGCAAAGAATTTGAAGCATCGTCATTGAGGGGATGGCTCGCCCACAGTTTTCCGAACCCTGTCCCGGAGGGAACGCGTGTACCTCAATGGGCTCTCGCCGACGTCACAGTGAGTTGCCAGATCTATACCGTCTGACATGTACAGTACTAATGGCCCACGACAGCGCCAAGATCTTGCCCTTTGGGATTCTCTCGAAGCGATGGCCATCGGTGGTAGGAATCTTCTTCTCGGTCTTTCTTTCCGTTATCCGCTTCACATCTATGGGTCTTAGGCACGCCAGAGATTGGTCCAGGCGCGTTGATCGGTTCAAATTCTTCCACCTCTGGCCCAGGGCCGACAGGGACGAACACCGCAAACCCCACGAATTTCCCTGCTTTTACCACCCCATTTCCCACGGGCTCGTCGTTGCCCACGTCCGGAGACTCCCCGGACTCAGGGTCCTCCAAGAAGAAAAGTTCAAAAACGACAGCTATCATAGGCGGTGCTGTTGGCGGCGCCGTAGTAATCGCCATCGCCGTCATTATTATCGGACTCCTCTCGCGACGCCGACGTCCGACGCCGCCCCCCGGTCCGTACATGACCGACATTGCATCGCAGCCGCTCTACGACGCGCAGAAGCCGATGTCGGACGTCGGGACTACTGCGCCGCCCTCGACTGTTGAGACGCCTGTAATGCCAATGAGGGTCTACGTATGTATCTTTCGTACCTCAGCTGAATTCATGCTCATTGATTTCTGTACGCCCAGGATCCGAATGACGCGACCACGTTCCCCGGGTACCAAGAACCTCAGCCCGTACCTGACATGCCTGCCCAGCCCCCTTTCCAATCGGACATGCCTGCCCAGCCTCCTTTCCAACCGGACATGCCCGCCCAGCCTCCTTTCCAACCGTACAATCCACCTGGAAACCTCATGGCCAACAACATGCAGACCACAATGCCACATGGATATAGCGGCCTACCGACTGTTTGATTTTCGCCCTTGTATTACTCTTCAGCCGTTGCGGTTTCGTGGTTTCCAAAGGGTTAATTTATTTGGTCGGCCATGGAGGTGCCCACCAGGACAATCGATCATTTTTGTGATGACCTAGCAGTATATTCTCGATGTTATACCCTTTCTGCACAATTCTCCCGTAGCTTGACTGTGGGCAACAAGCAGAAAATTTATGGCACAGTACTCTTGTTCCGGGAGACGTGAAAACCAAAAGTACGTCGGGGCCCGACGGTGGCCCACAAACTCCAGATCGTTCCTGTTTCGTATCACGTCCTGTATTGTAGAGGCCGGAATTCGGCGCGGTGGCTTTTGGGTGGGTTGCACGGTTGTCGATGATTGGCACAAAGCCACTGGCAGGAACAGCAACCTCGGCCCGTCTCGAAGGCAAACAGTACAGCGCCCATCAAATTTGGATTGATGTTCACACGTACACTCCACCCGCGATACCCACCGCCTGATACCCGTACTCTTGCAACCCGTCCGTCTGTTCCCCAGCAGCTGTGCCCACGTGCTAGCTGGCATATACGTGACACGTCCACCGAACTCGTGAATCCACACATCGAACTTGCGTCACATCAAAGGACAGAATGCCCTCCTCTCCATGTCCATTTTTTTGCATCATGACGGACGATGTGCGGTGATATGGTTGAGTCATTTAGATTTAGAGTTATCCTTATCACACGCACATTATGAGAACTAGGGACGTTTTCTATGACAAGTGCGGGAACAATCATTCGAGCGAGTGCCGAAAGTCGGACAAACGGTATCACCACATCACCCATCGCCTTTCGTAATAATCGTATGGCTGGACGCCTTCGGCTTCGGTGGACATTTCACGTTGTATCACGATGTGGGTGTCAAATCAGAGTGCCCAATGAACATGCCCGGGTCGAATTGCGCTTAAGCGATTGGCTAGATTGGCTACCAGTGGCCCTTGCATTTACTTCTGTCGCAACAGGACACCACCACCTGAAGCGGATGGCGAGCTCTCATGTGGGCACTTTCTACCCCCATAAGTGCGCTCGAGCGAGCGACTGTTTCGTTACGATTGTTGCCTCCAATTTCCCGAGCTCGTTTGAATACGATAGTCTCCCTTCCGATCACGCGGGCGCCGTGATGTGGTGAACATATGCTGTTTCTTGTCTCGATAATTTATCAGCCCCCTCCCATTGATGTATGCCTCTTACGTTTTGTCCCTTTTGTCTCTACTTTTAGATTTTCGGATAAGAACATAAATTCCACCGATGACAGCCACGTAGTAGCTAGCGCACACGAGTGCAGCTCTCAGTTTCTACCTATGGTAAGGTTGTATTTATATCCTGGTGACTGCGATAGTACAATACTATGGCTATCTGCTGCATTCTGACGGAGTGACCACTGACAGACTGACGGTGCGACCAAATGTACCAATGCGGCAACAAAAGAGTGATGTCATGTAGGGCATGGAAATCTGGGAGCGAGGAGCATACCACGCTCTGAGTATGAGGTCTGGACGCATGCATCCAGGTCAGTCCAGAGGGCGCACCCGCGAAGCGTCGAGTTGCCAGCTCGTGATTAATCGCGTGATTGGTCGGACATGGAGAAAAGGAGGTTGTATACGGCAAATGAGGGCAATACTGCATAGGATGGGAGTAACATCGCCAACATTATTCAGGGATCGACGGGCGAGTGGGACTCGAAGTCTGGGGGGATTACTGTTGACTGTTATTAATAAGTAACGCGGCTAACGCCAACCACAGATCATAGAGATAACTATGGTCCCTCAGACTAGGAACTGCGCCTCGCGGAATGTCCAGTTGAGAGGAGTTAGAGCGTTTTGCAATGTTTGGATGCCTTGTATGTGTTGTGATTAGATGACAGCGTCTCCTCCACAAAACTACTTGAGATGGCGATGAGGCCTCGGAGATTTACGCATTTACGGCCCAGAAGTTAGTATTACTTAGTAAGCGCCTTCCACGGTCACCCGTTACGTATCATCCATCATCCATCATCAAGCCATCTACTACCCACCTTCCACACTGACTCATTCGAATAATTGATAGCCCCAGGCGATTGAGGTATGCTCCTTACCCAGCTCTTCTTGTCGACACATCTGAACCGTAATCAACCACATCGTTAGAATGTCTATACAGATTTTCAACGACGATTCACTTCTCAACGTATTTTATCACTGCCGGCCGATTCCTTTAGACGAAGATGACGACGACGACGATATCCCACGGAGAACACAGAGTCGTGGCTCAGAACGCTGGTGGTACGACCTCGCTCAAGTTTGCCGAAAATGGCGGTTCCTTGTCCTTGCGTCGGCATCTCACCTCAATCTTTGCCTCGTCTGTACGTTTGGCAAACCTGTGGCAGAAATGCTAGCAAATTCACCCCCCTTGCCTCTCGCCATCGATTATTTCGACGAAAATCGCGAGTTAACCACAGAAGATGAAGCGGGAATACAGTTTGCTCTTCAGCGTCGTCACCGAATCCGCCGTGTCCGCCTTTGCATCCCGGTCTCAAATTTACAAAAAGTGATTTTGGCAATAGATGGGGAATTTCCGATGCTGGAATATCTGTTTATCAAATCTCTGGCTGTTGACAAGAGCGTGGTACTTCCAGAAACATTTCAGGCACCACTCCTATGCCGCACCATACTGTGAAACATCGCTCACTCCCCTGGCATGTTTCGTCACGATCCCCCACCATCTACTGCTCGAGTTCAGTCCGCGGAGGGACTAGGCCTGTGTGTGCGGTGCGGCGGTCCCCAACTCTGGAGGTACGCTTCACTTTTCTACATATTTATTGGGTTGTGAGTGAACGCGGTCCACGAGTAACAGGTTTCTGAAGTCATTCATCCACGTTCTTGACGACGATTCGCTTCTCAACATATTTGATCTGTGTCGACCAGTTCTTCTTGATGAAGATGTGGTTCAGAGCGATCGTATCTTACAAGGGGGAGAATGGAGCCGTGAACGCTGGTGGTACAAGCTCACGCACGTCTGCAGAAGATGGCAACACCTTATACTTGGGTCAGCATCCCACCTTGGGCTTTCTCTACTGTGTACATATGGCACACCCGTAGCAGACATGCTGGCACATTCACCTCCCTTTCCGCTCGTAATCGATCATGTTGACCAAAGTCGCCCCATCACTGCCGAAGATGAAGAACAAATCATGCTCGCCCTCCAGCACCCTGATCGCGTACGCAGGATCCGCCTCCTAGTGCCTACTCAGAACTTGCAAAAGTTTATCGCAGCCATGGACAAGGAATTTCCGATCCTGGAATACCTACATATTGGGCCTCTCACTTATAACAATACCGGCTTTGTTGTTCCCGAAATCCTTCAAGCGCCACATCTACGCCACCTCGTACTGCTAAATTTTGCCTTTACTCTAGGATCCCAATTATTTACAACTGCTGCCGGGCTCATCACCCTCTCCCTGAACGACATCCCGCCATCTGCGTACATCCACCCTGGTGATCTTCTCCGCTGTATTTCACACATAACGCAACTTCAGACCCTCGGGGTCAGCTTTCAGTCTCCTCTGCCTGACCATGATATTGAGAGACAAATTTTGGATGTGCCTATCACGAGCCGGGTCACACTTCCAAGCCTTCGCTGGTTTGGGTTCAAAGGTGCAAGTGCTTACTTGGAAACACTTCTTTCTCGGATTACTGCACCTGTTCTTGAGAAGCTCCAGGTGGACTTCTTCAACTAACTCACCATTTCTATCCCAAACACTCAACAATTTATAAGCAGCACGGAGAATCTAAGGTTTTCCAGTGCCATACTGGGGCTTCATGAAATGTCGGTTGCCCTGTGGGTACTTCCCCGTGAGGAGACCAGTATGTATGCCTTGTACATGGGGATTAATGGTCAACACCACGACTGGCATGTATCTTCTGCAGCACAGATTATCAGTGCTCTTGGCCAAGTATTCTCTACAGTGGTGAGCCTTAGTCTTTACCTCGACAATTGGGAACGTACATCGTCACCGGAATGGCACAATGAAGTCGACCGCACACATTGGCGTGGAGTTCTCAGATCGTTTAACAATGTGAAAACACTTCATGTGCAACACGGCCTTCTTGAGGAGCTGTCCCGTACTCTACAACTTCAAGATGGAGAATCTCCCATGGAACTGTTACCGGAACTGAAGGAGCTCCGATATGATGCGGGCAGTGACATTAGTGGCGCATTCGTACCATTCCTTGATGTACGCCGACATGCAGGTCGTCCCTTTACCTTGGTCCCCATTCTAAAGCCCCGCAATCGTCGACTGGGTCGACCGCCGCTTCCACCTTCTCTTGGTGCCCCTACTCTCGTAAGCTTTAGAATTCTACTTCTATTTGTGTTAAATCTAACTTATATTGCCCATTCAGCCACCGGCGCCTGCGCCTACCCATGCCCATGCCTTTGCTATTTGACCCTCACCAGGCATCTGTGGATCCGAGCCTTCATAGGCCTCTTTGAGCTGTGGTCACCGTTTTGAAAGTTAGCATCCCAGGACTGTCACGATCATGTGAGTTGTAGGAGCGTTTCTTAGGGGCCAAGTGGTGATATTGATGATACATTCATGTTATCCATCGACGCACGCAAGGTTGCTGGTCATCCTGTTGGATAATATCGTCATCGCAGTGCCCCTTTCAGCAACATTGTGGCTACTACGGTGCCGGATGGTGAGCGCTGAAAGCAGGCCTAAGTACTATACTCGGAACATCTCCCGCATATTATTCATGTATATCTGCTTCTATCTCTTGCACTATACAATACCTACACCACTGCCAGCTCTTATTCACACCGCATTTGTGACCATTTTCGAATCGTGGAGGTGGAGGAAACCACGGTCACGGACAATGGCCTCTACATGGATGACATTGTCATCAATATATATTAGCTCTTCATTGTCGTATACCTCTTATGTGCCCCCCCTGCACCTTTTTTTTTCCCGCCTATTTTGATTTGCCGGATTCAGGCATAAGCTACACCTAGTGAGATACAGAGGTAACCCTGGGTTTACATGTCCAACCCCTACCACACCCGTGTAAACCCCTTCCCGCCACCAGGGGACCAGGTTATCTGTTCATAGGGCTAAGGGTGTACCAGAGGCTGTCCTAGGGCCGGACCAACACATACTCTACGTTGCACAAAATTTCAAAGTTGTGGGGGTGCTGCCAGATCTTCAAGACCAGACCGAATCGCATTGTTGGCACCTGATCCCGGGCTGTTCATGCTTGAAATTTCCGATACGAAGGCAGACGAACACGCAGGTGTCAATGTGTACAAATGAGGCCTAGGGGGTTGCAGGTCGCGGGCACTACACTTGCCTTGACTGAGGCTCCTCTAGCATCGAGCCCACTGGCGTAGCTGAGAGAGTTGCAACTGCAAAGCGCGAAGCATTGTATCCTAGGACGGAAGGCTGGCCACGGGCGCAAAATGTCGATGAGAGGGTGCCGCCGCGAGAGAGCGAGCATGGGCAAGAAATTCCACCACAAGAGGGCGAGTATGAGCAAGGAATGCCGCGTGAGAGAGCAATCGCGGGCGAGAAATGTCGCCATTGGAGGGCGAGTATGGGCGAGAGACGCTGACGTGAGAGGGTGAGGATGGTCGAGAAACGCCTTTCATAAAGGTTGACGGGCCAGAAACAAAGAAGGGGAATGACATCGTGTTGAACGAGCCTGAGCGCGACGACAGAGATGAGCAAGAATGGGAATGAGCAGAGGGGAAGGATACAACGACGCACCAGGGCCATCTATCCCGATTCACAAATAGCCCACATAAAGACTTCAACACGAACAAACGGGACGATTTACTTTACAGGGTAATGCGTCTCGATGGCGGATTTTGAATCGTGCCTGGAGTTTGGAGCATCGGCCAACCTGCATGAGGTAAAATCAGCAGACTGTACAATAAAATGATCAGGACGAAGAAGTCGAGTTCACCTTTAACACTGTACGAAAAGACAACACACATCCCGCAGGGGTAAGAAGAAAAGTGTAGTTCCTGGAGAGGATTTTGAACGGTGCTCACACTACATTTACTTGGAGAAAAAACCAACAAAGAATCGGAGAGTTTCAACATTTCAGCTTGACAGATGCTCCACGTGCACCTTGCTCCACCCCCACGCGACCCGGGTGAGCTCGAGTCTCATTTGACACCCAAAAAGGCAACGCGGCTTCTATCTGCGCGTCGAGGTTTAACATTTAAACGCCGGTAAGATAGTCCACTGCAGGAAATACGAACCCACCAAAACGGGTCTACCTTGTGAAGTCTATTTTTTCTCGATTCTCATTGCGGTAAAGATCGCGACGACGCTCATTGACGGGCAAAAGCAAGCACGAGGAGGCGTGGCTGTGTTGTTCGCCAGGACGGTTCATTGTACGCCACGAAATCAAAGGGTGGAGGGTCTCTGCTAAGCGATAGATTTGAGCGCTACTTTAGCCGCCGGTTCCATACTGTGAACGTCAACCGCGCGGGTGCCAAAAAGCAGGGTTCTTTAAATCACAAAATGCTCCCGATGTTGGCGTACTCAAAATTTCCCTGGTCCCCCCACCCTCCTGCTCCTTCAAATGTCAATCCTCACCGCTCTCACAGCCCTGTTTCTCTCCTCTGGCCCTGTGATTGCTCAAATCAGTGCCACAGATTGCTCCTACCCAACTGCGTGGGGCTGGGTATGACACCATGATATTTCCTGCTGACGTACCTTTGACAACTGTGGTTTCCTCTAGACATATAACTCGCTCAATCAGGGTCCGTGTAAAGTCGCGGCATACTTGCAATCCACATGTAATGGCGGTTGTGAGTATTCCTCTTGCCCCTACGAGCCCTGCCGTCTCACCTCCCGCAGCGTTTACTGTTCGTCCCCTCTTGTCGGGACAGGAGTACTTTGGCCCGAACGGTTCTGACAACACAGACTTGTGCAAATGCAACACCGTTGTGTATTCCCTCGTGAGTGCATGTGGCGCATGCCAGGCGGCAACATGGATCGAGTACAATTTCATCATGTCCTTTTTTCATCCTCGATTCTGAATCTCACATCAGCTGGCCTCAATGGGCAGAGAATTGCACAACAGTTCTGGCTCCTGGGAGGTGAGTTGTTGATTGTGGCAAAAGAATTTATGCATTGTTATTGAGGAGGTAATCGGCCCCACAGTTTTCCGAATCCTGTCCCACAGGGAACACGAGTACCTCAATGGGCTCTCGCCGACGTTACTGTTCGTTTCCATCTATCCTTTCTGATGCGTAGTACTAATGGTGCACGGCAGCGCGAAGGTCTTGCTCTTTGGGATATGACCGAAGCGGAGGACATCGGGGGTAGGAGTCTTGGTTTCTGTTTTCGTTTTGGGTACTTTACATCTACGGTTTTCAGACAGTCCCGAGATTGGTCCAGGCGCGTTAATTGGTGGCTCAAACTCCACTGGTCCTGGGCCGACAGGAACTAATTTCCCTAACCCCACCTTCCCCCCCGGTGTCACTACCCCTGCTACGTCGCTTCCTTCGCGCTCCTCGTTGCCCAAGTCGGGAGACTCAGGAGACTCAGGATTTTCTACGGGCGTAGATTCACATACGGGAGCCATCGTAGGCGGTGT